>JAEEGF010758737.1_pt1 | contig 11714 bp, 10 predicted proteins | sample 9134171 | NCBI WGS metagenome assembly JAEEGF01 (sample SAMN16246542, study PRJNA631951) | gut metagenome | biome: gut microbiome; feature: rumen; material: AP-attached | host: Bos | place: Iran: Karaj | collected 2018-10 | reverse complement strand
CAAGAACAGAAATTTTTACTGCTGGCCGCCCATTTGGACGCGGTGAGTCCCCTGAAGATTTTAGGAAGAGGATACTCCTTTACCAGTAATGAACAGGGAAAAATCATCAAATCTGCAAATGACGTGCACTGGGGCGAAGAAATCAGGACAAGCCTTCAAGACGGGGAAATCTGCTCCGTGGTGCAGGACGTCATACCAAGGACAGAGAATTCAAAACCCGTTACCTAAACGAATAGAATAATAATCCAAGTTAGATACTATTTAGTTACTATATAGATTGATTCATCAGTGTTTTCCTTTAAAAACAGAAAGGCGCGACGAATATGGCAGCAAAAAAGATTAACAAAAATATGAAATTTGAAGAAGCCCTGGCAGAACTGGAAGCCGCAGTGGAAAAACTGGAAAGCGGTGACCTGCCGTTGGAAGAGGCCATTGAAGAATTCCAGAAAGGCACGGAACTGAGCCGCATTTGCATGGAAAAACTGAAGGTTGCAAAAGCAGCCGTGCAGAAACTGGTAGTAAGTCCCGTGAACGATGATAACTTCCATACAGAAGAGTTTGAGGAGCCGGACGAGGAGGAGTAATGCTTGCCGGTGCTTTTTGTGAACGACTGCGTCAATGCCTCTCGACGTAGTTCCACTGCATTGGCGAGTCATTTCCATGTCCTTCGCAAAAATCACCTGGCAATCACACAGTCAACAACAGGAGGAACAGATGGACTTTCAGCAATACTACGACACCCGCAAAAAGCTGGTTAACAATTTTTTGGAAAAACGCATGGAAAAGCGGGGCATCTCCAACGTGGACGATGCCATGAAATACAGCCTGTTGGCGGGGGGAAAACGCCTGCGTCCCATTTTGCTGATGGCTACGGCGGAAGCGGTGGGAGCCAACGGCTACGATTTCCTTCCCGCAGCCTGCGGATTGGAAATGATTCATACTTATTCCCTGATTCACGATGATTTGCCCTGCATGGACAACGATGACTACCGGCGGGGCCGCCTTACCAACCACAAGGTTTTTGGGGAGGCCATGGCGGTGCTGGCCGGGGACGGTCTGCTTACCCTGGCTTTTGAAGTGATGCTGGAACAGCGGAACGTGAAGCCATCTACTTTAGTAGAAGTAGTTCACGAAACCGCCATGTGCGCCGGCAATTTTGGCATGGTAGGAGGACAGGCCCTGGATCTGGACGCGGAGAACCGGCAAATCACGGCCAAAGAGTTAAAGACCCTCCACGAAGGAAAAACCGGCGCCATGTTCATCGCAGCCGTGCGGGGGGGCGCCCACCTGGCGGGAGCTACGAACGAACAGCTCCTTGCCCTGACACGTTTTGCGGAACTTATCGGCCTGGCCTTCCAGATTGAGGACGACATTCTGGATGTGACCAGTACCGCGGAAGAACTGGGCAAACCCATCGGCAGCGACGAAAAAAACAACAAGTCAACCTATGTTTCACTTTTCGGACTGGAAATGGCCCGGAAGATGGCAGATGAAACGACAAAAGAAGCTCTGGCCTGTCTGGATTCCTTTGGAGAAAAAGCAGAGCCCTTGCGGGAAATCGCTAAGCTGATGACAAACCGTAAGAACTGAGCGCGTGTTGCTCGTTCGCTGCAACATTGCTGTTCAGGTAGCGTAATCTACAGGCGCAACGCATACGCGCCAACGTTTCACATAACTCTCACACGGTGACGCACAGCGTCTTTGCCGCCTCTGTGGCGCAGGCGCATTCGCGGCGTCACATAACAGGAATCAACTGAAAGGTAAAACCCAATGTCTGATAAAATTCTGGACAGAGTCAACAGCCCCCTGGACCTGAAAACTCTCACACTGGCGGAAATGAATCAGCTGGCGGCGGAAATCCGGCAGATGATCATTGAAGTCGTGTCCAAAAACGGCGGGCACCTGGCTCCCAACCTGGGGGCCGTGGAACTGACCATTGCCCTGCACAGGGTCTTTGACTCTCCCAAAGACAAGCTTATATTTGATGTAGGACATCAGGCCTATATTCATAAAATTTTAACAGGACGAAAAGCAGCCTTTCCCACCCTGCGCAAGTACAAAGGTCTTTCCGGCTTCCCCAAACGGCAGGAAAGCGAGCACGACGCCTTCGGTGTGGGTCACTCTTCCACGTCCCTTTCGGCGGCGGATGGCATTGCGGCGGCCCGTGACCTGAAAGGCGAGGACTTTCAGGTGGTGGCTGTCATCGGCGACGGAGCCATGACAGGCGGTATGTCCTTCGAAGCCCTTAACCATATCGGGGATACCAAGCGAAGGCTTATCATCCTCCTCAACGATAACGAGATGTCCATCTCCAAAAACGTGGGAGCCATGTCCCAGTACCTGTATCAGCTGCGCACCGGGGAGACCTACAATAAGCTGAAGCGTAATGTGGAAAACTGGCTGGGGGATATGAAGCACGGTGACGATGTGCTGGAAGTTATCGAACGGGTGAAGAGCGGGGTCAAATATCTGGTAGCCCCTGAGTCCATGTTTGAGCATCTGGGTATTAAGTACTTTGGCCCTGTGGACGGCCATGACATCGAGGACCTTCTGCCCATGCTGACGGCAGCCAAACGGGAAGACGGCCCGGTGTTGATTCACGTTATCACCAAAAAAGGTAAGGGCTACGCCCCTGCGGAAGAACGGGCCAACGAATTTCACGGAACGGGCCCTTTCGATATTGCTACCGGAAAGAAGATCAGCAAACCCGGGGCGCCGCCTACTTACACCAGCGTCTTTGGCAAAACCCTGGTGGAACTGGCGGAAAAAGATAAATCAATTGTAGCCATTACGGCAGCTATGCCCGACGGCACTGGAACCAACCTGTTTGCCAAACGTTTCCCGGACCGCTTCTTTGACGTAGGCATTGCGGAACAGCACGCGGTGACTTTCGCCGCAGGGCTGGCTACGGAAGGCATAAAACCTGTGGCAGCCATTTACTCTACTTTCATGCAGCGGGCTTACGACCAGGTGATTCACGACATCTGCATGCAGAACCTGCCGGTGAAGCTGTGTATGGACCGGGCCGGCCTGGTAGGGGACGACGGCTATACCCATCACGGGGTCTTTGATTATGCCTACCTGATTCCCATGCCCAACATGACAGTGATGGCGCCTAAAGACGAAAACGAGATGCGGCACATGCTGTGGACAGCCATAGAATACAACGATGGTCCTATCTCCCTGCGCTATCCCAGAGGCAACGGCGTGGGAGTGGACCTCAGTGAGCCCTTGCACACACTGCCCATCGGTAAGGCGGAGACCCTGCGGGAAGGCAGCGACCTTACCATATGGGCTATCGGCAGTATGGTGGCAGAGGCGGAAAAGACCGCGGAACTTCTAAACGAAAAAGGAATCAGTGCCGGTGTAGTGAACATGCGCTTCGCCAAACCTCTTGACGAGGACCTGCTTTGTGAAAATGCAGCCAAAACCCACCGTATCGTCACCATGGAAGAAGGGGTATTGAAAGGCGGCGTAGGGGATGCTGTGATGGAAGCCCTGAACCGGTATGGTCTGTTGCATATGACCGCCGTGCTGCCCTTTGGCATTCCGGATGAATTCATCTCACAGGGTGACAGGAAACTGTTGCTGCATGACATCGGACTGATGCCGGAACAGATGGCGGAGAAAATCTCTCATTGGTTATAGAAGTGATTCATATGGATAAACCGAAAAAGATCCGTCTCGACACTTTTCTCGTAGAACAGGGCTTTTTTGAAAGCCGGGCCCGGGCACAGGCAGCCATCATGGCGGGACAGGTGCTGGTGGACGAACAGAAAATAGATAAACCGGGTACCACCGTGAAAACGGAAGCAAAAATCCGTCTTCTGGGAGACCAATTAAAATATGTAAGCCGGGGCGGGCTGAAACTGGAAAAAGCCCTGCAGGTGTTTCCCGTGACAGTAACCGGTAAAGTGATGGCAGACATCGGCGCTTCTACCGGGGGCTTCACAGACTGTGCCCTGCAGAACGGGGCAAGCAGAGTCTACGCCATCGACGTGGGGTACGGTCAGTTGGCCTGGAAGTTGCGCAATGACCCCAGGGTCATCAACATGGAACGGACTAACGCCCGCACACTGGACGAGCACAGTCTGCCGGAACAATTGGATGCGGCCTCTATCGACGTGGCCTTCATCTCGCTGGAAAAAATTCTGCCTGCGGTGAAAAAACTGCTGGCGCCCGACGCCTTTGTTCTTGCTCTCATTAAGCCCCAGTTTGAAGCAGGCAAGGAACACATCGGCAAAAAAGGCGTGGTGCGGGACCCTGAAGTGCACAAAGAAGTCATCCGGCGCATCATTACTTTGGCACAGGAAGTGGGATTCTCTATCGGCGGTCTGGATTTTTCTCCGGTAAAAGGGCCGGAAGGAAACATTGAGTATCTGTTGTACCTGACTACCGGAAGTGAAACAGGGGCTGGCAAAGTTGATGGGACACAAGAAGACCGGGACAAGGTTGTGCCGGAAGTGCAAAACGCTGCACTGCACATCGACATTGATGCCATTGTAACAGCTTCTCATGCTTCACTGGATAAGTAACTCAAAAACGCAGTATCCTTTCTTGCAAATGCTTATTCAGCACTCCGGGTAAATTACTAAAAATAACCGCAGATGCTTCCGGTGCGGCTGCGGTGTCAAAGGAAGTAATCATGGATAACATACGTCTTGGGATTTTCCCCAACATGAGCATCGTCAAGGTGCGTATTCATTTTGAAGCGATTCTGGCTCTGTGCCGCAAATACAAGATCACGGTAGTACTGCCGGACAAGCTTGCGGAAATGTACAGTCTGGAACCCTTTGCCGGACGCAATTCCCAGCTGACGGCAGCTGTTTCTCTGGGAGGTGACGGCACGTTCCTGCGCATGGCCCGGGATATGGTGAAAATCAATGTGCCGGTCTTCGGCGTAAACTTCGGCCATCTGGGATTTCTGGCAGAAATTGAATATGATACGATGGAACAGGCGTTCCAGCTGCTGACGGATGGCAGGTATTCCATTGAAAAACGCTGTCTGTTGCAGGCCCAGACCTTTGCGGAAGGCAGAAAGACTCCGCAAAACGAGCTGGCTATCAACGAATTTGTAGCAGCCCGCAGTAACCTGTCCACCACCAACCACATGGAACTGTATATCAACGGGAAGCCTTCCGCACGGTATGCTGCGGACGGGCTCATCGTGGCCACAGCCACCGGTTCTACTGCCTATTCGCTTTCCGCAGGGGGGCCTTTGGTACAGCCTGGCATGGACGTCATGGTCATCACACCCATTTGCGCTCACTCTCTGGCCACCCGGCCTCTGGTCATTCCTGCTACGGAAGAGGTGGAAATCCGCCTGCTGGCCCGGAACACCAGTCCCATGGCCCTTTCGGCTGATGGGATACCGGTTTGCAAAATCGGACAGAAGGATGTTGTGAAAATCTCAAAGAACCGCCAATTTCTGCGGCTGTTACGGCTGACAGATAAGAGTTACTACGAGACCTGGCAGGAAAAACTGATAAGAGACTTGTAAGCTTGCCGTTTTTATCTATGGCTGCGTTGTTTTCTTGACGTAGTGCCACAGCGGATACGATTCATTCCTTGTTTTTGGCACAATCACACGGCAATCATTCTTTTACTTTTACAAGGAGAGATGTCATGAAAAAGCAGGAACGTCACCAACTGATTCGAAATTTGGTAGAAACAAGACATATCGAAACACAGGATGACCTGGCTAAAGCCCTGCAGGAAAGCGGCTATCCGGTAACCCAGGCCACGGTGTCCCGGGATATAAAAGAACTGATGCTGATCAAGGTCTCCGACATGAGAGGTGGATACCGTTATGCCTTTCCTAAGGAACGCAGCCATATGATGTCCTCCGAACAACTGGAGCGACTGGTGCGAAACTCCGTGATTTCTGTATGGGCGGGAGGCAATCTGGTGGTGCTTCACACTTTGCCGGGAACTGCCCAGGGTGTAGCGTTTGCGATTGACAGTATGAAATGGGTCGGAGTCATGGGTACCGTGGCTGGGGACGATACCATCTTCGTGGCTGTGGAAAACGACAGCGTAGCGGCGGATTTTGCCAACTATTTTAAGTTTAAGGAGACGAATTAATCAGCGTTTCCGTAAGTTTAAAGAATTAAAAGGAAGATGATATATCAATATGCTGCAATCATTGCACGTGCATAATTTTGCATTAATTGAAGACGCTAAGGTGGATTTTGACCGTGGCTTTACGGTATTTACCGGAGAGACCGGCGCGGGTAAATCCATCCTTGTCGATGCGTTTGGCATCGCCCTGGGAGGCCGGGCTGCAGCCGGTATGGTCCGTACCGGCACCGATGCTTTCTGGGTACAGGCCGTCTTCGATGTACAAGATGAAAGAATCAGTGCACTGCTACAGGAACAGGGCATTGAAGCAGATGATTTTTTGTTTTTAAAACGCAGAGTGACAGCTGCCGGGAAAAGCCAGAGCAGTGTCAACGGCATCCCGGTGCCTTTGGCAGTGTTGAAACGATTCGCCGAATTGCTGGTGGATATTCACGGGCAGCACGAAAATCAACTGCTGCTGCAGTCCAAAGCGCCAAGGTTCTTTACAGATGCCTTTGGAGGAAAGCAGGCAGAACAGGTGTTGGGAGCATATCAGGCGAAGTACGAAGAATATGAAGCGGCCCGGGAGAACCTGCAGAAACTGGAAGAGCAGGGAAGCCAGAGGGAACGCTTGTTGGATCGACTGGCCTGGGAGATACAGGAAATCGGGGACGCCAATATTAAAGTGGGAGAAGAAGAAGCCCTGAAGGAAGAGGCTAAATTGCTGCAAAACAGCGGCAAGATCCTAAACGCCCTGCATCAGGCTTACGAAATGCTGGAGCAGGAAAACGGCGCTTTAAGCCAGCTGGCGGAAATCAGAGAACAAATTGCCGCTGCAATCCGTTATGACAGTCGTCTGCAGGCTGTGTATGAAGGAATAGACGGAGCGTGGATTGCTGCAGACGACGCCTGCGGTCAGCTTCAGAACTATGTGGAAAACCAGAATTTTGATCCAAACCGGATGACAGAAGTGCAGGAGCGGCTGGATCTTTTGTACCGGCTGCAGCGTAAATACGGCAACAGTGAAGAAGCGGTGCTGGCTTATCTTGCTCAGGCTAAAGAGCAGCAGGAACAACTGCAGGATCTGGACAACCGCATTGCCAATGCACAGAAGGAGCTGGCAACAATAACGGCAGAACTGACTTCCGAAGCAAAGGCCCTGACGGCTTTGCGAAAACAGAATGCGGAAAAGCTCTGCAGGGACGTGGAGACTCACATTCATGACCTTGCCATGCCGGACGGTAAATTGCAGATTGCTTTTACGGAAAAACCGGATTTTTCCATAGAAGGCAAAGACCAAATGGAACTCCTGTTTTCCGCTAATGCAGGGGAACCTTTGCAGCCCCTGGGGCGGGTGGCATCCGGCGGTGAATTGAGCCGCCTGGCTCTGGCCCTGAAAACCGTACTGATTGGTATCAGTGGAGTCAATACGATGGTGTTCGATGAAATCGATACCGGAGTAGGGGGCGTCACAGCCCAGAAAATGGCTGAGAAACTGGCGCTTATCGCCCGCCGGGGGCAGGTGATATGCATAACGCATCTGGCCCAGATTGCGGCTTTCGGAGACCGGCATATCCGGATTCGGAAAGAAACAAAAGAAAACCGGACCAGAACCAGTCTGACCACGTTGGATGAAACAGGGAGAGTAGAGGAACTGGTTCGCATGGCCGCCGGGGAGCACAACACCAAAGCTGCGGCAGAAAGCGCGGCCTCGCTGCTCAAGGCCGCTGATAAATTTAAAAACAGTAAACAACTGCTGTTTTGAAAAGAGGAATGAAAATGTTAAAAAAGATGAGTGATCCGGCATTAGACGAAACTTTTGTCAGCAGCAGGCCCGCTTTTGACGGCCGACTGCTGCATGTACATGTAGACACGGTGCGCCTGCCCAACGGTCGTACTACCACACGGGAAATGGCAGACCATCAGGGCGCCATTGCCGTGGTACCCATCCTGCCTGACGGCAGTATCATCTTCGTGAAACAGTTCCGGTATCCCATGGGTACGGTTATGTACGAGATTCCGGCCGGGAAAATTGATCCGGGAGAGGACAAAGACGTCTGTGCCGTGCGGGAACTGTCGGAAGAAACCGGGTATGAGGCGGACCATTGGGAGTATCTGGGTGTTATTGCCACGACTCCGGGCTTTACTAATGAAGTGATTTATCTGTATGCGGCTACGGGCCTTCACCGTCATGCGCAGCACACGGACCCGGATGAGTTTATAACGGTGGAAGCGATACCGAAAGAAAAATTACTGTCAATGATTGAAGACGGTACCTTATATGATGGTAAGTCGCTGGCTGCATTAGGAATTTTATCCATGAAAGGGAAAATTTAACAGACTGAGGCCTCAGCGGTGAATTCTTCATAGCGCTCCGCTTATTCAGAATCCCCCGCTGGGGCCAGGAGTTTTGTGAATTAATTACCATGGAGGTACTATGAAACACTTACTTACGATTGCCGGCAGCGACAGCAGCGGCGGCGCCGGCATTCAGGCTGATCTCAAAGCCTTTGCGGCCCATGGTGTGTTTGGCATGAGCGTGATTACAGCGGTGACGGCGCAAAATACCTGTGGCGTTACAGCGGTACAGGATATCACTCCCGAAATCATCACAGCGCAAATTGATGCCGTGTTCAGTGACATACGGGTAGATGCTGTAAAAATCGGTATGGTTTCACGACAGGAAAGTATTCATGCCATAGCAGAGGCCCTGAAGAAGTGGAAACCGCCGGTAGTGGTAGTAGACCCCGTTATGATATCGAAAAGCGGATATCCGTTGCTGCAGCCGGAAGCCTGCGACGCTTTAATTAAGGAATTGCTGCCTTGTGCCACGCTGCTGACTCCAAACCTGCCGGAAGCAGAATCCATCTGTGGTTTTTCCATTCGCACCGAAGAGGACATGGAAAAGGCAGCGGCCTGCATTATCGGTTTGGGAGCAAAGGCCGTACTGGTAAAAGGCGGACACCTGGAAGGAGAACGGGCCGACGATTATCTTTACGACGGCAAAAAAGGAACCTGGTTGCCGGGCGAACGGATTCAGACCGAACATACCCACGGAACCGGTTGCACCCTGTCCAGCGCATTAGCATCCAACCTGGCCAGGGGCATGGACCTGACGGAAGCCGTTACGGCAGCCAAAGCTTACGTGACCACCGGCATCCGGCATGGCATTGCGTTAGGGCACGGGCATGGTCCTGTGCATCACTTTGTAGAGATGTGGAAGAATGCAGAGTAAAAACAGGAATGCCTCTGATTCTTCACATAAACAGTTTACCTTTCTTTCACTTTATAGTATAATATATTCATGTATAAATAATTCAAAGGGGGAATTCACTCATGAAAGCTTATACAGGCGACAAAATTAGAAATGTGGCCATTGTAGGTCACGGTGGGGCCGGAACCACATCTGTAACGGAAGCTTTGCTGTACCGCGCTGGTGCGATTGATCGTATGTGCAAAGTAGAAGATGGGGCTACCACCACGGACTATGAACCGGAAGAAATTAAACGCGGCGTATCCGTAAACGCTACGCTGGCTCCGGTTGAATGGCGCGACAGCAAGATCAACTTTATCGATACCCCGGGCTTCGCCGATTTCGTTGCGGAAGTAAAAGGCGCTTTCCGGGCTGTAGACAGCGCTTTGATCGTAATCAATGCCACCGCTGGCGTACAGGTAGGTACCGAGCAGTGCTGGAAGCTGGCGGAAGAAGCCGGTCTGCCCCGCATTCTGCTGGTGAACAAGATGGACCGTGAAAATGCGGACTTCGACAGCATCCTGGAAAACCTGCGCCATAAATTCGGCAAGAAAGTACTGCCTCTGGAATTGCCTCTGGGCAAAGAAGATAAATTTGAAGGCGTCATCGACTGCGTTAAGATGAAAGCCTATCGCAAGAACGGCAACGGTTCCGATGAGATCGAGATTCCGGATGACCTGAAAGCTTATGCGGAAGACATGCATGAAAAGATGGTAGAAGCCGCCGTAGAAGCCGACGACGAGTGCATGATGCGTTATCTGGAAGGGGAGACCATTTCCGACGAAGAAATCAAAAAATGCCTGATCCAGGGTATCCGTCAGGCTCACATTTTCCCCATGATCTGCTGCAGTGCTCTCAAGAATATCGGTCTGGGCCGCACTATGAATGCTATCATCGACTATACGTACCCTGCTATCCTGAACGATTATAAGGTAAAAGACGTTGCGACCGGCGAAGAAGTAACCCGTGACGCAGGTGCCCCCATGGCAGCCTTGGTGTTCAAGACCACTTCCGATCCGTTCGTAGGCCGTCTGAGCTTTATCCGTGTGTTCTCCGGCTCCATCAAAGCCGACAGCATGGTTTACAACTCCAGCCGTGAAAAAGACGAACGTATTGCCAACGTATTCACCATGCGCGGCAAGAACCAGATTGCGATGAAAGAGATTACCGCCGGTGATATCGGCGTAACCTCGAAATTACAGTTCACGGTAACCGGCGATACCCTCAGCGACAAGGCCAACCCGGTTCTGTTCGCTCCTATCGCTTTCCCGCTGCCCATGTATACCCGGGCTATTTTCGCCAAGAAGAAAGGGGAAGAAGACAAGATTTCCAATGCCCTGAGCCGCCTCATGGACGAAGACCCCACCATCATTATGAGCCGCAACCCGGTAACCAAGGAAATGCTGGTAAGCGGTATGGGCGACCAGCATATCGAAATCATCATGGAGCGCATGAAACGGAAATTCGGCGTGGAAGCCGACCTGCGTGCGCCTCAGGTTGAATACCGTGAGACCATCCGCGGCAAAGCCCATGTACAGGGCAAACATAAGAAACAGTCCGGCGGCCACGGCCAGTACGGCGACGTTGTGATCGATATGGAACCCCTGCCGCCGGGAAGCGGTTTTGAGTTCGTAGACAAGATCTTCGGCGGCGCGGTACCCCGTCAGTACATCCCCGCTGTGGAAAAAGGCATGCAGGACTGCATGCAGCACGGCATCCTGGCCGGTTACCCGGTTGTGGACGTACGCATTACTCTTGTTGACGGTTCCTACCATCCCGTTGACTCTTCGGAAATGGCATTTAAGACCGCTTCCAGTATCGCGTTCAAGAAAGCTATGGAAGAAGCCAAACCGGTTCTGATGGAACCCTACTACAATCTGTATGTTCTCTGTGCAGAGAGCATGATGGGCGATGTCATCGGTGATTTGAACTCCAAGCGCGGCCGTATCCTTGGCATGCAGAGCGTAGAAGAAGGCATCAGCCGGGTAGAGGCCCAGGTTCCTTATGCGGAAATCATGGAATACTCCGTAGATCTGCGGGCGCTGACCCAGGGCATGGGTACCTTTGAAATGAAGTTTGACCATTACGAAGATGTGCCGGCCAAGATGGCGGAAAAGATCATTGAAGAACGCAAGAAAGAAGCAGAATAAGAATCATTTGATAAGTGAATAATCCTTAAATGAAAAACTGCCGTGTTGTTTTGCATGGCAGTTTTTTATATTGCAATTCTTATAGCATTATCCTCTCACAAATGGTATAATATATTATCAGAGATTATGTTATTTACAGTCGTAACGACAGATTTACTCAATTTTTAATTCCGGGAGGACATCATGACTATGATTCAGGAAACCTGCGTACAGACATTACGGTTTTTAGCGGCAGACGAAGTGGAAAAGGC
>JAEEGF010207255.1_pt1 | contig 11714 bp, 14 predicted proteins | sample 9134171 | NCBI WGS metagenome assembly JAEEGF01 (sample SAMN16246542, study PRJNA631951) | gut metagenome | biome: gut microbiome; feature: rumen; material: AP-attached | host: Bos | place: Iran: Karaj | collected 2018-10 | reverse complement strand
AACATCCATCTAAACCCTGACAAAGGGAGGATAAAATCATGACAGCAGTAATCCAAACACCGGAATCGTTCATCGCTTCCTTGTTGCCGGATTCCGACAAAAAGATGGTGCGCATTGCAGGCGTATCACTTTTGGTCGCGATTCTCTTGTGCTTCTGGGCGGCGGCGTACGAGGTGGTTATTAACGATTCCATATTTGTGGATACGCCAACCACCGAAATAACGGCAACCATGAACATCATTGACAAAAAGGAGGAAAAAAAGCCCGACAAGAAACCTGAACGAAAACCACAAAATATCCAAAGCAAAAGGCCTGGCACTGGTGGGAAACCCGTAGGGCAAGGTAAACCTCGAGCCCCGCTCAATCGTGGCGTGATTCATGCGCTAGAGGCACAAACTGCAAATGCCTCGGCTGCCGCTTACGACTTGATCAAGCAAAGCTTTGCCAAGGATATCGATAAGGTCATCAAGAATACGAACGGCTTGCAGGTCACGGGTAAAACAAAAATTGGCGAAGTCCGTGGAAAAATTTCAGACGGCTTTAACCAAGGAATGTTTGCCGGCGGCAGTGGCGGTATCGGCGACGATATCTCCAACTTGATTGGAGGATCAGCAGGTGCCATTTCGACCAAGTCAATGGGAAATGCAAGGGCTCCCAAGGAAAATGAAATTGAATGGGGCTCCGGGCCTGCATCCCGTTCTGCAACCGATATCATGAAGGTCGTGCGTCAAAGAACGCCGGGACTACGGCATGTGTACAATAAATACCTCAAAAAAATGCCGGGGTTCCAGGGAAAGGTGACGCTCAAGTTCACAATTGCTCCGGGTGGAGAAATCATTAGCATCGCATTGGCGTCTTCCACAACGGGCTACAGCGAATTCGACAACGAAATCAAGAATACAGTCGGTCGCTGGAAGTTTAGCAAGGTGAAATCGGGCAATACCACAGTGACAATCCCGTTTACCTTTACGGAATAACCAAATAGAGTGGTTTTTAATCAAATAGATTTTTAAATTTAAGCCGGTAGATTTATCTGCCGGCATTCTACATCTATAAGGTACAGAAAATGACTGATCCTCGCATTACCAAATTAGCTGAAAATTTGATCAACAATGCCATTGCCCTCAAGGCTGGCGAAAACATTCTTATCGAAACGACTGACACTCCCGACGAAGTTACGACAGAACTGGTGAAGGCTGTCGCCAAAGTGGGTGCTAACGCTTTCGTGCACAACTACCGCGGCCGCGTCCGCCGCGAAATGATCAAGTCTGCTTCTGTGGAACAGATGAAATTGCAGGCGGATCTCGCTATGGCCGAAATGCAGAAGATGCAGGCCTATATCGCCATTCGCGGTGCCGACAATGCTCTCGAAAATTGCGACATCGATGGTCGCCAGATGATGAATTACCGCAAGATTACGGAGCCCGTGCTGAATTACCGTGTCGATAAGACTCGTTGGTGCGTGCTCCGCTGGCCGAACCCCTCCATGGCGCAGGGGGCCAAGATGAGTTCCGAAGCTTTTGAAGACTTCTACTTTGAAGCCTGCCTTGCCGACTACCCGAAGATGGCAAAGGCTGCACAGAACCTGGTGGACCTCATGAACCGTACGGACAAGGTTCGCCTTGTGGCAAACGGTACCGATCTGACCTTCAGCATCAAGGACATTCCGGCCATTCCGTGCTGCGGCAACATGAACATCCCCGATGGCGAAGTTTATACTGCACCGGTGCGCAACAGCGTAAACGGCGTGATTCATTACAATACGCCGACTCTTTACGATGGCAAGTACTTCAGCAATATCCGCCTGGAATTCAAGGATGGCAAGATCGTGAACGCCACTTGCGAATCCGGAGACAACGTGGCTTTGAATGCCCTCTTCGATACCGACGAAGGGGGCCGTTACGTGGGTGAGTTTGCTATCGGCTTCAACCCGTTCGTGAACGCCCCCATGTGCGATATCCTGTTCGACGAAAAGATTGCGGGTTCTATCCACTTTACACCGGGCCGTTGCTACGAAGAAGCCCCGAACGGCAACATCAGCGCCATTCACTGGGATCTGGTGCTTATCATGCGCCCGGAATACGGTGGCGGCGAAATCTGGTTCGACGACAAGCTTATCCGCAAGGACGGCCTGTTCGTGGTTGACGAACTCAAGTGCCTGAACCCGGATCAGCTGGGTAAATAGTAGTGAGCTTTGAGCTCGGGGCTTTGCTCCTTTGAGCTGTGAGCTTTATAAATGAAAAACGCCTCCGCAAGGAGGCGTTTTCTATGCATCAATGATACAAATTACATCTTGAGGAGAATTTGGACTCCTTCGGAGTCCGATGCTCGGCGGCTCGGTCATGCCCGTGCAAGCACGGTCGCGACTCTCGCCTTAGGAGCATCTCACCAATCTTACATCTTCAAGAGAATTTCACCAATTTGAACTGCGTTCAATGCGGCGCCCTTGCGGATCTGGTCGCCGGTGAGCCACAGCGTGTTGCTGTTTTCATCGGCGAGGTCCTTACGGATTCGGCCCACGAAGATGTTGTCCTTGCCGGCGCTTTCAAGCGGCATCGGGTACACATAGTTCTGCGGATCGTCCTTGAGGGTCACGCCCGGAGCGTTCTTGAGAGCGTTGCGGATTTCTTCGACAGAAACCGGACGTTCGGTTTCGAACCACACGGATTCGGAGTGAGAACGGAGAGAGCTCACGCGCACGCAGGTGGCGCTCGTACGAACGTCAGAGTGCATGATCTTGCGAGTTTCGTTGAACATCTTCATTTCTTCCTTCGTGTAGTCGTTTTCCGTCATCTTGTCGATCTGCGGAATCACGTTGTAGGCGAGCTGGAAGGGGAACTTGTTGATGTGGGTGGTGGAACCAGTTTCAAGGATGTCCTTGTACTGCTGCTTGAGTTCTTCCATGGCCACGGCACCTGCACCGCTAGCGCTCTGGTAAGAAGAAATGTGAATCTTCTTGATGTGAGAAATCTTTTCGATCGGGTTGAGCACCACAACCATCATGATGGTCGTGCAGTTCGGGTTGGCGATAATGCCCTTGTGGAGCTTGATGTCTTCCGGGTTCACTTCCGGAACGACCAGCGGAACGTTCGGGTCCATACGGAAGAAGCTGGTGTTGTCCACAACCACGGCACCGTTTTCGACGGCGATGGGGGCAAATTCCTGAGAAATGGCGGCACCAGCGGAGCTGAGCACCAGGTCAACGCCCTTGAAAGAATCCTTGTTCAGAACTTCGCACTTGAGGGTTTCGCCCTTGAACTTGAATTCCTTACCGGCACTGCGTTCAGAAGCGAGGAGCTTCAGGCTCTGCAGCGGGAAATTGCGCTCTTCGAGGATGGAGAGGATTTCTTGGCCTACGGCGCCAGTTGCGCCCATAATGGCTACGTTGCGAATCATAATTAACCTTTATTGTTCGGTTGGTTGTTGATTGTTTGATTGTAAAGCTTCTGTGGCGTTCCAGAATCGTCTCAGGTAGATTTTCATCTGGCCGATTTGGTCTCTGGACTGTTTGTATTGGATCAGCTGCTGTTCCGGGTTCTCCTGGAGCGTGTAGCTGTAGAGTGCGTATGCGGCAAGTCGCACGCATTCGCTGGCCTGGATCAATTCCTTATGCGCGTCGCTGGATTCGTGGGGGTGGAAAAGCCCGAGAACCTTCTTGTTCAAGGCGACTGCATTGTTGTTGATGGCCAGAGCCTGGTTGCTGCGAGTTTCGCGCTCTGATTCCGAAATGTTCGACGGCAATGTGCCGAAAGCTTCCATGGCCTTGGTGATATCGTGCATACGCTTGATGACAGTTTCTGCATCGACCAGGTAACTTTCGAGTCTGCTCAAATCCTTGTCGTCGTTGCTGGCCCTGCTTGCCTGACCGCCGGTACGCACCCTATGGTGAGCTACGGAATTGGGATTGGGCAGAATCTTTCCGCCTTCACCGTTCTCGAACGAGGCAATGTAATCCTGGTACTTGGTGTTCATCGCGGCGATTTGGTCGGCGGAGTAGTCCGAGGTCGGAATGAACGTTGGACGGTCCCAGTAAGCAATGCCCATGAAGGCTGACAGCATAAAGAAGGCGAAGAAAATATTTCCTGCCTTGGCTGCCCGGTCGTCAAAACGGACAAAGCAAATGATGGCGAAGAAGAACAAGCTTGCGAAGGAAAGTAACAGGCCGCCGTCGCAGTTGTAGGCGATGAATGAGTTCTTCATGAAGAAGAAAATGCAATCCATTGCTACAATCAGGAACGACAAGAATGCTCCCAATAATTTCTGGGAGCGGGTGTCCGCAGATGCAGACATGAGAATAGCTGTAAATGTGATGCCCAGAGGGAGCACCATCATCAATGCGATATCTGCGATTTGCTGATTCATTTTTTAGAAAGGCAGGTCATCGTCGCCGCCTTCCGGTGCCGGAGCATCGTAAGCGGGGGCGCTAGCCTGGCTAAAGTTGTTGGACTGGCTGTAGGAGTTGCCTCCCTGGAAGTTGCCGCCGTTCTGGCCGCGGGGAGTCAAAAGCTGGAAGGTGTCCAGGTTGACTTCGGTGCTGTAGCGCTTCTGACCGGTCGTCTGGTCGGTCCAGCTGCGGTTGGTGAGCGAACCTTCGACATAAAGGGTCATGCCCTTGTGCACGCCGAGGGTTTCCATCGTGTCGGCGATTTTGCCCCAACCCACGATATTGTGCCAGTCGGTCTGTTCCTTCTGTTCACCATTGTTGTCACGATAACGACGGCTGGTGGCCAAGGAGAACGATACGCGTTTGCGACCTGCTGCGCTTGCGCTAATGACGGGGTCCTTGCCGATATTGCCGATAAGCATCACTTTATTCAAATATGCCATAATACATCCTATTTTTTTTGTTCTGGGCTAAAAATAAAAAAATCCGTCTGTCACTTTGTGCCATTTTAAGAAAAAACGCCCTTTTGAAAACATTCTTTGTCAATTTGGGGGCAAACTAATGCGTTGGCGTGTTTTTATTTATATATTGACTTTAGTTACAAATTCCTAACTCCTAACTCTGAATAAAAGACATGGTTTCTCTCGCTCTTTCTCGTTTTGAAAAAGTTTTCCCCGCAGCCCTCAAGGGCAAGCGCCTCGGCGCAGTTTTACACCCGGCATCGGTTCTCCCGGATTTGCACTACACCCTCGATTTGCTCAAAGAATACGACGGCAAACTTTTTAAGCTTTCTGCCCTTTTTGGCCCGCAGCACGGCATCAAGGGGCACACCCAGGACAACATGATCGAATGGGAAGGTTATACCGACCCCGAACTGGGCATTCCCGTTTATAGCCTTTACGGCGAACATCGTGAGCCCACTGCCGAAATGCTTTCCCATGTGGACATGATGCTCGTGGACTTGCAAGATGTGGGTGCCCGCTACTACACGTTCATCTGGACATTGTTCCTTTGTATGAAAGCCTGCGAAAAGGCTGGAATCCCCGTCATTGTGGTGGATCGTCCGAACCCCATCAACTGCGTGGACGAAGAAGGCCCTGTGCTGGATTTGAACTACACGAGTTTCGTGGGGCTCCACAGCATCCGCACGCGTCATGCAAAGACCATTGGCGAACTCGCCGTCCAGTTCAAGGAAGAACGCTTCCCCAAGTGTGAACTCTACGTGCTCGGTATGGAAGGCTACGATAAAAAGATGTGGTACGACCAGACGGGCCTCCCGTGGATTTTGCCGAGCCCCAATATGCCGACTCTCGATACCGCTATCGTTTATCCGGGCATGTGCCTGTTCGAAGCCACTAACGTGAGCGAAGGCCGCGGCACCACGCGTCCCTTCGAAATTTTTGGTGCGCCGTTCATTGATGCTGTCAAGCTTTGCAAGTACATGAACGACCTTAAACTTCCGGGCGTGTATTTCCGCGAAAATTATTTCCAGCCCACATTCCACAAGGGCGCAGGCCAGATTTGTGGCGGGGCGCAGATTCATGTGCTCGACCGTGATAAGTTCCGCAGTTTCGATATGGCGGTAAAGCTGTTGCAGTACATTTTCAACGAATACCCGAAGGATTTCGCCTGGAAACAGCCGCCATACGAATATGAATTTAAAAAGTTGCCCATTGACATTTTGCTCGGCAACGGTACGTTCCGGAAAGAGTTTATAGAAAGTGCTATTTAACAACTCAAATTGTCATCCTGAGCGGAGGCGTGAAACGCCGTAGTCGAAGGATCTAGACTCATAACGATTAGATTCTTCGACTCCACTACGTTTCGCTCAGAATGACACAATCTTTAACCAAGGAGAAAATATGATTCAGCAAGCAAACGGAAAATTTGAAATGCCCGCGCTTCCGTACGCAGCGGGGGACTTGGCTCCGGTTCTCAGCCAAGAAACAATTGAGTTTCACTATGGCAAGCACCTGCAGACTTACCTCAATAACTTGAATGCCGCCCTTCCGGGTAGCGCCTTTGAAGGCAAGTCCATCAGTGAAATCGTTACCAAGTCCGAAGGCGGAGTGTTCAATAATGCAGGCCAGTTCCTGAATCACTACATGTATTTCATGCAGTTTAAGGCTCCTTCTGCAGGTAACGTTCCGACCGGTAAAATTGCCGAAGCAATTGCCCGCGATTTCGGTTCCTTTGAAAAGTTCCAGGAAGAATTCCAGGCAAAGGGCGCAGGCCTCTTCGGTTCCGGTTGGGTATGGCTCTCTGCCGATGCTTCGGGCAAGCTCGTCATCACGCAGGAAGGCAATGCACAGAACCCGCTCACCAAGGGCCTCAAGCCGCTCCTCACCTTCGACGTGTGGGAACATGCCTACTACATTGACTACCGCAATCGCCGTCCGGATTATTTGAAGAGCCTGTGGCAGATTGTGGACTGGAACGTCATCAACAATCGTCTGGGATAATTCCAATACAAGTGTTAATTAAAAACCGCTGGTCATGGGGCCAGCGGTTTTTTGTAGCTTTTTTAGGGTAATTTGGTTTAGTAACTTACTGCTTGGCGGGAACGAATCCGTCGGTCGTCAAGAGTTCCATGGCTGCCTGGCGGGCGGCAGTGATGCCGGGGCCATTACCCAGGGGCATGGGATTGTTCCAAGATACGGAACCCTTCCATACGGGCTTCTTTTCTTCAATGGAGTACAGAACCAGTTCTTCTTCGAAGCTGTCAAGAGCGGCGTTGTAGAGGTTTACCTTGGTAAAGTTCTGGAGCAGTACGTAGTCGGCGTTCTGTTCCTTGGCATAATCGACAACCGGACTTTCGCTCAGCGAAAGCGAGCTCTTGTCCTGTACGAAAGCCTTGGCTTCGACTCCGTGAACCTTCAGTGAGTCGGCCACGGTTGTTGCGACCTGGTTTGCGAAATCTGCCACCTGCTTGTGGGATTCGGAAACGACGACCACGGTTTTACCTTGCAGCGGGTGAACCGTATCAAAGTTGGACATTTTCTGGATTGCAGGCGCGCAAGAGCAAAGCAGAAGTGCAGCAATTGCAAGTAAGAATAGTTTTTTCATTATTTCTCCTCTTTTAAGATAGAATTCTCATGGAAGTCCTTGAAAATGCCTTTTACGAGTTCGCTCTGGGCCCAAAGTTCCATACCGGTGGTTTTTAAGATGGCTTTCCAAACGACTTTGCCGGTGTTGCAGTCGTACATGACGGAGGTGTATTCGACTTCGCTGGATCCGCCTACGACCATGCCCGTAGCGGCATCGTACTGTGTGGTTTCGGATTTACCCGTGACTGCGGTCTGCAGCAGGTAAGAATCGCGGCATTCTTCCATGAGTGCCTTGGGACTAACCGGTTCCAAAGCTAGGGCTTCGTTTTTTCGGTATTCAATTTCCAGCTTGTTCTTTTCGCCGTAAGATTTCCAAATGGAATCAAGCTTGGTGGTATAGCCGGTGTATGCCTTCTGGTCGTCGACAAGAACCCAAAGTTTTTTACCATTGATGTCGAGGCCGGGAACGGAGTTTCGTTCAATTTGTGTTCCTGCGCATCCAGCGAGGAATGCGGCTAGGGCAAAAATTAAAAGAGTGGATAGGGATAAAAGCCTTTTCTGGTGCTTTCCAATAGACATTGTTGTTCTCCTTTCTAGACTCAAAAGAGTCAATATAAACACTCGATGGTAATATATATAAAGAAAACTACAATGTCTATCTTTTGTATTAGAAAATTTGGATAAAATGTTAAATAGACGCGTGTGCGTTTATCTTTTTTTACGTATCCTTTATACAGCGGACTGACGAAGCTCCCCATTTGGCGTCCGACCCCAAATGCCCTCCATCATTTTCCATTACATAAGCTTCATGGTGGATATATTTTTCATTTAAAACGCATAAGTCCCATAAAAAAAATGAGTAAAGCGTTTTTATTTGGTTATATTAAAAGGGAATTATTTTTTCTGATTTGAGGTGTGGCTATGGACAACGAACTGACGCTTTTGATAGGGAAGGGGGAAAAGATCCTTTATGCCGGCAAGCCGGACAAAAGGTGTTTTATCTTTGAATGCATTTTCAATCCATTGCTCCCGTTTGCTGCATTGTGGGGCATTTTTGACATATTCTTTATTGGGGCTGCTTTCTCTTCGGACAAGGCGAACGAGGCTGCCTTCTTTATCATACCATTTATGGCGTTGCATATGATGCCGGTCTGGCTTTACCTAGGCGGGGCGCTGCTCTCGTTCCGGCGTTACCGCAATACGGCCTATATCGTTACCGACAAAGGAATCTACGCTTCTGGCGGAATCTTTGCTAGGACATATAAGTCAAAGCCGTTTGCGGAACTATCGCACGTGGACCTGCACCGGGGCATTTTTGACCAGTGGTTTGGCGTGGGCGATATCATTACGACCTCTGCTCAGGCAAATCCCGCCACGCTGAATGGCCGCAGGACTTCTACCAACGCGGGCATTTCCATTGACAGTATCGCCAATTATGCAGAAGTGTACAAGCTCGTGAAACAGCTGCAAGAGGACATCTACACCGATGTAATGTACCCCAACGACTTGCGCCCCTCGGAAAATCATGGTTATAAGTCGAAGTATAAAGGGTAATCAATCCAGCTTGTCGAAGAAAATCTCGCCGTCTTGAATAACGGTGGTGATGGTGTGAGTGCCTTTGTTGCCCATGTCGTTGTAATGGACGAGGTATTTGCCATCGCCTAGGGGTTCAATTTTCTCTATTTCGCGAATGTCTTCGCCATCCTGAGCACCACTGCGGAACTTCCACACAGCGTAGCCGCCACCATCGCTGAACTCGTTGTCGTACGCTTTTGAAAGCTCCTGAGCGAGATTCTTTGTGCAATACGTCGCAATGACGGAATCAGTTGCGAATTCGTTCCCGAAAATGTGCCTACTGTAAAACGTCTGGATTTTTGCTATGGCTTTGGCGTCGTTATCGTTGCTGCAGGCAGCAAGGGTTGCTTCAAGCAAAGCGAAAATCGTTATTTCAAAAATTCTTTTCATCTTAAATTCAAACGCGCTTACGAATTTAAGGTAGAATTTTTATCGGAGTTCCGTCCTTGACGGCATCGTAGATTTCTTCGATTTCGTTGTTTGTGACGGCGATGCAGCCGGCGGTCCAGTCTTTCCACCTATGCCAGAATTTAAAGAGAAATGCGGGAACCTTGTTCGGATAACCGTGGATCATGATGTCGCCGCCGGGCTCGTAATTGCCTTCTTTTGCGGCCTCGATTTGCTCTGCGTTCGGATACGAAATTCGGAGCGATAAATGAAACTTGCTTTTAGGATTGTGCCACTCGATGGTGTAATTGCCCTCGGGCGTCTTGTTGTCGCCGGACTTGACCTTCGCTCCGACTGGATTCTTGCCCAAAGAAATTCTGTACGTCTTGACAACTTTCTCGCCGTTGCGCAAGTGCATTTGGCGTTTTGCCTTTTCTACGAGAATGTTGTCGATAGGTGAGGGGAGCATGGGGTTGAAATGATTAATGGATTGAGGCCTTCTTTTTAAAGAATGATTTCAGGTTGAAAATAAACGGGACTTCGACCAAAACGATGATTGGCATGTAGATGTAGTACAGTGATGACGGAATCAGATGCGCCTTGTTGCTTGCGCAATACGCTAAGGGAATAAAAGCGAAGAATAGGATGTCGGGAATTACGGCTACCGAAATCACTAGAATTTTTGACCAAAGTGGGCTTCTCTTCAAGAGCAGAAAGAACAGCGGCAGGCTAAACGGCAGACAAAAAATTAGGGTGAGGACGATTGTGACGAATCCCCCACGAAGGGGCTCGTTTAAATTGTCAAGATTCGTAAATATGCTTCCGAAATAGGCGAGAAAAATGATGGCTGACAGTTTGAAAAAAATCAGTTTTAACAAAGAGAACGTCAGTTGATATGTTTTGTTTAGTCTTATCATTTTAGACCATCCAGACATTTTATGAACGTGTCGATATTTTTTAAGGCATATGCAAAAAATATTTCACTTATAGGGTTGTCTTCGGCCTTTTCTAAAGTTATATGAGAAAAGCATGGCAAAGAATCGTTTTCTAAACTACAATAATTTAAAAGGATTTTTCCGTTTGGAATTTTCTTTGCTGCTACTTGGAATGGAAATTTTAATGAATCGAGAATGTTGTATGTTGAATCGTTTTTGTCGATAAGTCGTCCTTCTTCGGGAATCAGAAAGAAAAATCCGTATTCCTTTGGATATTTGTCTTGCAAGAAAATGTACATGTTCTTGCCATAATCGTTTTTTGTTTTATACCAATAATGAATACCTTGTGGAAGCGTTTCACACTTGGCGTATTTATCTGTATTTGAAATGCCGAGTAATGCTACGGCACGCCCTTTTGACATTCCGAATTGAGTTTTCCCGATAACTTCGGGCAAGAACGCTAAAAGTACCAGCAAGAAAAAGAGAAGTACGCAAACAGCAGATTGTATTTCGGAACGAATATGTCGCTTAGAATAAAGAACTCTTATCCCTTTACGATTTATCACAATTCTTGTTCGCATGATTTAATCTTTAATGAAAATATTTTGTGTTGTTTTTACAGTCTACTGTTTAATATAAATTATTTTAGCACCAAACGTAAAAACGCCCAGGCTTTGAACCTGGACGCTTTTGAATTGCTAATGTAGTGGGGTAGGAGATTGCTTCGCTACGCTCGCAATGACGTGATCATTCCTAACCACTAACCACCAACCACTAACCACTGCCTACTGTCTACTTCCTACTTGAGAAAGTTCATATACGGCAGTTTGCTTGCGAGTTCCTGCACCTTGTCGGCGTTGGCCATGAGGGCGGAGCGTGCGTGCCAGGAGCCGTCGAGGAACTGGCCGCGGGGGCCGTCGGCAAGCGTGAGCTCGATGGTTTCGTCACCCATCTTGAGCGTGCGGCTTTCGGTGCTGGTGACGAGTTCTTCGCTCGGGTGTGCTTCGATCCAGGCGAGAATCTTGTCAGCCACTTCGTGGCTCACCTTGTAGCAAGGCACGCCAATGGCCACGCAGTTACCGAAGAAGATTTCGGAGTAGCTTTCGGCGATGATGGCACGGATGCCCCAGCGCTTCAGAGCCTGCGGAGCGTGTTCACGGCTGGAGCCGCAACCGAAGTTCTGGTTAGAAACGAGGATGGAGCCGTTCTTGTAGGCCGGATCGCGGAACGGGTGGACCTTGCCCTGGGCGGCGAGGCCAGCGATATCGTCGGCAAAGGCGTTGTCGCCGAGGCCTTCGAACGTGACGCACTTGAGGAAGCGTGCCGGGATGATACGGTCAGTGTCGATGTCGTTGCCGCGTACAGGAACGCCGGAACCTTTAACAA
>JAEEGF010104316.1_pt1 | contig 11714 bp, 5 predicted proteins | sample 9134171 | NCBI WGS metagenome assembly JAEEGF01 (sample SAMN16246542, study PRJNA631951) | gut metagenome | biome: gut microbiome; feature: rumen; material: AP-attached | host: Bos | place: Iran: Karaj | collected 2018-10 | reverse complement strand
TCCATCTGGGCCATGTGCGGTGACTATACCTATCCCGCCATGTCGTACTTCTGGAAAATGGTAATGGATGTAGCCGACCGTGACAATCCACACATCGTGAAGTTGTTGGAGGCCATGACTGCCAAAAAGCCTGGCGATATCAACCTGATGTACTCCCGTGGTTGCGACTGGACGGAGGACATCGAGACCAAATACAGCGAACTCGGCGATGCCCGCGCCTGGGAGTATGAGTTGCTGCACCGTAAGGTAGACTCCGGCGAGAAGGCAGACAAGGCCGAGGCCCTAAGCATGGCGAAGGATGCCGATGTCATCATCGCCGCTGTGGGTGAGAACGTCATGCTCTGTGGCGAGAACCGCGACCGCGAGGGACTCGGTCTGCCCGGCAAACAAGAGCAGTATGTTGAAGAACTCATCAAGACCGGCAAACCCGTGGTGCTCGTGATGTTCGGAGGCCGTGCACTGGTCGTATCCGGCCTTGCAGAGAAGTGTGCTGCAGTCATCCAAGCATGGTATCCAGGTGAGGAAGGCGGTAACGCTGTGGCCGACATCCTCTATGGCAAGATTTCTCCCTCAGCCAAGCTCTCCGTCAGCTATCCCAATACCGAACTCAACGAGCCCGTCTGTTACAATTCTCTCACCTCTCACCCCTCACCTCTCACCTCTAAAATCCAATGGCCTTTTGGCTATGGTCTGAGTTACACGACGTTCGAGTATCAGAACCTACAAGTGAACAGCGAGGCACAAACCTCTGACGACTTTGTGGAGCTGACCTTCCAGGTGAAGAATACAGGCGATATGGCTGCCACGGAGATTGCGCAGATCTATCTCTCGCCCACAGACAGCACCCAGCAGATACGTCCCATCCAGTTGCAGGGCTTCGCCCGCATCGCGTTGGAGCCAGGACAGACCAAGACCGTCACTACACGCCTCTATGTGGAACAGTTAGGATTTTACAGCCATCAGGGAAATGTTCGCCAGTGGAACATCGAGCCAGGCACCTATACCTTCAAGGTAGGCGCCTCGTCTGCCGACATCCGCCTGCAGCAACAGCTCATCCTGCGTGGTACGACTGTCACCAAGCCCTTGCGCGATCATTACTTTTCTGAGAGCACTGTCTCACTCTGACACGAACACTCATGATGGGAAGAAACGGCAACAAACAATAATAGGAATAAAAAGTAACACCCTCGGCAGCCATTTATCGGCTTCGCCGAGGGTCTATTTTTAAGATGCAGAGACACAGCTTTTTTATCCAAAAGCTTGCAAGTTTCAGAAATATTCATTATTTTTGCACCATGAATTAGAAAAAATACGAGACTATGGGTATTTCGGTAGATAGCATTTGGAGTCAGGCACAGCGCCCTGCTGCCAGCGAACGCTCGAGCATAGCTCAAGGTCGTGATAAAGTAAGAATAAATAAAAACCGATATCAACAATGAGAAAATTATTATTCCTAATCGTCCTAATGATTCTCCCACTTGAAGCTATTGCTGATAATGTGGCGATGACTAAAACGTTGACCTACCATTTCACTGGAATATCCAATGATGGGCTTGTGAGTAGTAATCCTTGGGGAGGAGATGAAAATGTCTTTTGGACGGAGAAATCTGGTTATCATTATTGGTCTACCGGAGCTTCTGCTATTGGAGCGCATTGCAACCGAAGTGATTATGTATACACCTGGTCCAAAGAGACCTATCCTGAAGTCATTAAGAAAGTTACGGTCAATGCGGGTGCATGGAGTGACGTTTCAACAGGTCTGAAACTAAATAATAGAGAAGTAAGTCTTAAGACCATTAGTTCATCTGTTTATACTGGCAAAGAATCCAGAATCCAATTCGATGACTATGTGTTTGAGAATGTCATAACAAGTGACAATAAGGGTCATTTGTTACTTGAATATGTTTTGAGTGGTCAGGCTGATATCTTTATACGCAGTATTACGATAGAATATGTGGAAGGAGGATGTGATATGTCGGAGGTTCCGACAGACAACGCCTTTTATGCAGCAACGAGCTTCCTGTGTGAAAGAGGAGTGCTCTACGGTTCAAGAGATGACGGTATGTTTTCGGTGGAAAAGCCGCTGTTACGCAAGCATCTTGCGAATATCACTTTCCGTGGTCTCTTCACACTGAAGGGCAGGGAAATACCCAGCAAGTTTGTCTCAGATCAGTATCCTGACATCTATGATGACTTGAAATCCGACGCACCTTATTATCAGGCCGCAAAAACATTGCTATATCTGGATTATGGTGACGGCATCACCCCGTTTGACCGTGACCGCGATGGATTCTTCCCTGACGGCAATGAGTCTCGCATCAATATCCTGAAAGAATTGATGGAAGCCTTCAATATCAAGCCTGATACGGAAGGGAAGAATAATCCATTCCCTAATGATCCTGATATAGCCCACCTGTCAGAAACATCACCTATCAAGATGGGCTATGTGCGCCAGGCTGCCAAACTGGGCATTATCACGACAGAGAATACGGCTTTTCGGCCTTATAGTGACTGTCTGCGTGGTGAGGCCTTCTTGATGTTGGCTCGTATCATTCAGAAGATTGAGGCAGGAGAGATTACTGATCCTAATCCGCAAGAGAGTGACTTTCTGGATCCTAATAGTGGAACGGGAACAGAAGATCCAAACGCCAATGCAGAGCCTTACGCAGCCTTGAGCGAAAATAACACTGTACTGACATTCTACTATGACGACCAGAAGACAGAGCGCAACGGCATGGGTGTCGGGCCGTTTACTAATTCGTATGATAGAGGCTGGAGCTTAATGAGTAATAGCATTACTAGTGTCGTCTTTGATGCCTCGTTTGCTAACTGCACTACGCTGACAAGTACGGCCTATTGGTTCTATGGCCTTAATATTTCCTCTATCACAGGCATCGGCAACCTCAAGACGGATAATGTGACGTACATGCGCTATATGTTCGCGTGGTGTCGCAGTCTGACAAACCTTGATTTGTCGGGATTCAAGACGGACAATGTGACGAGCATGTATGGTATGTTCTGTGAGTGTTCCGGCCTGACGAGCCTTAATTTGTCGGGATTCAAGACGGACAATGTGACAGACATGAGCAAGATGTTCTCTGGCTGTACCAGCCTGACGAGCCTTGACGTGTCGGGATTCAAGACGGATAATGTGACGGACATGACCGATATGTTCCATGCCTGTCTCGGCTTGACGAGCCTTGACGTGACGGGATTCAAGACGGACAATGTGACGGACATGGACGGTATGTTTTCTGACTGTTCCGGCCTGACGAGCCTTAACTTGTCGGGATTCAAGACGAACAATGTGACGAACATGAGCAAGATGTTCTCTCGCTGTTCCGGCCTGACGAGCCTTAATTTGTCGGGATTCAAGACGGACAATGTGACGAGTATGTACTGTATGTTCTCTGACTGTTCCAGCCTGACGAGCCTTGACTTGTCGGGATTCAAGACGGAGAATGTGACGGACATGGGTATTATGTTCTCAGACTGTTCCAGCCTGACGAGCCTTGACGTGAGGGGATTCAAGACGGAGAATGTGACGAACATGAACGCAATGTTCTATGGCTGTTCTGGCCTGACGAGCCTTGACGTGAGTGGTTTTAATACCAGCAAAGTAACAAATATGAGTTGGATGTTCACTAGCTGTTCCAGCCTGAAGACTATCTATACAGACGACGGATGGAACACCGCACAGGTTCAGGATGGTGAAGGTATGTTCTCCGGCTGCTATCGCCTCGTGGGCGGCGCTGGCACGCAATATGACGTGAGTCATACCGACCACACCTATGCTCGTATCGACGGTGGAGCCAGCAATCCGGGCTACTTCACTGCGGCTAGCTCAGAGCCTTGGCAAAACTCTGATGAGTTCGAGCCATACGCCGTGCTGACAGACAATGATGATGAAATCACGACTGACGAAGGGACTAATAAAGGAAAGACGCTAACATTCTATTACGATAATCAGAAAGAAGACAGAGGTGGTATGAGCGTTGTCTTTAGTTCCACTGCAGATAGAGGATGGGGAATCGAATGTGAAAATATTACGAAGGCGGTGTTCGATGGTTCCTTTGCCAACTGTACTACATTGACAAGTACGTCCTGGTGGTTCCTGTTTTGTAAAAACCTTAAAACAATCACAGGCATTACTAATCTCAAAACAGACAACGTGACGAATATGAACGGTATGTTTTATGGTTGTTCTAGTCTTACAAGCCTTGATTTGAGCAGTCTTAATACAAGTAGTCTGAATATAATGTATGGAATATTCCAAGATTGTTCAAGTCTGAAGAGTATTAATCTGACTAACTTCAAAACGGACAATGTGGAGGACATGGGACAATTATTCTTAAATTGCTCCAGTCTGGAGAGTCTTGATGTATCTGGTTTTAAGACCGACGGGGTTACTTCCATGTTTAATATGTTCCGTGGTTGTTCTAGCCTGACAAGCCTTGACCTGTCAGGATTCAATACGGACAATGTGACGAACATGATGTTGATGTTCGATCATTGTTCTAACCTGAAAACAATCTATGCAGGCGAGGGATGGAGCATCTCAAAGGTTAAGTCTAGCCCAAATGTGTTCAGAGACTGTACGAACCTTGTGGGCGGCGCTGGCACAGCTTATAATGCACAACATACCGACTACACTTACGCCCACATTGATGGTGGAACGGATAATCCCGGCTACTTCACGGCGAAGGCGGGAGGCTCCGGCGAAAAGCGCGAGGGCGACCTGAGCGGCGACGGGGAAGTGGACGACGCCGACACGGAGGTGCTCGTGAGTGTAGTGATGGGCGGCGACAAGGACAAGTTGGCCGACGCCGACCTGAACCACGATGGGAAAGTGGATGCCGCCGACATCGTGACGCTCGTGAACATGATCAGGAGCCAGAAATAAGCCAAACGAGGGTGTGTCACTTTGACACACCCTAGATCACTGAGAGCATCGTCTCACTCTGATATACTCGCCTATAAGTTCAATTCAGGATCATTTTCACGATAAGTACGATGTCGGCAGCATCAATCTTGCCGTCGCCATTGACATTGGCAGCCTCCTCATAAAACACATCAGGAGTCTGGCCCATGATGTGCTTGGCGACGGCGTCTATGTCAGCCCCATTCACATATCCATCTCCATTGACATCACCTAATAATATCATGGGTATAGTCAGCGTTACTTCACCTTCCCATTCGCTCTCCACGACATCGACAGTAGCATTGTCGTCTGGAATGGCAAGCGCAGTACTGGCGAACAAGCCAGATACCAGCAAGACAAGACACCTTTTATATACACGTTTAAAGAACATACGCATCATGGATTAGGATTCTTAATTCCAATTACCAATCTCACCACCGATGTCAATCTTCACCTTCTCCGGATTCTTGTCAAGTGTCACCGTAAGGATATGACGATAACCTGGTTTCAAAGAGATCTTCCCTTCCATCAGATAACTTACACCACCAGTGATGACCTCTACCAAAGGACGACGCGTTGTGATGTTTTGGGGAACGACGATAGCTGTATACTCCTCTGCCGATTTCTGAAGACAGCGTATAGAACTGCTTCCTGCATAGTCGTCCTTGGCCGCATCGCCGGTAGAGAGGTTTATGTTTGCCTTGGCCACCGTGCTATAGATAAACACCTGAGTATCATTGGGGATGTTGCCCTCAAAGTTCTCACCCTTCTCCAGCTTTACCACCACACACGACAACTTATGGGCGAACTGCATCTTGACGGCAGAAGCCGAAGCAGTAATATCTTTTGCCGAGGCCCAGAGGAAGTCGCTGAACGTAAAGTTCTTCGCCGTACTCTGGTCTTCCTGCACGCTGAAGCTGTAATTCTCCACATCGTTCACGGTTTCCGAATAGGGATAATAGGCATAGACGTTGTGCTTACCCTCATTCCAATAGACCTTACGGTTTGCAGTCCACACTGAGCCGTTGTAAGTGAACAGTTCGTTGTTCACCTCATTGCCGCCAAGCTGCAAGGCAGCATCAGCAGCCGTCACATAGACGCCGACCTTGTCTGAATTCTCGAAGGCAGTTTCCGTGGCGCGTGTTGCTGCACCGTGGGGATGGATCATATCCAGCACGATCTCATCCTGTCCGGTCACGTTGCCCGTCACCTCATCCACGTCGCTGTTCTGGCAGGCTGTGAATGTCATTGCGGCCATCAGCGTGGCCATCTGCATGAATCTAACTCTTTTCATATCTTTACTTTTTATTCTTATTCTTGATATTGTTAAGGATTCTCCTGACGCTGTTACCCATCTTCTTGCCATCCACGCTGATAGGCATACGATGCTGGTTGCTGCCGGCATACGACGAGCCACTAAATGCCTCTCCTGCTGCGCGTGTCCTCGATGAAGCGCCCCATGCCTTACTGTCGTGGGTGTAGAAGTAATCCATCGAGAATTCCTCACCAGCATAGTCAAAGATACGACGCATAATACTTAGGCGGCTGGGGGCATTATAATATGGTATGCCATAGTTCATACACGAGTTCTGCTCCGGACGGAAGACGCCACGCATATAGCTGAGGCCACCCTCAAAAACATCCACATAGTCGGAGTAACGGGTGTCAAAGATAAAGTCTGCCCAAGGCACACTGTGCAGTCCGCTGGTTGTGGCGAGGTTGGCATATTCACCACTGCCGTGCTTCTCCTCAATGAGACCCTTGACACTCGATGGTGCCCAAGCACTATATATGATTTCCTCATCGCCCAACCGTCCGAAGCCATGACCGCCAGCCTCATGCTGAACGACGCCACGGGTATCCTGCGGATAAGGACGGTTGCTGGGCGGACAGATGCTAATAGGTGATCCGTACCACTCAAAGTAACTCACGCCGCTATAGGCATCACTATTCGGCACAAGAATGATAAGTGAGCGTCTGAGATCGTCCTGTTTCAGCGGACTGTGTGCCACAGCATAGTCTCTTACCTCATCGACCTCCGTCAAAAGCTGGTTACTGGTACACATCTGACCATCATAGCCATAGAGCGTACCAAAATGGTTATTGACGTAGGTATTCATCGTATTCACGCCCTTCTCCTGTGAGAGCGGGAAAGTTACATATACATTGAAATAGTCACGATGACTCTTGTATGGCTCCAGATCGAAGAAATGCTCCGTCTGCTGTTTCACCAAATTCAGATAATTGCCGTTCGAGATATCCTCACCATCGTAACCATCACCCATGAACACAACGTCAATACCACGTCCCTTCGAATGCGTCTGAAGGGCGATATAACTGTCTTCCTCCTGTTCATAGTCATACTGAGAGACCACGCAGAAGGTACGGTAGTTTTCCGACGGCATCTTGAAAATAATGCTGTCGGTGCGGTTACCACTTCCATGAGCCATCTGCTTGAAGGTGAGTGTCAACTCAGTCTTGCCCGTGCCGCTGGTCTTGGAAAGTGTCACCCAGTCCGGGCAACGATCCACCTGCCAGGCGCCATCTGCATTCAGCACCAACGTCTCTGTATGGGCCGTATTCAGGGCGTTGGCCAGCATCGGACGACAGACGAAGTTAGAATATTCTGCAATACGCTTGAACTCCTTCCAACCTGGAGCCTCACGGTATTTCTCTACCGAACCCTTTGGCACCTCGACGGTGAAGTTGTCCTTGGGGACACCCAAAAAGGCATCGCCACGCACCACAGGAGGCTCTGGATTCTCGCAGACAATACTATTCAGACTGTAACACTCGTAGAATGCCTTGTCTTCTATCAATTCCACATTTTTAGGCAAAACAATCCCAGTAAGTGCAGAACAGCCTCGGAAGCACTCTGCAGAAACACGCGGCACGTTTTCGGCGAAGCGCTGCGTACCTGTCAAGTATTTACAACCCTCAAAGGCTCCATTGTCAACGATTCGCAAGCGGTCGTTAAATACGACATGCGATATCTTAGTATTCTGGAAAGAGCATACGCCAAGTTTTGTAAGATTTGGTGGCAGGACTAACTCGCCTGACAGAGGGACGCTACGGAATGCAATTCCCTTAATCTCTTTGACACCATCGTGGAACTCCACCTGAGAGCATCCTATATCCCTAAAACCATCTACTTCGGTCACGCATCTTGGAATTACCAGCGTACCTGTCACATCGCCATAATCCCACAAGCCTGTCACTTTCTTAACAGAAGATGGGAAATGAAGTGTTCCAGAGAACTTTCCACGAGGGCCGTCTATTTCCTCCAGACCTTCAGGCAACAGCAGTTCACCACTAAGCTCATTACCATAGAATGCTTCCTCCATGATTTTCAATGTTGACGGCAATGTCAGAGTACCACGTAGTTTATTGCCCCAAAAGGCACACTGTCTCAACTCCGTCACGCCTTCAGGTATCGTCAGAGAACCTATAAGAGCACATCCTTCAAATGAATGATAGTCAATTTTCCAGATTCCCTTTGCCGGAAATACGAAATGCTGTAAATGGGTAAGCATGTCAAATCCACTTAATATCCCGTCTTCCATCTCCACTTCTAACATATTGACATTCTGCAATGCTTTAAGATTATCATGAATGAATGAACGGTCATCAGCATTCATTGGACCTACGACTTTAAGATTCCGTAATAATTCATAGTCTCTGCACACCTTATCCACCTCTACCTTTAGTGTTCCTGCCTCCTTCAGGGTGACGATGGTGTACTGACGCACCAGACCGTCATGCAACTGCGGGTCATCCACCCATGCAACAATATCATCTGCAGTCAACACGAACTCATAGTTGCCTGTGTCAGTACGTTTGTTGACGGTAATGGTCATGTTATGCATCTTACCACTCTGATAAGTGATGGCGGCATCCTTCACCAGTTGATAGGTCTGGCCTGCGACAGTGACACTGGCGATGACCTTATTGGCAGCGACAGTCTGCGGAAACACAATCGCCCTCCATGTGTTATTATATAAAAGAGGTGTGATGGAGGTCACTTTTGCATCGTCAGACACCGTCGTGGCACCCGTGGCAAGATTGACGGAACCCGCAAGGATGGTATTCTCTATTTGTACCGTCTTTGCCAGATTTGCCCACTCTGCGGCCTCAAAGCCCGTACCCATCTCAAGAGCGACCGTGACTCCTGCCATGAGATGTTTGTACTGCAGATTAATAGTCTCAGTCGTCGGAGACACCCTTTCAGTCTTTGCCCTGAGCAGGTCACTGGCCTCATATCCAGCAGAACCGGTGGTCATAGCGTCACTGTCCTGATGACGGCTGACAGCAAAAGTATAATCAGTTACGTTTTGCATCGACTGGTCGAAAGGATAGTATCCATAGAAATCGGCAGGAGTCTGACTATTCGCCCAATACAGCTGATAGTTGGCCGCCCATTTCGCTCCATCGTATGTGAACTTGACGTTGTTCCCCCGATTGCCTTTTAGAGTCAGTTCACCAGGATTGCCATTTTTGTCGTAATCAACCACGAAAACACCCACAGCATCACCAGCCACAAATCCATTGTCAATAGTAGCACGGGTATTAGTAGCCACAGGATAGGTGGATGCGATATTGATGGGCATCCCTTCCTCCACCATATCTGTCTGAGTGGTAATATCCTCAGAACAGGCAACTAATAGCGCTGCGCTAATGAATAATGGATAATGGATAATGGATAATTTCCTCAAATATCTTTTCATCATCGGTTACCTCCTTTCTTCTTTAAATAATCCAGCGGCGAGCCTTTTCGGATAATGGGCATCTGTGCGTGCATCGCCCCATCGACACGGCCATTGCCTCCAGAACGAGTCAGGAATTTCTCACCCATTGCCCGGCTGTCCTTGCTGACAAAGGTCTCAAAGTCAAACGTACCCCCGCTATACTCCATAATACGCTCCACGATGGCCTGACGGGAAATAGTGCTATAATAAGGTACGTTATTATTCATACACGAATTGACCTCTGAGCGATAGATGCCCCTTCCATGCATATAGGCTCCCTCGTAGATATCCACAATGTCACCATATCGCGGGTCGAAGATGAGATGCGTCCAGTCTATCTCCTTATATTTCCCGTTAAGCGATAGATTCCGATACCAGCCAAGGGCCTTGTCGGCAGCCACATGGTCGGCATGGGCACAACAGATACACGGACAGGTCCAGATATTTTCACGATGGTAAATATATTCATCACCCAATTTCCCAAATCCGTGACCACCGGCCTCGTGCTGAATCAGACCACGATAGTCGTTCGGATAGCCAAATCTGCTATGAGGCACGAATGCAATGGCAGCACCACTGCTATACATAGCCGTCACACCTTCGTAAGCATCATCGTTAGGAACACAGATGATGAGGCTCTGGTCAACATTCGCACTGGTAACAGCAGAACCTGCAACATCGTTCAGCACATAGTTGAACACATCAATATCCCTGATGCCTAAACGCCCATTAGCACCAGAGCCGTATGTAGTGCCAAATTTGGTCTGTCGCCAGATATTCACGTTTGAGCAGACCCCACTCTCATAACTCATGGCGAAGTCGGCATATACATTAAAGTATTCCTTATATGTTTTATATGGCTCAACTGCAAAGAAATACTCCATACCTTCCTTCATATCCTCAAGGAACGAACCTGTGGCGATATTCTCAGCATCGTAGCCATCGCCTACAAAGACAATGTTGATACCCTTACCCTTCGTGGCTTTTTGCAACTGAGCCTGACTGTCCTCGTCATATTCATAATTGAACTGCTTCACCTTATAGTCACACGTGATGGCGTTGCCGTCGGCATCGGTCTTATCCGTCAGCGTGAAGATGATGCTGCCTTCACGGTCGGCAGAGCCATGAGCCAAGGCATCGATGGTGACGGTCATCTCCGTCTTCTTGAAGCCACTGGTCTTTGACGGGTGAATCCAATCCGGACAGCTGGTTACCTTCCAATTGCCGTCACTATTCAGAACGATGGTGCGGGAATTACTCTTATTGAGCAGTTTGGCCTGCATAGGACGGCAGACGAAATTCTGATAGGCAGAAATACGTTTAAACTCCTTCCAGCCTTCAGCATTGCGGTAGGCATTCACAGAACCTTCTGGAACAACCAGTGCGCACTCGTTCTTCTCCACGCCATTGAAAGCATCACCAGCCAATACAGGAGGTTCAGATTTGAGACACTGTATATAATATAGAGAATGGCAACCACCAAATGCACCACCCTTAATCTCTTCAATACCCTTTGGTATGATAAGGGCATCTAATTTCTCACAACCAGCAAATGCATTATTTTCGATACGGACAACCGACGAAGGAATAGTAAGAGTATCATGCAAGAACTTGCAATCGCTGAAAGCATTGTCATAAATGACTTCAATGTTTTCCGGCAAGCTAACGTGAGAGATATTTGTTCCGCTGAATGCAACCCTTCCTATAGTCTTAATCGTAGAAGGCAGTTTAAGGTCACCCTGCAAACTGGTGACACCCCAGAAGGACTCACTGCCAATCTCCTCAACACCTTCTGGGAATATGACAGATGCAGGCTTTCCGCCAATACCATTCACCTTCTTTACGCCTTGAGGAATTTGCACCACCTTTGCAGTCATATTGGGAGCAAAAGCCTTGTTAACCACATCGAGTCCCTCTGGGATATGTATCTGTCCTGTCAGGAACTCACAGCCTCCGAAAGCATTATTTCCCAAATACAACATTTTCTCTGGCAATACCACTTCTCCAGAGAGAGCCGTTCCTCCGAAAGCACCATCAGCAATATAAAC
>JAEEGF012180049.1_pt1 | contig 11715 bp, 11 predicted proteins | sample 9134171 | NCBI WGS metagenome assembly JAEEGF01 (sample SAMN16246542, study PRJNA631951) | gut metagenome | biome: gut microbiome; feature: rumen; material: AP-attached | host: Bos | place: Iran: Karaj | collected 2018-10 | reverse complement strand
CATCTTTAATTTTTTGAAATTCTTCGGATTTCATATGTAATACCTTCTTTGTTAGTTGCATATTATATCATAAATTTTAGATGTCACAAGTGTTTCATGAAAAAAACTCTAACTATAAAAGTTAGAGCAGTAAGTACTAATGGCAGGGGATGAGAGAATCGAACTCCCAACTAAAGTTTTGGAGACTCCTATTATACCATTTAACTAATCCCCTAGGGCACGAATAAATTATAACATAAATAATTTAATAACACTAGTATAATATTATTTTGTGTTGAAAACAACTAAAAATATGGTATAATTTTTGTGCAAGGAGTGATATTAATGAAAGTTATAAAGAAAAATTTACCAAAAGGTACAAAAAAACAATTTGGAAGAGTAAAAGGCGTTAAAGTAAAATTTGTTCAAAAAGATAAAGCTGACGCAAGAAGAAGTAAATAAACTAGAGCAATCTAGTTTTTATTTTATGTTTTTTATGATATATTATTTTTGATGGTGGATTATGAATATAGAGGAAATAAAAGGTATTGGAGAATCAATTAAAAATAAATTAAATAGTATAGATATATATACTATTAATGATTTACAAGAATATTATCCATATAGATATAATATTAATCATATTATTAACTTAAATGACTCTAAAGATGATGAAGTATGTATGGTTTATGCTAGTGTATTAGAAATACCTAGAGTGCAATATATAAAAAGAAATTTTAATAGATTATCATTTAAAGCAATTTCTGATGGTAATATAATAAATGTTATTATATATCGTAGAGCATATCTAAAACAAAGTTTAACTATCAATAAGACTATTACTTTAGTAGGTAAATATGATAAATTAAAGAATGTATTTACTGCTACTGACATTAGATTTAATGTTGAAAATAATACAATTGATCCTGTATATCATTTAGTAAACGGATTAAAAAATGGTATACTTTCTAAGTTTATAAATGAATCTTTAAAGTATTCAGTTAATAATGATTTAATACCAGAATATTATGTTAATAAATATAATTTTATATCTAAACTAGATGCTTTAGAATATATTCATAAACCACATAATATTAATGAAATAAAATTAGCTAAAGTAAGACTTAAATATGAAGAATTATTTGATTTTATGTTTAAGATTAATTATTTAAAATTATTAAATGAAAAAGTAGATGGTATAAAAAGAACCGTGTCTAATTATTCAATTGATGAATTTGAAGGCAGCCTAGAATTTAGTCTAACACCAGATCAAAAGAATACTATTGCAGAAATATATAATGATTTAACGAGTAACAAAAGAATGAATAGATTAGTACTAGGAGACGTTGGTAGTGGTAAGACAGTTGTTGCAACTTATGCCATTTATTTAAATTATTTATCTGGTTATCAAAGTGCATTAATGGCACCGACCGAAATACTTGCTGAACAACATTATAAAAGTCTAAGCAAAATACTTTCTAAATTTAATATAAATGTCGGTTTACTTACTGGATCAATTTCTAAAAAAGAAAAAGATGCGATATTAAATAAATTGCAAAGTGGTGAAATTAATCTTTTAATTGGGACACACGCTTTAATAAGTGATAATGTTTCTTTTAAAAATTTAACCTTAGTTGTAGTTGATGAACAACATCGTTTTGGTGTTGGCCAAAGAAACGATTTATCTAGTAAGGGTATTACACCAGATGTTTTATATTTATCTGCAACTCCAATACCTAGAACATATGCTTTAACTATTTATGGTGATTTGGATATTTCTATGATTAAAACAAAACCAAAAGGTAGAAGAGAAATAATAACTGAAGTAGTAAAAGAAGATAATATTAAAGATGTTTTATATAAAATGTTAGAAGAATTAAAAAATAATCATCAAATATATGTTGTATCTCCTTTAATAGAGAATAATGATGATGAAAGTGATTTAAAAAGTGTTCTTGATTTAAAAGAAAAATTAGATATCGCATTTAATCATAAGGTAAAAATAGAAATAATTCATGGTAAATTAAAACAAAAAGAAAAAGATAAAATAATGAATGATTATAAATTGGGTAATATTAAAATACTTATATCTACTACTGTAATTGAAGTTGGTATTGATGTTCCTAATTCAACAATGATGGTTATTTATAATGCAGAGAGATTTGGACTTGCAACTCTTCATCAATTACGTGGTAGAGTAGGTAGAAATGATTTACAAAGTTACTGCTACTTAGTATGTAATAAAGAAATAGAGAGATTAAAAGTTTTAGAAGAAAGTAATGATGGATTTTATATTTCTGAAAAAGACTTTGAAATGCGTGGAAGTGGAGATTTATTTGGCTATAAACAAAGTGGAGAAATGTCATTTAAAATTGCTAATTTAAAAGAAGATTACAATATTTTATTACAAGCTAAAGTTGATTCAAAAGAATATATAGATAATAAATTATATTTAAATAACAATTATTATAAGAAGGTAATAGATAAAATATCATTTATGAATTAAAATGAGGGAGGTAAGTAATGGATAGAAATAAAAAAGCATTTATATTATTATTATCATACTTTACTATCTTATTTACTCTTAAATCATTTAATAGTAAACAAAAAACTATTACATATAATAGTGAATATGAAACATATAGTAGTCCTTATGCTTACTATGGAAATACGGAAATATATATTGGTAAAGAGGATGATATAAATCTAATTAGAGATGAAAATGATGGAAATATATATATAGTAGATGAAAGATATGAAGATGATCCATCGTTATCTGTCTATGATTCTTATAGAATTAAAAGAATAAGTGAAATAAAAGATGTATTAGAAGTATTAATGCAATATGAAAAAGATTATCCATCAGAATGGGATAGATCTCTATCATCGTTAGAAAAAGAATGGATTGCTCATAATATATGTTATTATTTGGGATATGAAAGAAATAGAACGGGTCATGTTGATTTAGATAATAATGATGAAGATAGATATCATAGTTTATTACAAATACTAGTTAAGTTAAGAGAAGAAGCAGAAAATGAAAGATATACTAGATTGTTAAATAAATGATTAACCAATTGACAAAAATCTAATAATATAATATTATTAAATTGTATGATAGAGATATCATACTATTGATTAACAAAATCCAAAAGGTTTGAGTTAATCAACAACCAAAACCCCCTGAAAAGACGGAACGAATTCAATTGTTCCGTCAATTTTTTTTAAATGATAAAGAATGAATATAATCAGAATCTAAAATATAATTTGTTTGAATTCCATATGTTCTTACATCTTCATCAGTATACATTCTTACACTATAATCATCTTTATGTACTAAATAATAATTAGGTAATTTAATAACTGTTTCTCCCCTAAAGAATTTATATAGTTCTTCGTCATCAAAATTAGGTATATATTCAAAATATGCTTCACCAACAAAGTCCTCAGATCCCATATCATAAGAATAAACTTGTATAACAGAATCGAATAAATAATAATCAATTACACCCTCTTCTTCCCTACTTGGGATACATATTATATTATATGCATGAGTTGTACTTTGTAGGTATACCGTTTGAATTCCAAAGACATTTAGGATATTACAAATCGCACTAGCATATTCACTACACATTGCTGAACCATTACCAATAAAGTCTCTATTTGAGTGCCTTCTAGCTGGTTCAAAATATAAAAAATGATCTTTAAGTAATAATCTATGTATGTCATTTCTATCTGTTGGTGTTAAAGGTCTATTATAATAGCTCATTAAGAATTTATATGCATATTTAATTATTGAAAATTCATCTCTTATATCCTTATCTTTAATATATCTAGCAAATTCATATATATAAGAAAAATCATCCATATAATAAAACCATCCACTAGTACATTGAGTTAGATTGCTATAATTATTCATTGTTCCATAAACTAATTTAGTACCTTTAGGAATAAATCCGCAGTAATATCCATTATATTCTTGAACCACTTTATCATTTTCGCTTGTATAAATATGAGGTTTGGGATTCACATCTAGTGTTGGCCCAATTACACTGATGTTTTTATTCATGTCATTAGAATCTTTTGTTAATTTTTTTATTATTTTGTTAATCTTAGCTTGTACTTCTTTTTCACTTGATTCATTCTTAATAAACTCTACTAGATTCATAATAATATCTCCTAATTGAGAATTATTATAACATAAAATATTAAATTCAACCCAAAGTTTAGTTACTTTTTACAAATATTATTGTAGAATTTTATTGTGAGGAGGAAATTATGAAAAAAAGTTTATTATTAATAAGTATAGTTTTAGTCCTTTTATTAGTAGTGGGATGTACTAAAGAGACTGTTGGCAAAGATGCTAAGAAATTCAAGGAAGACTATGAATCATTAAATGGTGTAGTTATTAAAGATGAAATGAAACATCGTACTATTACTATAGATGAAAAGAATCCAATTGAATATAAGACATTTGAAGAAATTGCCAAAATGATTGAGGATAAAGAAACATTTGTAGTATATGTTGGTTTTAGTGCTTGTCCTTGGTGTAGAAGTGTTATTCCGTATGTTTTAGAAGTAGCTAAAGAAAAGAAAATAGATACTATTTATTATGTCAATGTTAGAGAAGATAATACTAAAGCTACTGATTTAAGAGGATATTATAAACTTAATAAAGATAATAAACCAGTAGTAGATATACCTGCTGATTCAAACTATTATAAAGTGTTAAATACACTAGATGAATTTTTAACACCTTATACATTGAAAACAGATAAGGGCAAAGATGTTAAAACTGGTGAAAATAGACTTTATGCTCCATCATTCATTGTTTATAAAGATGGTAAAGCAATTGGACTTGATGAATGTATATCTGATAAACAAACGGATGGATTTATGGAATTAACAGATGAATTAATTAAAGATATCAAAGATAAAGCAGATACATTATTTAGTAAATATGAAAAATAAAAGTGAATGAAATAATTCACTTTTTTTGATATAATATCCATATAGAAGGTAGGTATTGTATGAAAGTCGAAAGCATTAAAACTACAATTAATAATTTTTGCCATTTTAATATTGTTGATACAGTTATAATAATCATAATAAGTATTATTATATACAGATTAGTATATAGAATTTTTGTTAAGGGATATAAAGGTAAAATAGATAAAAAAGTAAGTAAGAAAAATAAAACATATATTAAAGTAATATCCAGTATTATTAAATATATCTTTATTGGATTAACAACTCTTATTATATTGCAAGCCAATGGTATAAATGTATCATCTATTTTAGCAGGTGTAGGAATAGTGGGAGTAGTTGTTGGTTTAGCTATTCAAGATGCTTTAAAAGATATTATAAGAGGTTTAGCAATTCTTTCTGATGATTATTTTTCAGTTGGTGATTTAGTAACATATAATGGTACTACTGGTAAAATAATTGAATTGGGTTTAAATTCAACTAAGATTGAAGATTTAACTGGTAATATTATAACTGTAGCTAATCGTAAGATTGATGAAATAACAGTATTATCTGGAAGAGTGGTTATTAATGTTCCATTATCATATGAATTAAAGGTAAGAGAATATAAAAAGATAATGGATGAAGTAGTAAAAGAAATAAATAAGAATAACGAAAAATTAAATGCTAGATATTTAGGAGTAAATAATTTTAATGATTCTAGTATTGATCATTTAATAGTATTAGATTCTAATCCATTAGATAGATATCAAGATAGAAGAGATGTATTAAATATTATCTTAAAAGTATTAGAAGATAATAATGTTGAAATACCATATAATCAATTAGATATTCATAATAAGTAGTGATAAATATGGCAAGAAGAAAGAAAAAAAATAAAGATTTTATTGCTATAGTAATAACAATACTTTTATTAATATATAATTTTCAAGCAGAAGAAATAAATAATTATATATTAAGTCATGCTTATACTGTTAGTTCTTATAATATTGGAGAAATACCAGAATATACTGATGAATTATATGTATATATCAATAATAATGAACCATTTTTTAGTGAGGAAGAGTTAACAACTGAATCATTTGAAAGATATAGTAATAGGGATTATTTAAATAGATGTGGGGTAGCATACGCTAATATTGGAATAGATTTAATGCCCACTAAAGAAAGAGAGAGTATTGGGTCTGTTAAACCAAGTGGATGGCAAATATCTAAATATGATTTTATAGATGGTAAATATCTATATAATAGATGTCATTTAATTGGTTTTCAATTAAGTGGAGAGAATGCTAATCCAGAGAATTTAATAACATGTACAAGACAAATGAATACAGGTATTATGTTAGAATATGAAAATAAAGTAGCAAGTTATGTTAAAAAAACTAAGAATCATGTTTTATATAGAGTTACTCCTATATTTGAAGGAATTAATTTAATTGCAAAAGGAGTGGAGATGGAAGGATACTCTGTTGAAGATAATGGTAAAGGAATAAAATTTAATATATTTGTATATAATGTTCAAGAAGGTATAGAAATAGATTATAAAACAGGTAATAATAAATTAAAGTAATCATTGATTACTTTTTTAATTATTGATAAAATTAATAATGCATAAAGGAATGATACATTATGATGAAGTTATTTAAAAAACTTGATTTTAAGCAATTAATATATGCATTTATATGTATTTTATTTATCGTGATAAATGTTTATTTAGAATTAAAGATACCTGAATCAATGTCTAAATTAACAATTATTATTCAAACTGAAGGTAGTATGACAAGTGATGTAATTCATGAAGGGGCATTCATGATGTTATGTGCTTTTGGGTCTTTAATTGCTGCAGTTATAGTTGGATATTATGCTGCTAAAGTAGCATCAAATTTTGGCCTTGTTATTAGAAAAGAAATATTTAATAAAGTAAATAAATTTGGTGTTGAAGAAATAAAGAAATTCTCAACTAGTAGTTTGATTACAAGAACTACTAATGATGTTAATCAAGTTCAATTATTAATTGCAATGGGTTTACAAGCTATTATTAGAGCTCCAATTATGGCATCTTTAGCAATATCTAAAATAGCTGGCAAAAATATAATGTGGACTAATACAATGGTTATAAGTGTAATATTATTATTAATTGTTATAATAACAATAATGATTTTAGTGTTACCTAAGTTTAAATTAGTTCAAAAATTAACAGATAATTTAAATAGAATAACTAGAGAAAATTTAATTGGTATCAGAGTAATAAGAGCATTTAATGCAGAGGATTATCAACAAAAGAAATTTGAAAAGGCTAATGAAGAATTAAAAAATTTGCAATTGTTTAATCAAAAAACAATAGGGTTATTATTTCCATTTATGTCAATGATATCATCAACATTATCACTTACGATTTATTATATTGGAGCATTATTAATTAATGAAGCAAATATAATAGATAAATTAAATATATTTGGTGATATGATAGTTTTTTCTTCATATGCTGTTCAAGTTTTATTTTCATTTATGATGTTAATTATGATATTTGTTTTATATCCAAGAGCTAGTGTATCATCAAAAAGAATTCTTGAAGTATTAGAGACAGAAGAAACTATTAAAGATGGAGAAGTAACTAAAGGAAAAAATGTTGGTACAGTTGAATTTAAGAATGTATCATTTAAGTATCCTGATGCCGAAGAATATATTCTAAAAGATATATCATTTAAAGTTAATAAGGGAGAAACAGTAGCTTTTATTGGGTCAACAGGATCAGGTAAAAGTACTTTAATTAATTTAATACCTAGATTTTATGATGCAACGGAGGGTGAAGTACTTGTTGATGGTGTAAATGTTAAAGACTATAAATTAGAATGTCTAAATAATATAATGGGATATATTCCTCAAAAGGCTGTTTTGTTTAAAGGAACAGTCTATGATAATGTAGGTTATGGTGATAATGGTAAAAAGAAACCTAGTAGGAAACAAATAGAAGAAGCAATAAAAGTAGCACAGGCTAGGGATTTTGTTGAAAAGATGGATAATAATTATTCATCAGAAATAGCCAGAGGAGGAACTAATATATCTGGTGGTCAAAAACAAAGATTAGCTATTGCAAGAGCTATAGTAAGAAATCCAGAAATATATATATTTGATGATTCTTTTTCTGCACTTGATTATAAAACAGACTATACTTTGAGAAAAGAATTAAAGAAATATACGAAAGATGCTACTAATTTAATTGTGGCATCAAGAATTGGAACAATTAAAGATGCCGATAAGATTTTAGTTTTAGAAAATGGTAATTTAGTGGGTATTGGTAGACATGATGAATTAATGAAAAAATGTAAGGTGTATAAAGAAATTGCTTTATCACAACTTAGTGAGGAGGAATTATAATGCATGGACATAATGTAGATTCTTCTAAACCTAAAGATTTTAAAAAATCTATGAGTAAATTTATTCGTTATTGTAAGCCATATTTCCTAGCAATAAGTATTTCGTTAATAATATCTATGCTAAGTGCAATATTAACTATAATTGGACCAGATAGATTAAAAGTAATGGCAAATGTTATATCAGATGGTATTAAAGATGGAATAGATTTAAATAAGGTTAAAATAATTGCTATATCATTAGTGCTTATTTATTTAGCTAGTGCAGTATTTGGCTATTTAGGTGAAATCATAATGGCTACTGTTACTAATAAATTTTCTAAAGTATTAAGAAGAGATATAACTAAGAAAATAAATAAAATGCCATTAAGCTATTTTGATAAGCATGCTTATGGAGATATATTATCAAGAATAACTAATGATGTAGATACACTAGGGCAAGGATTAAACCAAAGTTTAAGCACGATAGTTGCATCACTAACACTTTTACTTGGTTCTATCTTAATGATGTTTATAACTAATTATATTATGGCAATAACCGCAATAGTATCTAGTTTATTTGGCTTTCTATTTATGGGAATAGTAATAAGTAAAAGTCAAAAATATTTTGATTTGTTGCAAAAAGAACTTGGAAATTTAAATGGTCATATTGAAGAAGTATATTCTGGACATAATGTTGTAAGAGTATATAACGGAGTAAATAAAGCAAATGAAGAATTTGATATTATAAATAAGTCTTTAGCAGAAAACGTTCAAAAGAGTCAATTCTTATCAGAATTAATGCATCCATTTATGGGCTTTATTGGTAATTTTAGTTATGTTTGTGTATGTATAGTGGGATCAATATTAGCAATTAAAGGAATAATTTCTTTTGGAGTAATAGTTGCATTTATAATGTATGTAAGATTATTTAATCAACCACTATCTAGACTTGCACAAAGTGCTACTTCACTTCAATCTTGTGCAGCAGCATCTGAAAGAGTATTTGAATTCTTAGATGAAGAAGAAATGTCTAGTGAAAGAAATGTAACTAAAAAATTAGATAAGAATAAAGTAAAAGGAGAAATAGAATTTAAGCATGTTAAATTTAGCTATGATAATGAAAAAGAAGTAATTAAAGATTTTAATGCTAAGGTAAAACCAGGGGAAAAAATAGCAATAGTAGGGCCAACAGGTGCAGGTAAAACTACTATGGTTAACCTACTTATGAAATTTTATGATATAAAAGAAGGAGATATTTTAATTGATGGAATATCTACTAAAGAACTATCTCGCGAAAACATTCATGATTTATTTATTATGGTATTACAAGATACTTGGGTATTTGAAGGAACAATAAAAGAAAATGTAAGATATAATAGTAAAGGTATAACAGATAAAGATATTATAGATACTTGTAAGACAGTAGGCCTTCATCATTTTATTAAAACATTACCGGATGGATATGATACATTGCTTACTGATAATGAAACGTTATCTAGTGGTCAAAAACAATTGTTAACTATTGCAAGAGGATTACTGGAGAAGGCACCATTTTTGATTTTGGACGAGGCAACATCATCAGTAGATACTAGAACAGAAGAATTAGTAAGTAAAGCAATGGATAAACTAATGGAAGGAAGAACTTCATTTATAATTGCTCATAGATTATCAACAATTAAAAATGCTGATTTAATACTTATGATGAATGAAGGAAATATTGTTGAAGTTGGTACTCATAAAGAGTTATTAAAATTAAATGGTAGGTATGCAGAATTATATAATTCTCAATTTGAAAAAATAGAAGATATATAATATAATTAATTTGGAGGATAATTATGAATGTATTATTTTATATTGTGCCAATATTTATAGTCTGCATTTTTGTTGCAACATTTGCAATGATTTTAAGTCCTAAATTAAGAGGAAAGATGATGGCAAGGCAGATAAAGGCAACAAGACATATGATTGATTATAGCAAGGATGATTTAGAGCATTTAGCTGAAAAGGGAATAGATATTAAAAGTGATGTTCTAAATAGAAATGAAGACAAACTAAGAGAAATGTCTACTAAAGAGGCAAATATTTCTAAATAAAATATTGAAATTAAAGCTAGAGCAATAAAAGAAGGACTTACAAAAGATAAAATGTATTGTAAATATTGTGGTAAATCTATTGATGTGGATTCTAAATATTGCAATCATTGTGGTAAAGAATTATAAAAAAGAGTTGATATTTAATTTTCAACTCTTTTTCCTTGATAAGTATTTCTTTTAACCATTTCTTTATCTATATCATTTAAAACACAAAATTTTTTTAATAACCAATTTGGTTCAATTAATTCTTCCTTAACTGGGTCACCAGTTATTCTTTCTATAACAACATTTTCGTTTAGTAATTCAAGTTGTTTAATAACTACATCTATATATTCTTCTTTAGTTAATATATGAAATGGGTTAGTATTATAATTTTTTTCTAATTCTGTGTCTTTAGATATATATAACATATGTATTTTAATACCATCAATATTTAGTTTGTTTAACAATCTGACTGTATTTAACATATCATCTATAGTATCAGTAGGAAGACCATTTATGATGTGAGCAACAGTAAATATTCCTCTCTTCTTAAGTTTATTAACACAATCTATAAAACATTTTACATCATGTCCTCTTTTAATAAATTTTAATGTATTATCATTACTACTTTGCAATCCAAGTTCAATAGTAAGAAATGTTTTCTTATTTAATTCTTCTAAATAATCTAGTAATTCATCACTAATTGTATCTGGTCTTGTTGCAATAGCAAGACCTACTACTTTATCCTCATTAATTAATAATTCAAATAATTCTTTTAATTTATCTAAACTAGCAAATGTATTAGTACCACTTTGATAATAGGGTATATATAAACTATTTGGCCATTTTCTTTCTAATACTTTTATATTATTAATAAATTGCTCCTTAATAGATAAAGTATTATCAGTAATATTAGCTTTTGAATTATCTTTGCAATAGATGCATCCCTTACCATTTATTTTATTTGGACAACTAAGTCCTGCATCTAACGGAACTTTAAATACTTTACTATTAAACCTAGTACGATAAAAATAATTTAAGGTATGATATCTTTTGTTATCTAAAGAATATTTAAACATAATTAATCCCTCTAAAAGATAATAACTAAATTATTATTTATTTTCAAGATATAAATAATATGATAAAATCTTAATTAGGTGATATTATGCTTGTTTATGGAAGAAATGTTTTAAAGGAACTTGATAAAAAGAAGATAAGAAAGATATACGTATGTAGTAATGAACTTACTAGTTATTTACAAGAGAATGGTTATAAATATGAATTTGTTCCTAAGCAAAGATTAGATAATATGGTTAAAG
>JAEEGF011374164.1_pt1 | contig 11715 bp, 13 predicted proteins | sample 9134171 | NCBI WGS metagenome assembly JAEEGF01 (sample SAMN16246542, study PRJNA631951) | gut metagenome | biome: gut microbiome; feature: rumen; material: AP-attached | host: Bos | place: Iran: Karaj | collected 2018-10 | reverse complement strand
CCTGATCATGAGCCTTGAATCAGTCTTTTCATCAATCTTTGGTTGGCTCATTCTTCACCAGACCATGTCAGGAAAAGAAATCATCGGATGCATCCTGATATTCTCATCGGTCATCCTTGCTCAGGTAAAAGTCAAGACCATGTGAATGTCATCGCTGTAGGTTCCGTCATCATACTTGTTGGCGTTAGGAATGCGGCCGCACTCCTTGAAGCCCATCTTCTCATAGAGGTGATAAGCCCTGTCATTGCCCCCAACCACAGTCAGTTCAGCCTGCTCGTATCCAAGCTCTTTTATCTTGGCGATCATTCTCTCCATCATGAGCTTGCCGAGCCCGAAGCCTGTAAACTTCTGGAAAAGAGCTATCCCTATGTCCGCACGGTGTTTCATTCTTCTGCCCGTTCCGGCTCTGTTAAAAGAGCAGTTTCCTGCATATACGCCATCTACAAAGGCAAGGATCAGCATCTTCTCTTCAGACTCGTTCATATCCTTAATGAACTTAAGCTCGCCTTCTGTCGTATACTTCACCTCGTCAGAATTCACCAGTAAAAACCTGGTCTCGCCACAGACTGTCTTAAGGTAGTCCACCAGCATCTTGGCCTCTTCCTCATTTTCCATGGCGCTTCTAAGAAGGATTTTCTTTCCTGAAATTTCATAGGTTTCGTCTTCAAAAATCATACTGTTTCAATGCCTCCAACTGTCCATTCTTATACTCTTCCAAGGCAGCAAATTCGCGCCTGTATAATCCGTAATCTGCGATGTTGCTCGCATGATAGTCTTCGTACTTCCCAAAAATTTCCAGCGCTTCATCCAGCGGCTTCCATACGCAGATATACCCGGCGCGCGCTTCCGCTTCAGTGAGCTGCTGATTTCCGGTATCTTCTACCAGTTCACATGCAAAGTAGTGATTGAAGTGTCTCCATACATCAAAAAGTTCTTCTATATCAAGGAACCCCTTCGTAGCTCTGACTTTCATGCCGGTCTCTTCCAGCATCTCCCGCTCGCAGCATTCGAAATACGTTTCATTTCCTTCAACGCCGCCACCGGGAATTATGTATTTATCATTGTTTGCTTCGTAGCACAAAAGAACATTTCCATCATTTACCAGAATCCCCCGGCAAGCATGGCGAAGTTTTTCTACATGCCCAAGATAGTCATCGTTGATAAGCTGAAGCTGCTTGGCCGGTTCCTTCGAGATTCTCATAAAATAATGGTCTTCATCTTCTCCGGCCCGGTAAGCTCCGTTATTTATCATAACTTTTTGTGAAGCAATATTGTCCTTATTAACGCGAAGATAAATCTCATCCTCCGGAACAATTTCTTTTGCAAGCAGCACAGTCAGCCTTAATCCTTCAGTTCCGTATCCCTTTCCACGATACTCCTTGGAAATACTGTATCCGATATGCCCTGAACCATTGCGCAGGGCTTCTGTCAGGTAGTGCCTGATCCTGAATTCACCGACCAACTTGTCATCGTCCCAAAGATAGTAATAGGTCTCCGGCACAAACCAATCCGGCATGTTCACAGGATGCTCATATGATATCAGTTCAGGAAGAACCTTTTCCTTATACTCTTCAAAAGTAACTCCGTTGTATTGATTAGTAAGACCGTTCTCGTCTGTGGGAAGCACTGTAGTATACGCCCACTGAGCTTCTATATCGCCTGTGTTTATTTTCCTTAGTTCCATTTCGTCTCCTCTTAGTATTGTCTGATAACCATCCACTCGCTCTTCAATCGTTCCATGTTCCATGCTGCGTTAGCCGGGCTGGTTGAGGGCAGGCAGATTGCTTCTCGGTGTATGATCGGCTTCGTGTACTTTTCAAAGTACTTGTAGGCTGTTTTGCCATTCACATATATATCTCTAATGTTGGCTGTATTCAGGATAATGCTGAGATCGTTCGGAACAACATTCTTAATGCTGGCATCTGATGAGCCTGTGATATCGCAGGACTTTATCACATCCCATACTGCGATATTGTTCCTGAGCAGGAAAGCTCTTTTCTCTTCAATGCTCTCCGGAGGATCCTCTTCAAATATCGATGCCACCAGTTTCCAGAACCGGTTCTGGGGATGCCCATAGAAAAAACAGGCCTCCCTGGATTTCACTGAAGGAAAGCTCCCCAGAATAAGCACTTTTGAATTTTCGTTATAAACAGGTGGTATGGGGTGTACTATCATTTTTTCCGTTTACTCCACAGTCCATTCAGTCCACTCAATGTGGTTGTATTGCATCACATCGTCAGCGTATTTCATTCCAAGGCTTTTATAAAACGGCACGGCATTTTCATTAGCTATCAGATAAACAGCAATATCCTTTTCACCTCCGGCCAGTTCATGGGCCGTCTTCATCAATCTGGTGGCAATGCCCTTCCTCTCATAATTCCTGTCCACACCCAGATCAGTAATGTATAACCAATAACAGAAATCCGTCAGTCCAAAAAGCACTCCTACTGCAAGCCCTTCTTCGTTTCTGGCCACGAGACTGATAGACACATTATTTACAAGTCTGGCTATCCTTTCCTGAAATCTTTCCTTTGGATACTGTGACCCAAGATCGGTTCTTTTCAGAAATTCTATATATTCCTCTGCAGTTATATGTTCTTCATTTATCTTGATGTTCCCTGTTTCCATAACCTGTCCCTTTCGTACACTTAATCATCATATCACAAAAGAAAGAGAAGCATCGCTGCTTCTCTGGTATCACTTGTACAATATTCGCCGGATGGTGTCATGGGAAAGGCTGTATTCCTCTGATAATTCCTGAATGGATTTACCTTCCCTGTGTTTGCTGCGGATCTCGGCGTTGCGCGCGACATAATAATCCCTGGCGCCGGATTTTTCACCCCAGCCCTTTTTCTCATAGCGCTCCGGAATGTAAATCATCTCACCGGCAGAGTACTTCTGTATTTCTTTTAGCAGCTCATCCGGAAATATGTCTGATGCATTTCGGTATCTCATATCAGCCACCTTTTAAGATCTTGCTTCCAGAAAAGCATCTACAGATTCATAAGAATTTACCGTCACTTTATGATCACCAAGTACACTCAGCACCTTACGTTCCAGCTCGTCTGCACACGCCTTAAGACTGCCAAGATCATCAGCATCATATGAATCCAACAGGTTCATTTCCTCTACGCCAAATTCCTGTGCGATGTAAAAGAGCTCCTGCTGAAGATATCCTGCATCGCAATAAGCCTCTTCTGCCATGTTGTTATCTGCAAAGTATCTTATTCTGCGCCATGTAAGACTAATCTCCTGATACCAGTTTGCAAGTTCGTTGCAATCAGCATTAGATAGCTCTTTTGCCTGAGCATCCGGATTTCTGTCCAGTATAAATTTCCTGGTTGTCTTAAGTAGATCAAGTATCACGCCTTTAACCTTCTCAGGATCTTTCTCTTTCATTAACTTTTCAGCATTCTCATAAAAGCCTTCCGGAACCTGCTTCATTTCAGGGCAGTGATAAATCCGGCTTTCAGGATCACTGTCGTGGGCCTGTCTTTCGCTCATGATCGGCTCTTCCGCGTATGTATGGTTCATTGCCGCAACAGCCTTCGACAAGAACAGGTGAATGTATCCGGCCTCTGCCAGAACGCGGTATGAACGCTCCTCAAAGATCAGTGATCTGTATATCTCAAGGGCTTCGTCCATATATTCAAGGGCCTTGCCATATACAAATTCAGGATTGTTCAGGTTGTCCTGCATGCGCTTTTTGAGATTCAGAAATCTCTCTTCGTCCTCCTTTGAGCGGGCGTAAAGAATCTCAGCTCCATCCAATACTATGGGCATGTCATTAAGCTCAACCGATTCCTCAAGTCTCTCCCAGGATCTCGGGTACAGGTCATGGCCTACTCCATCGATGATGAAAGTCTCTGTGAGCTCATTTCCCCTTTCTGTAGCAGGAACAAAATAGTCAAAGCATACGCCGTGCTGATCATCATTAGTATTGTGTCCGTGTATTGCTATCAGCAATGCGATATCATCTTTATATTCTTTTTCAATCTTATGGATTACCCAATCCGTGAGTTCATTAGTTTTTTTCATTTATTCCACCTCCAAGCATGTAACCAGATTCCAATTATGTCATTCATAAGATATCTTATATCTGAATCATAGCATCACCCACATACATAAAAAAGTGGCAAGAATGGTTTAATCCATTCTTGCCACAAATTGTTACCTGTCCGTTTACTCAACTGTCCATTCAGTCCACTCTAAATGATTTCCATTCTTTTCGCGTGATTGCATAGGCATAAGAGATAGTATTTTTCGGATCAGGATACTCTTTCACTTTCTTCATTCCATTTGCGATCGCTGTGGAATAGGAACCCACATTTGTATATTTCATATAGGAATAGATCGTATCATAATCCGTGTTCCGGAAAACCCAGTCCCTGACCGCCTGCGCGGCCTCTTTGGCAAATCCGCGCCTCCAGTATTTCTTGTGAATGTGATATCCGATCTCCGGAAGCATCTCTCCATCAATATTCTGAATGGTAATACCGCAGTCTCCAATAAACTCACCTGTTTCTTTCAGCACTACTGCCCACAGGCCAAACCCATACTGCGAATAATTTTCCAGATTCCACTCGATCCAGCGTCTTGTTCTCGCCTTATCAAATGGCGCCGGGTAATGCTGCATAGTCTCCTCGTCAGACAATATTTCGTAGAGTGAATCAAAATCATCCATTGTATACTCCCTTAGCAGGAGTCTTTCTGTCTCTATCATATTTAGTATTTATCCCCGATTCGTTCTATGCTTTTCTCACAGGATTTACTGATCACAAGCGGCCATACACACATTGCAAAGAGCAGCATTATGAGTCTTGCGATAAAATTGCCCCAGTGACCGCCAAAAGCTGCACCTACTGTTGCAGGTCCAAAATATTCTTTCCACGAAAAAGCCAGTCCCACGCCAACGCAGACCAGCATCGGCAGATCTTTATGCCCTACCGGAATCTCATAGCGGATATAATGGCGATCAACATAGCTTCCGATCAAAAATCCCAAAAGTGCGCCGCATGCTTTAAAACAGTCATTCATCATCTTTGCCGGATCTACCAGCAGATTTCCTGCTGCATCATAGTCCATTGGGTAAGATTTTAACGAAATATATGCCAACGAGGCAAAAACAAATACTATTCCAACTACTGTAAGAATGTCGAGAAGTCTTTCATTTCCTTTAACTCTTTTTGAAACCATTGAGACAACCCATATAAGCAGTATCGATTCCACAAGACCGACTGCAACATCCTGCGGGGTATGTACTCCCAAATAGTTTCTGGAAAATCCTGTAAGCAGAATAAGGATAGCACATGTAACAGCAAGCCATCTTCTTTTGTCCTTCTGCCAGACAAAAACACAGCCATAAATCGTTGTCGCAGTCTTTGTATGACCACTTGGAAAAGAATAACCCGTAGCTGCCGTTTTTGAATCTCCGGCCGGCTCGATAAGATCAGAACGGATCCAAGGCCTGTAAGCGCACACGGTAAGTTTTATAAGTCCGTTAACGAGTTCACTGACCCACTGACATGTCAGGAAAAAATATCCCCACGCCTTATCAACACCCCAGAATATTACAAATGGCAAGAACGGCAGAATATCCACGGCAAACTTTGACAGAGAGTTGAAAAACTCATCAAAGACACCTCCTGTAACGTTCCTTAGTTCCTGTAACATTAAAAGATACTGAATATCAAAATCCATGATAACCTCCAAAAATCTTTTTTATTCAACAATAAATCATACTATAGAAGCGTCATAGCGACACTACAGAGCAGTAATTGCTCCGGATTTCATTGATATATGCCTTATCAAGCAGCTCACCCACTGCAGACATTTGCTGTTTAATAGCCGTCATCTGTGGACTATCATTGCCTTTGTACTTGCTCTTCTCAAGCTGCCTGGATCTTCTAACTTTAGTCCCTGCCCTGGCTCACTTCTACTTTCTTCAATAATTCCTTCGAAAGTTCCAATTCAAAAAAACCATCTCTGTTTTCAGTATGTACAGGAACTATTTTTTCCTTTGGATCAATAGTTTTGATAACTGCTGTTAAAGTTTCAATAGATGCATGCCCACTGGTGTGCATAGAGTTAAATACATCTGCCCACTCCTTCTTAAGTTCAATCAGTCCGAGATTAGAATATGGTTTATTCTCCATAACATATCCATCCCATAACGAATATATAACTACCGGTTTTGGATCCAATTCCTTGAATTGACGCATCAATTCTCTATAATATTCAGAAGTCCCGACAAGCATAGTGAAACCATCTTCAATCATGTGTTGCCTCTGAGTCTTTCCATCACTCAGGATATGGTTGAGATTATCCCGTATTGAGTAGCTTCTGTGAAACTTAAACCGCCGGTCTTCCTTCTCACCAACTTTCCTGGTAAAAAGATCCAACTGTTTTTTTATATATGAATTGCATATCAGAGCAGGCTTATATTCATTATCTTTTCCTTTTTTATCATCTCTGCTTCTTTTCTTTCCGGCATTTATTGTTGCCCAATAAAATGAAGCCAGGCTTTCCATATTGGTGGAAGAGCATATTAGAAAAGCATATTTATTTTTTACAAGTAGATCAGTGGCTTCTTTTTGAAGCATTTTTTCAGTTTTGGTCTTACCATTTGGGCGTGACATCATCGTGCCTTCAATAATCAAAACATCCACAGGTGTGCTTGCAATTCCATTTTTTATATCATCTATAAGGTTCTCCCCAAGGCGGCCGTGAGCTCTGAAATCCCCGGTATGGACGATACTTCTGCCATCGGCATCAAAACGTAACATATAGGCATCAGCAACTGAGTGATCTACTCTATATGGTGTAAATGTGATATCACCTATAGTCTGCTCTCTTTTATCCTCATACAGCTTTACCTGATCACTTTTTAAAATCTGTAGTTCCTTTGCTGCTTTATCTTTTTCCGCAGGATCCATATCATCAAATTTAACCAAAGTATCCCGAATGTTTATGAGCATATCCCTGGCTAATTCTCCCATATAAATATCTATATCGCCCGGAACAGCAAATAGCAGCCCGATATGATCCCCATGAATGTGTGTAAACACAACCGCATCAGGCTTTTCTTCATTAATCTTTTTTATCATGATTGAATCCGAAGACTCCTCAGGGTTGACAGACAGTTCAGCTCCAAAATCAACCCATATCTTAGTCCCTGATAAAGATACGATCTCAGTTATAGTTCCACCGATCTGGTTTTTCCCTCTGATTATTCTATAATCCATAAATCCTCCCTGAAATGACTCAATACAAATCCAATCACACATAATACCTATAATCAGTTTCTACGATTGGCATATAAAAACCGTGCTCATGAATACCAGGATGCTCATTATAACCATCGATATCCTGTACCTGTTATCAATGTCTTTCATTTCGATTGCAGACTTCATACATATGTAGCTTTTGACGTTCTACGTTTCTTTTTACTTATCCATTGAAGCATTTAATCTAGCCGTTTCAGGCCAACAGAATCTACCTTCTGATTATTGGTCTCAATCATCGCTTTAATCTGGTAATTTTCAAAAAAAATTTTGGCATCTATCCCTCGATGATAAGCAAAACCGCAAGTTACTTCTTCTCAGCTTCTATCTTTTTTAGAGTATCATCCAATATTTCTTTTCTCAGCTCAGTAAGCCAATCTGAAAATGCAACTGTATCAAATGCATATGTTTTATTAAGCTCATACTCATTCTCTGACCAGGTATCAATTGGAGATTCATTATGCTGGATAAGGGCTTCGAGCTTATCAAGAGACTTGTACAGCTTTGCTTCCTTAGTTTCCTGCGCATCCATCTCTTTGTATAACTCAGCGATATCTCTGGATAATTCCTCTGGTAGTGATTGTACCCATTTGTTGAGAAGCAAATCCTCAACCTCTCTGTCATCATCTGTTTTGATAAAGGTTGGTATATCTCCAGTAAAACATTCTCCAAGATCATGAATAAGGCACATGTCCACAACTTTATCCATATCTAAATCCGAGAACTCGTACCTTAGAAGAAATGCCATCAGCGAAATACGCCAACTATGTTCTGCGACACTCTCTGTTCTCCGTTTTGTAGTTGTACAATGGCGTGGTGTATCTTTTAGTCTTTCAGCAATATGTAAAATATCCAGGTACTCCCTAGCGTTCATACACATCCTCCCAACAAAGTCATCCTTTATACTTATAACCAAACTCTGCTATACCTATATTAAAAACCATAAGAAACATGCATCCATATCTGCCAATCTGTTCAAGGACATTATGTTCAGTGCCCATTCGCCTTCATTAATATACCCTTCATTATAAACACAGTAACTTGCTCCTAGGATTAACTATGCACCATCATTACCATCAAATTATACTTGATATAGTTTCCGTATATTGTTCCTCACTTTATCAACTGATATCCAAAGAGAGGCGTGCTACTTGTTACTCTTTCAATTCCTACTCCAATAGCTCTTTTGAGGCTGTCTCTTTTGGAAATCTCATCCGGTCTTCCACTATCAATGATCCTTCCACTTCCTATAAGCACAACTTCATTACTATATGTCGCTGCAAGAGGTATATCATGGGATGCAATTATTATCCCTATGCCCTTCTTCGTCAATTCTTTCAGTATTTCCATCAGCCTTATCTGATGCTCTATATCAAGGTTTGAAGTCGGTTCGTCAAGGAGAATATATCTGCTCTTTTGGGCAATCACCATGGCAATATATGCCCTGCTCATCTCTCCTCCGGAAAGAGAGGAAACCTGCCTGTGACTTAAGCCTGCTACTTCAACCGTTTCCATTGCCTCATCAATGATCCTGTCATCCTCTTTTGACAGGTTATGCCCAAAGCTTTTATAAGGAAACCGGCCATGCGAAACCAGCATCCTGACACTCATGGCAACAGGGCTTAGATGTTGAGGAAGATATGCCACCATTTTTGCTCTTTCAGTATGGGACATTTTTGTCATTTCAGCACCATCAACAGTCACACTGCCTTCATAGGAAAGTTGCGTATCCATGACCTTTAAAAGGGTGGATTTACCACTGCCGTTGTTGCCCATGATGCTTGTGATCCTGCCTCTTTCAAATGCGTACCCGCCTATATCTATTATTGTTCCAGAGCCATATCCTGCTCTGATATTTCGTAGTTCCAGAGCCATATTCTTACCTTTATCCTCTATGTCTTTTCGCAAGAAGAATTATGAAAAATGGCGCTCCGATCAGAGAGATCAGCATACCCACAGGGAGTTCATAGGGATATGAAATATTTTTTGCCAAAAGATCCCCAAACAGAAGAAGATCACTCCCCCATATCATGGTTAGAATCATCCTGCTTTTGAAGGATGAAATATCTATTCTTTTGATTGCATTTGGTACTATCAGACCAACAAAACTGATGAGCCCACATATACTTACAACAGTAGCGGCAAGAATCACCGCCGCCATGATGGTCATGAATCTATATGTCCTTACCGGAAGTCCCACCCCGAACGCCACTTCATCTCCCAGCGCAAACAGTTCAATCTTAGGTGAGATCATCAGCGAAAAAAACAGTGTTATCAGAACCACCACTATTGTTACAACAAGCGGACCTGCCTGTATTCCCTGCAGGGATCCAATCTGAAATGCAGTCTTGTCATAAACTGTATCAGGCCAGACTGTTATGCAGAAATTAATCCCGGCACTCATGAGAGCTGAAACCGCTACACCTGACAGAATCAATATATTCTTAGAGCTTCCTGCCAGTCTGGACATAACAAATACCAGTCCCGCCGATGCAATGGCACCTAAAAAGGCCATTAGTGTTCTCGCAGGTAAAGAATGTCCAAATATTACTACCGATAAGAGCACAAAAAATCCGGCTCCGTTATTAACTCCCATAATGCTTGGAGAAGCCAATGGATTTGACAATGCTTCCTGCATTAGTAGTCCGGATAGAGCAAGCGCAGCTCCGCAGATGATTGCTGCACAAATCCTTGGAATTCTTATATCAAACAATATTATCGATGTAGCCGTGTCACTTTGAGTACTTCCCAAAAGGACTGATAAAAGGTCTTTTGTTCCAACAGATGAATTCCCTGCAAGCACACCAAACAGGCTGCAGGCTATCAGCAGCAATAATCCTGTGATCATCCATATTTTTTCATTTGAGGATTTCATATATGTACCTGTATGCCTCATCCCATCTTGCATTCGGTTTATATTGGAAAAGATCCTTTGGAAGCATGTGTACCTGATTCTTTGTAACAGCTGTAAGCTTTTTCCACACATCTTTAGAAGTAAATTCTTCCTCCAATACGCTCATAGCCTCCTTTTCTTTTCCCTGATAGATAATAAAAATATAGTCAGGATCAGATATCGTTATCGCCTCAAGACTCAGCTCATCAAGAGAACTGTTATCGTAAGCAATATTCTGAATACCAAAAGAATCAATTATTTCGCAGCCAAAATAGTCGTCTTTCATAGCTTTGTTCTTGGTGGCTGAAACTCTCAGGAAAAGATATGTTTTGTCCGGGTTTTTACCTGCATCATACTCTTTAAGTATAGCATCAATCCGTTCTTTGACCTCTGTAACATTCTTTTTATAAAGATCATCCCGACCGGTTATGGTTGTGAATTCCCTCATTGTTTCATCGTAGTCCTGAAAGGATTCTATATCCACAGTAACTACGTTGATCCCAAGGCTGTCCAGTTCTTCTTTGAACTTCTTATGTGATGGCAGGTCAAGAGTCATCATTACTGCGTCAGGCTTAAGAGATACAACCGTTTCAACGTTTGGCTTGGACACTGTACCTATAATTTGGGCACCGTCCGTCATTTCCTCCAGTTCCAGGGCATCTTCAGTTGCTCCCACAAGACTTCCTCCTGCCAGGAGCCACATCTCACTCACAGACTTCGACAGCGCAACAACCCTTTCATATGTAATTGTCTCTTTTTGACTTCCGTTAAAAGATGTGCAGCCACAAATAATTGTGGCTGCAACCATAATAGCAGATACTACTACCAGTAACCTCTTTACCATAATATCTTAACCGCCATACTTGTCGTAATGTTTTCCGCCCCAGTAAATCCTCTGATTTACTTCAGCTTTAGGGCCAAGTTCCACTCCTTCAAAAAGCCATTTCTTAAACTCCTCAAAACCTGTTCTATCCACAATATAGCCGATATGCTCCTTGTGCTCAACAGCATCGGGATCTATGTATTCTTCAATGTAGGCATAAGTATTCTTTACCATCTTTAGTATACTTTCTTCGTCTGCCCACTTAATGAAATCCTCGGCAAGTCTGGGGTTCTTTTTTCCGGTACGCCCCAAAAGCACGAGTCTGAAATAATGCTCCCTGCTTCTGGTCCAGGCTCTGGTAGGGCAGTATGCCGCGCAGACACCGCATCCGATGCACTTAGCTGTATCTCTTACAACCTTGCCGTTTACAAGCTCAAGAGCTCCGACAGAACGTCTCTTGCAGTAATTGACACAGGCTCCACAGGCTACGCATCTGTCTTTGTCATACTGAGGTTCTGTCATTCCGATGATACCAAAATCCGCCATTCGTACTTTGGCGCAGTCATTGGAACATCCTGTAAAAGCTATCTTAACGTGCCTGTCATTGGGATAGATATTGTTCTCCATCTTCTGGGCAAATGCAGTGGTGTCATAACAGCCAAAGGGACATAGTCTTGCTCCCGGGCACGCGATAACGTTTCTTGTTCCGGATGAAG
>JAEEGF012518857.1_pt1 | contig 11716 bp, 12 predicted proteins | sample 9134171 | NCBI WGS metagenome assembly JAEEGF01 (sample SAMN16246542, study PRJNA631951) | gut metagenome | biome: gut microbiome; feature: rumen; material: AP-attached | host: Bos | place: Iran: Karaj | collected 2018-10 | reverse complement strand
GGTCCACGTAACGGATTACTCCAATGCAAGCCGTACGATGATCTTCAATATCCATACCCTGGACTGGGATCAGGAACTGCTCGATCTATTCAATATCCCGCGGAGCATGCTGCCGGAAGCCAAACCTTCCAGCTGTGTCTACGGATACAGTGATGTGATCTATTTCGGATCCCCGGTCGCGATCGGCGGTGCAGCCGGTGACCAGCAGGCAGCTCTGTTCGGACAGACCTGCTTCCGCAAGGGCGATGCCAAGAATACCTACGGCACCGGCGGCTTCCTTCTGATGAACACAGGTGAAAAACCGGTCTATTCCAACAACGGTCTGGTCACCACGATCGCCTGGGGCATCAACGATAAAGTCTACTATGCATTAGAAGGCTCGATCTTCGTTGCCGGTGCGGCGATCCAGTGGCTCAGAGACGAGATGAAACTGATCGACTCCGCTGCCGACAGTGAATACATGGCCAATAAAGTCAAAGACACCAACGGATGTTATGTCGTTCCGGCCTTTACAGGTCTCGGCGCTCCGTATTGGGATCAGTACGCACGCGGCACGATCGTCGGTATCACCCGCGGCGTCAACAAGTACCACATCATCCGGGCAACTCTCGAATCGATCGCCTATCAGGTCTACGACGTCTTTGAAGCGATGAAGAACGATTCCGGAATCAGTTTGAGTTCCCTGAAAGTCGATGGCGGCGCTTCCGTCAACAAGCTTCTTCTGCAGACGCAGGCAGACCTGCTCGAAACAGAGGTCATCCGTCCGAAGCTCGTTGAGACAACGGCGATGGGCGCGGCCTACCTTGCCGGTCTGGCAGTCGGCGTCTTCAAAGACCTTGATGAAGTCCGGCAGATCTGGAAGATCGACAGCGCCTTCGTTCCGAAGATCAAGGAAAAGGAACGCAGCGAGCGTATCCGCAAATGGCATAAAGCTGTGGAATATGCCAAGAACTGGGCTGAAGATTAAAAATCCATCGATAAACACCACACATTCAAAAACAGGGAGAACGCAGGTTCTCCCTGTTTTATGAACAGCGAAGGCTGTCAGGCTATAGAAAAAAAAGAACAGTGCTGCTGTTCTTTTTTCTTTGACATGGATTACGAATCTATCTCAGCGGATATGGATATCGCCGGAGAACGATTTTGCAAAGATCTCGCTGCTTCCGATGCCGACCAGGAAATGATGGTCGTCGTATCTGACCGCTTCGGCAGCGCGCGGGAAACGGATATCGCCGGTGGAAGTTTTTGCATCGACGCGGCAGTTATCAAGCTCGGTCTCAAGATCGATATCGCCAGTCTTTGCGCTGATCTCAGCGTTGTTTACAAGATCGATAAAGCGGATCTTCTGGTCTCCTGACAAAGTGGAAGACTGAAAACGGTCGCAGATACAGGATATATCAATATCGCCGGACGTCGACTTCAGAAAGATGTTCTCTCCCTGCAGGGAATCGATCTCGATGTCGCCGGAAACAGTCTCGATCGAAGTACTGCCGCTGCATCCATCCAAATCATAATCGCCGCTGACCGTCTTTATATGGAGATCTCTGTAGGAGACCCGTTTCAGTTCCATATCGCCGGATACACTGTCGATGCGTATGCTGCCGCAGCTGATATCTGTAAGCTTATGATCTCCGCTCAGCGTCTTCGCCTCCAGCTTTTCAAGTGTTATGTTTTCAGCACGGAGATCGCCGGATTTGGAGTGAAATTCAACTGTGACACCTTCAGGAATTCTCAGATCCAGCGTACTGCTCGATCTGACAAGTCCTCCGGAGGGAGAACTCTCACGAAACACGACATTGTCGAGTTCGTTGGTGATCTTCAGTTCATTGATGCTTTTGGCAAAGACCGTAAGCCCCGGGGAATACTCATAATGCACATCGCTGTCTTTTGACGCTGAAAGATTCAGGTCCATTGCATTCCCCCAGACCTCGATCCTGCGGACCGGTCCGCCGACATATCCGCTCTGCGGACGGGTCGCTTCATTAACTGCCGTTTCTGTGACGTCGGCGATCCGTTCCGAGAAATCTTTCAGTCTTGTCTCCAGATCGAGACTCCGCACACCTTCTTCGATCGTATCTCCGAGACTGTTCAGGAAAGAACCGAACGCATTGCCCAGATCCTCGAAATCATTGCGGATGTCGGCGCGGTGCTTCGGCAGACCCAGGTTCTCGATCATCTCATCGACGGTGCCGAGCTCCTCAATGATCTCCTCTTCGCTTTGCCCGTTTTTTCGACCTTCTTCGAAGTGTTCTTCGAACGCTTCCTTAAGTTCCGTATACTCTTCCGGATAATCCCGCAGTTTTCTTCTTAATTCTTCAAAGTATTCCTGTTTTGTCATGCTAGTAATTTCCCTGCCTTTTCCAAGAATTCAAGCCATTCGGCTTTCTGCTGGTGCAGATAGTCTCTGCCCTTTTCTGTCAGATGATAGTATTTTCTGGCCGGACCGCTGTCCGATTCCTGCAGATAGGTCGTCACATATCCGTCATCTTTGATCCTCTTCAGGATCAGATAGAGAGTTCCGGCGGTGACTTCCAGTTCTTTTGAGATCAGTTCGGTCAGTTCGTATCCGTAGCGGTCTTCTCTTACGAGCTGATTCAGGACGCAGAGGTCCAGAACACCTTTTTTAAACTGTGTATTCATACTTCCTCCCGGCTATAATTTATCACATACTATTATGTATTGCAATATAGTAATACGATTCTTGCACGTTTTTCCATTTTTCGTTTCAAAACTCACAAACATTTGCTTTTCCGCTATAATGGAAAACAGAAAAACAGAATCAGTTAATCAAGGAAATATCAAATGAACACATCCCAGATCCATCTCGACTATCCGGAAAAGACGATGTTCCAGATGGTCGAACGAAACTCCAGAGATTATCCGAATGCACCCGCATATGAACTTTACGGAAACAAAACGACATACGCGGAATTTGTTAAAAAGATCGAAGCCGCAGGCAGAGCCCTGTTAAATATCGGAATTCAGAGAGGCGATGCAGTTACGATCTGCATGCCGAACATCCCGCAGTCTCTGGACTGCTTTTATGCGTTGAACCGTATCGGCGCCGTCGCCAATATGATCCATCCGCAGTCCGCGCTCGAAGAAGTCATCTTCTATCTGAATTTCTCCAAAAGCAAGGCAATCGTCGTTCCGGATATGTTCTATGAAAAGATCATCGAGGCGCTGAAAAGCGTTGACCACGAAGTGAAAGTGATCGTCGCCAGGATCCAGGACGAACTGCCGCTGCATCTGAAACTCATCTATACCGTAAAAGCCGGCAAGCAGTACATAAAATACCCGCTGAAAGGTCAGGGTATCCTCTGGACAGATTTCATCAAGACCGGACAAAACCAGGTGCTGCCGGAGATCACATACGAAAAGGACCGCACCGCTGTTATTCTCTACAGCGGCGGCACGACCGGTGTTCCGAAAGGCATCTGCCTTACCGACCTGAACTTCAATGCTCTCGCCCTGCAGGCAAAGGCTGCGATCGAGGAAGAACTTGGCGTGGGACTGAAGATGCTGAGCTGCATGCCGATGTTCCATGGTTTCGGTCTGGGCATCAACATCCATACTGTACTGGTCCATGGCGCCTGCTGCATCCTGATGCCGACCTTCAATCCGAAGACATATGCGGATATGATCAAAAAGAAAAAGCCGAACTATATCGCCGGCGTCCCGACGATCTTTGAAGCGCTGCTGCATATGCCGCAGCTCAACGGTGTCGACCTCAGCTTTATGAAGGGCATGTTCTGCGGCGGTGATTCCCTGTCCATCGAACTCAAGAAAAAGATCGCTACCTTCCTAAAGGAACATAACGCGACGATCCAGGTGCGCGAGGGCTATGGCCTGACGGAATGTGTTACCGCAAGCTGTCTGACACCGAAGGATACTTATAAACCCGGCAGTATCGGAATCCCCTTCCCGGATACCTACTACTGCATCGTGCAGCCCGGTACAGACGAAGAACTGCCTTATGGAAAAGAAGGAGAGATCATTCTCCGCGGTCCGTCTGTCATGACATGCTATCTCGATAATGAGGAAGAGACTGCCAACACGCTCAGAAAGCTGGCGGACGGAAATATCTGGCTCTATACCGGTGACCTGGGTAAGATCGACGAAGACGGGTATGTTTATTTCAGCCAGCGCATCAAGCGTATGATTATCTCAAACGGATACAACATCTATCCTGGCCGGATCGAGAATGCGATCGACAGCTGTGAGGAAGTCTCCTACAGCTGTGTTATCGGCGTCAAGGACCCGCGCCGCATGAAGCGTGTCAGAGCCTATATCGTCCTCAAGGACGGCTACGAGCCATCTAAAGAGACAGAGGCGAAGATCATGGAGAGAGTTAAGCGCAGCGTTGCCGGCTACGCCCTGCCGAAGGAGATCTTCTTCCGCAAGGAACTTCCTAAAACGCTTGTAGGAAAAGTCGCTTTCCGCAAACTCGAAGAAGAGGCGGAAGCCGAAGAACAGAAAGCCTGACCATAGAAGGAGATTTGAAAATGGGAAAAGCTGGGAAACACAGAGTAAAAGCACCGGGACTGCAGACCGTCATGGGATATCTGCTTCCGAAAAGAACGGACTGCGAGGTCTATCTGAACGATAAGATCGACGCGACCGAGCTGATCAAATATCTCGACAAGAAAAACGAAGAGCATCCGGATTACAAGACGACCGTATTCCACTGCGCGATCGCCGCTATGGCCAGAATGGTCAAGGAACGTCCCCTTCTCAATCGCTACTTCCAGGGCTATGTTCTCTACGAACGTGACGAAATCAGCATTAGCTTTGTCGTCAAGCGCCGTTTCGCGGATAATGCGGAAGAGTCCCTGATGGTCCTTGTGCCAAAAGAGGAAGATACACTTGATTCGATCTCCAAAAAGATCGTCGGCAATGTTCATGAGACAAGAAAAAGCGAACATTCGACCGGCGGTATCGATGAACTGCTGGACAAATTCGCTGCCCTGCCGCGTATCGTACTGATCGTCGTGATCCGTATCATCCGCTGGCTGGACTTTTGGGGCATCAACCCGAAAGTGCTGACGGACGGCGATCCGAACTATACGACGATCCTCACCAGCAACCTCGGCTCGATCAAGTGCCCCGCCGTATACCATCACCTGAATAACTACGGAACCAACAGCATCATGATCACGATCGGCACCCTGCACAAGGAAGAAATGGTCATGGAAGACGGTCATAAGGAAGTACGCGATGTCATCGACATTGGCGCGACTCTTGACGAACGTATTGCAGACGGTTTCTATTTCGCCAGAAGTCTGCGCTTAATGAAGCATATCTTCGCGAATCCGGAAGTACTTGAAAAACCGATCGGCGAAAACAGCGGATTTGAATACTGATATGCCTATCGTTTTCCAGAATATCGATGCAGCCAGAGACCTTCTCCCGGAGAGCGTATACCGCTGCCTGAAAACGGTCGATCCGGAAGGCACGGCAAGAGTCGGCGAGATCGATCCCGCCTGTGCTGACGGGGAATCCCTGCATCAGGTGTACGGCGTTCCATATGAAAAAGAACTGAACTGCCTGGTCGTTGCCGGCAGCCGCGGGGATGAAACGAACTATGCGGCTTTACTTGTGCCTTACGGAAAAAGAGCCAGCATGAACTCCGTCGTCCGCACACCGCTCAACGCCAAAAAAGTCGTTTTCGCGGATCTTGAATATGTCATCCAGGAGACCGGCATGGAATTCGGAAGCATCACCCCTGTCGGACTTCCGGAAGGATGGAAGATCCTGGCGGAAGAAACGATCCTTGAACAGGAAACGGTGATCATCGGCGGCGGAAAGGTCTGCTCAAAGCTTGAGATCCCGACCTCGCTGTTAAAGAAACTTCCCGGTTTCGTTGCCGTCAAGGGACTTGCGAAAGAATAGAAATACACCGATAAGCGATTATCGGTTTTTCTTTGCCTGCAAACACAAAAAAGGAGACTCTTAAGCCTCCTTTTGATCTGAGATTTACTTAACTAGCAGCCTTTTCTTCCACTTTTGTGATCTTCGAGCGAGCAGGCATTCCGCTTGCTGTAGCTGATCAGGCCGGCATCCGCCGGATCGACCGATACTCTTCCGTCCTCGAATACGAAGGCCGGAACTCCGACATCTCCGATCGACTTGAGATAATCGAAGACGGGGTCTGTGTCACGCATCCGGATGAACGTGCCCAGATTGCGGATGTTTTCGCCGATATTAATATACTCGAATTCGTCCTCACGTCCCTGGATCTGCTCATGGATATAGTCGCAGTAAGGACATGTAGGCATGCCGTAGATCTTGATCATGTGGTCTCCTTCATATCAATCATACTTGCAGTGCGGTTCTTTGCAAGCGGAATGACCGAAAGAAAGACCGCGGTTTGCGGTCAGAACAGTTTGTTGAATTCCTTGGGGACCGGCGCGATCAGTGAGATCTTCTGCTTCGTCACCGGATGGATGAAGATCAGTTCGGAAGCGTGCAGGCCAAGGCGCCCGATCGGGTTTTCACCTTCGCCGTATTTCTCGTCGCCGATCACCGGATGGCCGAGATTCTCGAGCTGCACACGGATCTGGTTCTTTCTGCCGGTCTCGATCACCACATCCAGCATCGAATAACGCGGATTCTCCTTCAGCACTTTGTAATTGGTGATCGCCTTTTTACCGCTTCTGTCTTCGGAGACATAGACGAGGTTGTTGACGTTTTCTTTCAGGAAGGAGACGATCCGGCCTTCCTTCTGCGGCATTTTCCCGGAGACGACCGCGATGTATTTACGCAGTTTGATATCCTCATTCCAGTGCATCTTCAGCATGGAATGCAACTTGATATCCTTTGCGAAGACCAAGACACCGGAAGTATCCTTATCGATACGGTGCAGGATATACGGTCTGGCCTTGGGGTCTTTCGCCTTCAGATAGGCTGACGCATAACTGTAGGCGGACTCGCGGTTTTTATCCGATTCGACCGACAAAAGGCCGGAAGGTTTGTTGATGGCCAGGAATTCGTCATCCTCGTAGATGATCCATTTCTTGAAGGGCGAGCGCTCAGGTGTCTTGGGACCGGCGGCTTTATCCTTTTTCAGATCGTCACGGACAGGATTCTTTGCGATCTTGACTTCATCATCCTTTGCCAGCGGATAATCGAATTTCGTGACGACCGATCCGTTTACCAGGACTTTATGGCCGCCCAAAAGGTTTTTTACGCTGTTGCGCGAAAGATCGAGTTTGCCCAGCAGGTATTCCAAAAGCGCAGCGCTTCTGGCGACTTTCCACTGATGGGTATATGCGATCGGTTTTGGTTCGTTTACATTCTTTTTCATCGCTACTATTGTACAGGAAAAGAAAAAGGAAGTTAACAGCGTTCGCTCGCGGAACGCCGGCAACTTCCCGGATCATTGCTTTTCGGTCTTATTGAGCCGCATCAGATACGTGGAAGAAGCTCTTCGGCGTATTCACTCTCTTTGAATCCGACCAGAACAGCATCCTCCTTCACCAGGATCGGGCGCTTCACCAGCATGCCGTCGCTCGCAAGCAGATCGAGCATCTCCTCGTCGCTCATGAACGGCAGTTTTTTGCTGAGTTCATACTCGCGGTACAGCTTGCCACTGGTATTGAAGAATTTGTTCAGCGGCAGACCGCTCAGTTTCTGCCACTGACGGAGCTCCTCTTTTGAAGGATTCGCCTCTTTGATCGGCCGGACCGGGATCGAGATCCCGTTTTCCTTCAGCCATTTCAGCGCCTTTTTACAGGTGCCGCATTTTTCATAACAAAGGATCTTCATTTATCTCCTCCACGGGATCATCATCAGGATCATGAATATGACGATAAGCAGGGCAGCGATCCTTTTCAGCCAGATCTTCATCACGGCTTCGCCGGCTTGGCGTTCTTATAGCCGTAGGTGCCGTTCAGACGGTCGCCGATATCGCCGGCTGCGGTAACGATGAAACCGTCATCGTTCAGGCCGCCCGGAATATACATCGCGGTGTAGATCTTGACGTCCGGATACTGTTCGTAGATCAGCTTGACACCGACATCGGATGCAAAGATCGACATGACTTTGATCCTCTTATAGCCGGCTTCCTTCAGATATTTGATCGTGGTGGCGATGCTGCCGCCGGTCGCCAGTGCCGGATCGACGATGATCGCCGGATCATCTTCCGCATCGACCGGCATCTTGAAGTAATATGTTACCGGCTGCAGGGTCTGCTGATCACGGTACAGGCCGACATAACCGACTCTCGCGGTCGGAAGCAGAGTTTTCAAACCTTCGACCATGCCGAGACCTGCGCGCAGGATCGGAACGATCGTAAAAGTCTCGGCGAGGACCGGGGATTTCATCGTCGTCAGCGGAGCTTCGACTTCGATCTCCTTCGTCTTCAGATCTTTCAGGGCTTCATAGCCCATCAGGATCGTCAGCTCGGTGATGATCTCGCTGAATTCCTTGGAACCGGTATTGATGTCACGAAGCTTCGTGATCTTATGTGCAACTAACGGATGGTCTTCGAAACTGACTACGTTTTTGGCAAAATCTTCCATATGTCAATGACCTCTTTTCTTTTTTAATCTTACCATGTTTCTTTCCGTTGACGGTATTGCACTTTCATGTAAAATGAAGGCATGACAGACAAGATCACTTTAAAGACCAAGGTCCGGCTGATGGACGAAGCGACCGTAAACAGAACGCTGATGCGCCTGTCTTACGAGATCATCGAGAAGAACCCTGACACCGCGAATGTCGCGCTGGTCGGCATCGAGACCCGCGGATATCCGATGGCGGAGATCTTACGCAACAACATCCGCAAGAACACCGGCATCGAGCTGCCGCTCGGTTCTATCAATATCAAATACTACCGGGATGACCTCGAAAAGATCGCGGATAATCCCGAACTCAGGAAAGCGGATCTGCCTTTTTCCGTTGACGGCAGACACATCATCCTCGTGGACGATGTCCTTTACACCGGCAGGACTGTAAGAGCCGCGATCGACGCCCTGTTCGATCTCGGACGTCCGTCCAAAGTCTCGCTGGCGGTGCTGGTCGACCGCGGTCACCGCGAACTGCCGATCCGTCCGGATTATGTCGGCAAGAATGTGCCGACCTCCCATAATGAAGTGATAAGTGTCCATTTTGATTCTGTCGACGGCATGACCAATGTCGAGATCCGGGAGAAAGAATCATGAGCAAAATCATCGTCAGTGCCTGTCTGCTGGGTATTCCCTGCCGTTATGACGGCAAAAGCTGTCCTAACGAAAGAGTTCTGAAACTCGCCGAAAAACACACTCTGATCCCGGTCTGCCCGGAACAGAACGGCGGCTTGTCAACGCCCCGTCCGCCGGCTGAGATCATCGACGGAAAAGTGATCAACAAGATCGGAACCGATGTCAGCGAACAGTATCTGCGCGGCGCGCAGATCGCTTTGGATGTCGCTGAACTGAATCAGGCGGACTTCGTGCTGCTCAAAGCCAAAAGCCCTTCCTGCGGCAAAGGCAGGATCTATGACGGCAGTTTCAGCGGGAAACTGATCCCCGGAAACGGGAAGACCGCTTCCCTTTTTCTTGAAAAGGGTTACAGTGTATTTAACGAGGAAGAAATCGACCTTTTGGAGTCTGCGCTTATTGACAAAGACGAACCCAACCGATAGACTTTACATAGTTGCACGGCTATCTTTAAAGCCAATACGAGATATTGGTAAGATGCGCGGCTATAGACTGAATTCGGTCATTCCTTCGCATGCTTGCCTTGTCTCCGGACAAGGTTTTTATTTACCGGGGCAACAGGAGGAAATGTATGAAACTGATCTATGACATCAACGACAAACCTTCGTTCTCACAGAACCTGGTCTTCGCCTTCCAGCAGATGATCGCCATCATGGCGGCAACCCTGCTCGTACCGATGCTGATGAGCAGCTATGCCATGAGCGATGGTTCCACTCTGAACTTCGATCCGGCAGCAGCCCTGTTCGGCGCCGGTATCGGCACGATCGTCTACCTCTTCTGCTCCAAGAGAAAGAGCCCGGTCTTCTTAGGTTCGTCCTTCACCTTCTTAGGCGCTTATCAGGCGATCATCGGCATGAACTACGGTTACTGGGGCGTCGTCCTCGGCATCCTGTTCGCCGGTCTCGTCTACGTCGTCATCGCCTTCGTCATCAAGGCGGTCGGCAGCAACTGGGTCAACAAGCTGATGCCCACTGTCATCATCGGCCCGATCGTCACCCTCATCGGTCTTTCCCTTTCCGGCACAGCGACCGGATGGATGGCAACTAACGGCGGCGCAGTCTACAGCCTGCTCACGATCCTGATCGGCTTCATCACCTTCTTAGCCATCGTTTACGCTTCCGTTCACGGCAGCAAAAGTGTCAAGCTCATTCCCTTCATCGTCGGCGTCGGCGTCGGCTACATCATCGCCCTGGTCCTGACCCTCATCGGCAGAGCAGCCGGTATCGAAGGTCTGCAGATCATGAGCTTCCAGCCCTTCGCAGATGCTTTCGTACCGTTCAGCCTCAGATCGATCATCGATCTTCCGAAATTTGTCTTCATGAGAGCGATCAATGAAACACCGGCCAACGTCCTTCCGATCGACGGCGCGGCTCTCGGCAACATCGCCCTGACCTTCGTCCCGATCGCAGTCGTTGAACTGGCCCAGCACATCGCTGACCATAAGAACCTCGGCAACATCATCAACCGCGACCTGATCATCGATCCGGGTCTCGACAACACCCTGATGGGCGACGGTTTAGGTTCCATCGTCGGCGGCTTCTTCGGCGGTGCCGCGAACACGACCTACGGTGAATCCATCGGCTGCGTCGCCATCACCGGCAACGCTGCCACATCCACGATCTTCACAGCTGCGATCGGCTGCATGCTGCTGAGCTTCTTCACACCGTTCGTTGCAGTCATCAACACGATCCCGAAATGCGTCATGGGCGGCGCCTGTGTCGCTCTGTACGGTTTCATCGCTGTCTCCGGTCTGCAGATGATCAAACATGTCGATCTCGGCAACAATAAGAACTTGTTCGTTGTCTCCGCGATCTTGGTCGTCGGCATCGGCGGTCTGTCCCTGACCTTCGGTACGAACCCGGCAACCGGCGGACCTCTGCTTACCATCACTGCCTTAGCGACCGCGCTGATCGCCGGCATCCTGACCAACCTTGTCGTCAACGGCGGCAAGATGAGCAGTCCGGACGATATCGTCGACCCGCTCACGGCGTCTGTCGATCAGGTCGAGGAAGTGCCCTTCGAAGATACCAACAAGAAACAGTAATTCTCCTGTTGAACGAAAAGAGCCATCCGGAAGGATGGCTCTTTTTTTGCGGAAAACCGGATCACGCTTCGTTGACGATCTTGCCGGAGATATGATCAGGGACCAGTCTGAAACAAAGTGTCCCCTTCAGAGATTTTTCGATCTCGTGACGGATGTATTCCTCATCGTCGGTGAATTTATAGCAGAGCGCGCGGGAGATCCTTTCGGTCTCCTTCAGGCTTTCAACGAATTCGATCTTTCCGAAAACGATGACGCTTTTGATATTCAGCGCCCATTCTCCTTCCCTGCGGAAACCCTTGTCATAGACACAGAAAGAAGCGCGGTCATTCTTCCATAACGCTTCGATCTTATGACCGGTGCGGCCGCCGTGAAAATACAGACAGCCGCTTTCCTCGTCGTAGTAATGGTTGATAGGCATTCCGTAGGGATAGCCTTCCAGACCGTAAACCGAAAGCACACCGCGCGGTTCCTG
>JAEEGF012400294.1_pt1 | contig 11717 bp, 8 predicted proteins | sample 9134171 | NCBI WGS metagenome assembly JAEEGF01 (sample SAMN16246542, study PRJNA631951) | gut metagenome | biome: gut microbiome; feature: rumen; material: AP-attached | host: Bos | place: Iran: Karaj | collected 2018-10 | reverse complement strand
CCTACTATAACTGGTTCTTTAGTAGAATTAATTTGTGAACTTGATAAAAATACTTCTGTAGAAGAAATAAATAAATTATTCAAAGAAAATGCTAATGAATCATTAGGATATAATGAAGATGAAATAGTTTCTAGTGATATTATAGGTATGAGTTATGGTTCATTATTTGATGCAACTTTAACAAAAGTTATGGATGTTAATGGAAAACAATTAGTTAAAGTAGGATCTTGGTATGATAATGAAATGAGTTATACATCTCAACTTGTTAGAACATTAAAATACCTTGGAGAAAATTTATGAAATTAGATTTATTCAAAAAACTAAGAGAAAGAGAAAAACATATAACTAGATTACATATAATTCTATTTGTACTTGTAGTAACAATTGCAATAGTTGTAATAGTAACAGTAAAAAGTAGTGGTGCTAAGAAATTAGCTAGATATAAAAAATTAGAAAATGATTTTAAAACTGCAACTGTATATTACTATGGTAAAAAAGCAGATCAAATAGAAGAATATGGATATAGAATAATAACAATGGATACACTAATAGAAAATGGTTATCTACAAGATGATATAACTAATGAATGCGTTGGGTATACAATAATTACTAATTTTAAAAATGATGAAGGCAATTTTAAAGTGGAATATGAACCATATATTAAATGTGGTGATTCATATACAACAGTTGATTATGAACCAAAATATCTAGAAAAATAGGAGGTATAAATGGAAGTATCGAAGTTTTGGACTAAAACTAAAATAATAGTTTTAATCTCGATATTAGTAGTAATAGGAATAATAGTAGGTTCTATATTTCTTTATAGAAATAGTATGAGAAAAAAATATCAAGCTCTAGAACCTAAATTCAATAATGCTGTTAAAAACTACTTAGCACAAGAAAGTCTTGTAGTAGAAGATAATAGCTATATTGAGACTGATATCAAAGATATAATAAATAAGGGTGGATTAGTTACTGAAGAATTAGCAAAAGATTGTGAAGGTTATGTTATAAGTGAAAAATCAGGTAACAAAACATATCTAAAATGTAAAAGTATTTATACAACTGAAGGATATGGTTCTAAGGTTGTAGATAAACCTAAATCTGATCAAACACCTCAAACAAAGAATGATACAAAGAAACCTGTAATAACATTATTTGGTTCAGAAACTGTTAAAACAAGTTTAGGAAAAAAATATAAAGATAAAGGTGCTACCGCAAAAGATAATGTAGATGGTGATATTACTGATAAGATTAAAACTGTAAGCACTGTTGATATATCTAAAGAAGGTACATATAAAGTTACATATACAGTTAGTGATAAAGCAGGTAATACTGCTACTAAAGAAAGAACTGTTGTTGTAGTAGTAAAAGATGATACAGAAAATAAAGATACTACACCTCCAATAATTACATTCTTATATGATGATACATATCAAAAAGTATGTTTAAATGATAAAGTAGATGTAAGTACAAAAGGTGTATATGGATATACAGCAAGAGATGACGTAGATGGAGATATTACAAATAGTGTTAAGATAACAGGATATAATGAAACAAGTAAGATAGGTACTTATACTATTAAATATTCGGTTAAGGATAAAGCTGGAAATGAAGCGACTGTAGAAAGAAAATATGATGTTGTTGATTGTAAACCACAACCAACACCAACTCCAGATCCAACTCCAACACCTACACCAACTCCAACGCCACAACCAACACCAACTCCAGATCCAACACCACAACCACAACCAGGTGGTGGAGGAACAGATGTAAATCCAAATATTAATGTTTATCCATCATCAATTGATGCGGATGATACATACTATGTTTCATTAGGTGGAACAACACAAATATATGCATCTGTATTACCATCAAATGCAACAGATAAAACTTTAAGATATTCTTCAAATGATTCAAGAATTGCAACAGTATCTGGATCAGGATTAATAAGTGGAGTATCAAGAGGTAGTACAACTATTATAATTACTACTTCAAATAATAAGAGTATATCTGTAAATGTAATTGTAGAATAATTAAAAAGAAACTATTAAATAGTTTCTTTTTTTGTGATATAATTATATATATAATAGAGAGGTATACTATGAAGAAGAAAATATTATTATTTTTATTAATGTTTATGTTTATGACAAATGTTAGCGCTTTAACATTTAATGTGAATATAGAAAATATTGAAAATGCAGGAAATAATGGAACAATCGGAAGAATAACTAACATAGATTTAGATAATAAAACAGTTGATGCTTATTTCCAAGATATAGGAGATGAAGTAAATTTCTCAATCACTATAACAAATTCAGGGGATAGAGCAGGAACTCTAAGAGAAATAGCATTTGAACCAGGAAATGATAAGATTGAATACTCATCTGATTTACCTTCAGGTGGTCTTGCTATCAACGGGCATGACTTTAATATGGTAACAATTAAAGCTAAAGTTAAAGAAGGCGCACAAAACGGTAAAACTACATCAGAAGTAAAAATAAAATATACTTATGATGAAGGAAGTTGTCCTGATGGAGAAATACTTTCTGATGATGAAAGTATGTGTTTATGTCCAGAAGGAATGGAAAGAAATGAAGCTGGCATATGCGTAAAGCCAGAAAAACCAGTAGAATGTAAAGATGACGAAATCTATAACGAAACTAAAAAGATATGTGAAAAGAAAGTAGTACCAGTTACACCAAGTAATCCAAAGACATTAGATAATATTATATTAATAACATTATTATTCTTTGTATCAGGATTAGGTATTTATGCAGTATTATTTAAGAAATTAAAAACTAAAAAACAAAAAGTAACTGCAGGTATAATAACTGGAGTTACAGCTTTAACATTATCTTTCACAGTACTTGCAGGAGTATTTGGTTTAGATAATTTATTAGGAGCAATTATTAATCCAATAACTAAATCAAAAGAATTAATAGTAACAGTAAATGAAGAAATAGATTTAATAGAAACATGGGATGGAGACTGTGATGTAACAGGGGCTCTTACACCAGACAATGTATTTGATGGTGGATCTGGAACAGAATCTGATCCATACAAAATCAAAACTGCAAATCAATTAGCATGTTTTGCAAAATCTATTAATGAAGGAACAACTTATGAAGGACAATATATCAAGCAAATTAAGAGCATTAAGTTAAATGATGACTTAAATGGTCAAGCAGCATCAGGAGATTTAAGTGGTGCTAATTTATGGATACCTGCAGGACATAGATATTATGATGATAATCTAGGTGAAAACGTTATAAGAACATTTGCAGGTCAATATGATGGGGATAATAATAAAATCAGTGGGTTATATATGACAAATAGCGTTTTACCTAATGAATACGGATTTAAAGGTTTATTTGGTCATGCAACAAACGCAACATTTAAAAATATGATTTTATCAGACGTATATGTAGATGTTGGTGGAAATACAGGAGCACTTTTAGGATTCGCTGATGGAAATCTTACATTAGACAAGATTACTACATACGGAACATTAATTGCTCATGGATGGGATGGTGCTGGTGTAGTATCAAACCAAGAAGGTAATGATGTAGGAATAGTAATAATTGAAAATACAACAAATAATATAAATTTAACTTGTGAAGGATCATGCTCAGGTATTATTCATAGAATGGGTTATAACTTAAATTCTAATGAACCAACAACAATATTTAGAAATAATACTAACAATGGAAATATAACATATACTTCAACCCCTTCTATAGCAGGAGGATTATTTGGATATGTTAATGCAAAAGGAGCACTTGTTGCAGAGAACAATGTAAATACAGGAAAAATAACTGGTGATGGAATACACCGTGGTGGAAACGTTGGCGGAATAATGGGACAAGGTGTGGTTACAACAGCAAGCTTAACTGATTCATATAACACAGGAGATAATGAATCTCTTGAATGGTGTGGATCATGTGGTATGCTATATGGTTCAATATGGGCAAATGGCGATGTAACTATAGATAATAGTTATAACTCAGGAGACTATATTCCAACAATAGACTTAGTTAGTAGAGATTCAAATTCGTACTTTGGAGGTATTGTAGGAGAAATTTATTCAGATAATTCTACAATAACAAATTGCTTTAATACAGGTGATTTAGCAGGAAATATTTCATATATGGCTGGTATAGTTGCTAAAGCACAGGGTACAATTGAAAACTGCTATAATGAAGGAGATTTACAGGGATATGGATATGTTGGAGGCATCTTCAGCTATGGTGAACATATGGATATAACTAAAACATATAATACAGGAACAATTACAGCAGGTGTTGGACCAATGGCAGGTGGGATAGTTGGTTATTCAGCAACAAATGTATCATACTCATATAATACAGGAAATTTAATTAATGGTATTGATAACGTTACAGATTATAACTCTGGTGGTATGGTAGGTGGTATTTGCGCTAACTACTGTAACACAGTAAGAAACTGTTATAATACAGGAAATATTACAGCAAAGAGTTCTCCAGTGGATATCGGTGGTATTACTGGATATAATATGGGATCTGTAACAAATGTATATAATGCAGGAAGCATAACTTATACAAATCAATTTAGATATGGGAACTCTGGTTATGTTGCAGGTATATCTCCATCAGGTGGAACTGTAACAAATGGTTACAATTTAGGAGATATAACATACAATTTAGTATCTCAACCTAATGGTTATGAACCAAATCCACACGTTGATGGAATTGCAACATATGCATCTGCAAATAACTGTGTTAACACAGGAAATCTAAAATTAGTAGTAACTGAACCACTTATAATTTATCATTTGATCCAAATGAATGGTATTGCATATAATGGAGCAAGTAACAGCTTTAATGCAGGTAAAATAGAAATAGATGATTCTGCATTAGATACACCAATTAGTGAGGATGGTCTTCCACATTTGATAAGAATTGGTCAAATAACAGAAAGCTATAATGCAGGAACTGGCAATAAGTGGAATACAGATCCAACTGCACATTCTATCGGATGCTATGGAATTAGGCCACAATGTACAGATGAAGCTGCTGATGCAGTAGGTATTTATGTAAATGAAGATACACCAGATATATTAAGTATAATTAATGGTGATGATGCATTTGAAATTAAAGAGGGAGATACTCTTCCAACTTTAAAAATATTTAACAATTAAAAAGACTATTTTATAGTCTTTTTTTATGTTATAATTTTATTAGGTGATAAATATGAAACTATATAATACATTAACTAGAACAGTAGAGGAATTTATTCCAAGAGAAGAAGGCAAAGTTAAATTATATACTTGTGGTCCTACTGTATATAGTTATGCACATATTGGTAATATTAGAAATTATATTGGTCATGATATATTAGATAAAACTTTAAGATATCTAGGATATGAAGTTACTAGATGTATGAATATAACAGATGTAGGGCATTTAACAAGTGACTCTGATTCTGGTGAAGATAAAATGATTAAAGCTATGAGAAGAGAAAATAAATCTGCGATGGAAATAGCTAAATTTTATACAGAAGAATTCTTTAAAGATTTTAAATTAGTTAATAATAGAGTACCAGAAATAGTTAGTCCTGCAACAGCACATATAGACGATTATATAGAAATAATAACTAAATTGTTAGAAAAAGATTATGCATATATATCTGGTGGAAATGTATATTTTGATACAACTAAACTAAATGATTATTATGTACTTACTAATCATAAAGAAGATGAAATGGTAGTAGGTGTAAGAGAAGGCGTTGAAGAAGATTCTAATAAAAGAAATCAAAATGACTTTGTATTATGGTTTACATCTTCTAAATTTGAAAATCAAGAATTACAATGGGATTCTCCATGGGGTAGAGGATATCCAGGATGGCATATTGAATGTACTGGAATATCTATTAAATATCTTGGAGAATACCTTGATATACATGGTGGAGGAGTAGATAATATATTCCCACATCATACTAATGAAATAGCACAATCTGAAGGATATTTAGGGCATCCATGGTGCCATTATTGGTTTCATAATGAACACTTACTTGATGAAACAGGTAAGATGAGTAAAAGTAAGGGTGCAATACTTACAGTATCAACTTTAAAAGAAGAAGGATATGATCCTTTAGCATTTAGATTTATGTGCTTAAATTCTCATTATAAAAAACAATTAATATTTAGTTATGATGCTTTAAAACAAGCAGAAGATACATTAACTAAATTAAGAGATAGAATTAATAATATAGTAGATGATTCTAATTATTCTGAAGAAGATTTTAATAAATATAATGATTTATTTAAAGAAGCATTATCTAATGATTTAAATACATCAAATGCATTAACCGTATTATATGATGTATTAAAATCAGACATATCTAATAGTACTAAACTTAAATTAGTTGAATCATTTGATAAAGTATTAAGCTTAGATTTAATTAAAAAGGTAGAAGTATCTGAAGAATTAAAGAATAAAGTAAATAAATTAATAGAACTTAGAAATAAATATAAACAAGAAAAAGATTATGAACAAGCAGATGCAGTAAGAAAACAAATAGAAGAATTAGGTGCTACTATTAAAGATACTAGAGAAGGAACTATAGTTATATGGAATTAAGTTATTACGATGGATTATGGGCATATGGATGCGTAATAGTAGCTTTCTTAGTAGTAACACTTGCTCAAGTAATACTTAGAGTAGTATATGCCAGATGGAAAAAGGTAGATTCTAATCAAGGATTAACCGGTAAAGACGTAGCAGAAGCTATATTAAAAGCTAATGATATAAATGATGTTAGAGTAGTTAGTATTGGAGGAACATTAACAGATAATTTTAATAATAGTAATAGAACTGTTAGTTTATCTGATGATATATATTTGGGAACATCAATTGCATCGCTTTCAGTAGCAGCACATGAATGTGGACATGTTATTCAATATAAAGTTGGATATAATCCAATTAAAGTAAGAAATAAATTAGTTAAAGTAGTTAACTTTGGTAATACTGTGGGTTATATAATTATGGCTATTGGTGTAATTGCATCAGTAACAGGATTATTCGTTATAGGAATTATATTACTTTCACTTTCATTATTATTCCAATTAGTAACATTACCTTGTGAATTTAATGCAAGTAGAAGAGCTAATAAAGAATTACTTAGATTAGGTCTTATTGATTCATCTGAATCAAGAGGAGTTAAATCTATGCTTAAAGCAGCAGCATTTACTTATGTTGCAGGTTTATTTAATAGTGTATTACAAATATTAAGATTAATATTCATGTTTAATAATAGAAGAAAAAAATAGTATGTATTATAGGAGGTTTGTATGAGTTTACATATAGAAGATATGGATAAGAAAAATTTAGGAGAGGTTAAAAAAACAGTTCCAGTTTCAACTGAAGAATTAAGAAGACTACATGAGATAGATGCCATAGAAGCAGAACAAAAAATAGTAGAAAAAGTAAAGGATGATATTGGAGAATGCTATGATAAACAATTTAATATGGCGACAGAGCCATATTATATTGAATGGGTATCAAGAACTGCTAAAAAATATGGTACGGTTAGTAGTGATAATATCCCTGAAAATATTCCAGAAGAAGATAAGAAAAATATTGGAGATTTATTTATATTCTATGGACTAGTTCATAGCTATGCTTACCAACATGATTTAGATAATATTTATCCATCTGAAGGTGTAAAGAGCCACACTGTAAAACTTAAAGATTCGAGTTTTACTATTAGTGAATCTAGAGGGCTAGTATATACATTATCCTTAAATTCTGATAAGGATGCACAATTTAGATATGAAGATTTGATGAGCGAAACAATATCAAGAGAATTATTTAAAACAAATGATGACCCTGATTTTGTAAAAAGAGTAAGTGAAGCATTTGCAGATTTTGATGAAGATGTAAAAAAAGATATTGAAAATTCAATGAAGGGTAATGAAGATAAAATATCTGAAATAGCAAGATTACTTTTAGACGCTGATAAAGGTGAAGAAAGAGATAGAGTTCTATTTGAAAAATTTAAAGATTTACAAAAAGAATATGACAGAATAGTAAATAGTGCTGTTTTTTCAGAAGAATATGCACAAGATGAAATGTTTAACATGAGATTAAAACCAGATTATATTAATTGGTTATCAAATTATGTAGGTGAGAAAAAGATATTAGAAAACGGACAACCAATTAAAGGCAATGAAGAAGATAAAAAGAATATAGGGAAGATAAGTTTATTTTATGATATTATTGAATCTTATATGCATGACCATGGTAAAACTAGAAAAGATAAATATATAGTGTCTTATAATGGTGCATATTTTCTAATTGCTAAATCGGAAAAAGATTCTATTTATGTAGTAGATAGTATGATGAGTTTAGTAGATGTAGACTATGAAGATATATTAGCAGAAACTGCTAAAGGAGTACTAAAAGGTCCTAAAAGAGAAATTAAATTAGTATTTGAAAATAAACCACAAGAAAGTGAAAATAACGAATAGGAGGAATCATGGGAAGTATTAGAGAATATACAACAATTAGAGATTACGTTTCAGACTGCGATGGAGTTAATTTTGATAGATTTAATGATAGTAAAGATAGTGAATACTATCTATCAGTTGCACATAATGCTTTAGAAGAATATACTGGTTATTTTGGACAAGGATATGTAGAATATTATGAAGGTAATACTGATCAAGTATTTGTTAGTGATAGAATATCTGGAGGATTAATTCTAAATAGTGATGAAGTAGTTAATGATATAGTAAAAATAGGTTTATTAGTAAATAAAGAAGGTGCAACTTCTCCATATGCACTTAATAGATTTCATGATTCACATGATTATAGTGCTAGGATAATTGATTATATAAATTCACTAGATAAAGATCGATTTGATGAAGTAGAAGTAATAAGCCTAGATGATGAAAAAAACGGAGAATTAATAAAACAACAAAGAGCTGCTAGAGTTTCAGTTTTTAGTAAAGAAAGTACACATTCCCATGCATTTTATAAACAAGTATTTGATACAGTTAAAATACTTGGAGGAGATACAAAACTATATGTAATAGATCCTTCTAAGCATGCTATTTATGCAGAATCCAGTAAAGGAAAAGGATTAATATTTGGTTTAAGAAGAGAAGACTAGAATAGTCTTTTTTTATTTATAAAATATAGTGACAAAATATATAAAATTATGTTAAAATTATATAGAGAATAAAGAAGGTGTGAACATGCTTAGTATTAATGTTAAAATTAATGGAAACAAATATACATATCCAAAAGGGACTTCTCTTTTAGATATATCTAAAGATTTCCAAAGTGAATTTAAAGAAAAAATTATAGTAGGCATGGTCGATGGTGCTATATGTGATCTTAGTTATAATGTTTTTAATAATTCTGAAGTAGTATTCTATGATAGAACATCTAGTATAGGAAACAAAGTATATGAATCAGGATTATTATTTATTTTATCAATAGCATTTAAAGAAGTATTAAACTCTAGAATTACTGTTAAATATTCTTTAGATACTGGTATATTCATAAAGACTGAAAAACTTATTTCTTCAGATGACTTAGATACTATAAAGAATAAAGTAAAAGAAATATGTGAAGCTAATTATCCTATTGATAAATTACTTATTAATAGAAAAGAAGCTATTGGTTATTATGAGAAACTAGGAGAATTAGATAAGAGTGAATTATTAAAATATAATACTAATACTAATGTTAATTTGTATAAATTAAATAGTACTTATGATTATTTCTTTAATAATTTACCAGTTTCTACTAATTATATTGATGATTTTAAATTAACATTAATAGACAGAAATAGTTTTGTAGTAACTTATCCAAATATATATACTAATAAATTAGTATATAAACATCATGAAAAACTATTTGATACATTCAAAGCATATAGTGATTGGTGTAATTCACTAGGTATTAACTCAGTATGCGATTTAAATAAGATCATAAGTGAAGGAAATATTAGTGATTACATATTACTAGCAGAAAGTTATCAAAATCAAGGTTTATATGATTTAACTAAAAAAATATATTTTGATAAAAATATAAAAATAGTTTTAATCTCTGGACCTTCATCAAGTGGTAAAACTACATTTAGTAAGAAATTACAATTATTACTAAGAGGATGTGGATTAAATCCTAAAACTATATCTATAGATGATTATTTTGTAGATAGAGATAAAACTCCATTAGATGAAGAAGGTAATCTTGATTATGAAAGTATAAATGCCATTAAATTAGACCAGTTCAATAGAGATTTAAATAAACTATTAAATGGTGAAAAAGTTAAGATTCCAACATATAATTTTATATTAGGTAAGAGTGAATATATAGATGAACCTATGGAACTTGGTAATAATGAAATATTAATTGTTGAAGGATTACATGCCTTAAATAATGAATTAACATCATTAGTACCAAAGAAATATAAGTTTAAAATATATTTATCTCCTCTTGTAACAATGAATCTTGATAATCATAATAGAATTAGAACAACAGATGTTAGAATTCTAAGAAGAATAATAAGAGATAATAGAACAAGAGGTTATGGTGTATCTGCATCACTTGAATCATGGCAAAGAGTCAGAAAAGGAGAAGAATCTAATGTATTTCCTTTTCAAGATGAAGCAGATGCTATATTTAATACAAGTTTATTCTATGAACTTGGCGTATTAAAAACATATGTTGAACCACTTCTATTTAAGGTAGAAGAAGATGATAAGAATTATAAAGAGGCTGTAAGATTATTAAATTTATTAAAAAATGTATTACCAATACCAAGTGATTTTATACCAAAAGATTCTATATTAAGAGAATTTGTTGGTAATAGTTATTTTGAAAAGTAGGAGGATATTATGATTAAAGTAGCAATTAATGGATTTGGAAGAATAGGAAGATTAGCATTTAGAAAAATAATTAATGAAAAGGAAATAGAAGTAGTAGCAATTAATGATTTAACTGATACTAAGACATTAGCTCATTTATTAAAATATGATTCAGCTCAAAAGATGTTTGATAAAGAAGTTTCTTTTGATGAAGAAAATATTATAGTGGATGGTAAAAAGATTAAAATCTATAAAGAAATGGATCCAGAAAATTTACCATGGGGTAAATTAAATGTTGATGTAGTTCTTGAATGTACTGGAGTATTTAGAAAAAGAGAAAAAGCTATGAAACATATTAATGCTGGTGCTAAGAAAGTATTAATATCTGCTCCTTCTGAAGAAGATGTTAAAACTATTGTATATAATGTAAATCATAAGGATTTAAATAAAGATGATATTATTGTTAGTGGAGCAAGTTGTACAACTAACTGTTTAGCACCAGTAGCAAAAGTATTAAATGATAATTATGGATTAAAAGTAGGTTATATGATAACTACTCATGCTTATACTAATGATCAAAATCTATTAGATTTACCACATAAAGGTGGAGATCTTAGAAGAGCTAGAGCAGCTGCATCTAATATAGTACCTAATTCGACAGGAGCTGCTAAAGCTATTGGTTTAGTACTTCCTGAATTAAAAGGTAAATTAGATGGATCTGCTAATAGAGTTCCTACTATAACTGGTTCTTTAGTAGAATTAATTTGTGAACTTGATAAAAATACTTCTGTAGAAGAAATAAATAAATTATTCAAAGAAAATGCTAATGAATCATTAGGATATAATGAAGATGAAATAG
>JAEEGF011103414.1_pt1 | contig 11719 bp, 5 predicted proteins | sample 9134171 | NCBI WGS metagenome assembly JAEEGF01 (sample SAMN16246542, study PRJNA631951) | gut metagenome | biome: gut microbiome; feature: rumen; material: AP-attached | host: Bos | place: Iran: Karaj | collected 2018-10 | reverse complement strand
TTTTCCCCGCCTTTATGGAGTGTGTTGTATAAAAGGTAAAAAATAATAGCGAATAAAATTACTGCAAGTATCTCCAGGGACAGAACCAGCCGGAAATCCATCTCATAGCCCAGCTGGGGAACCAGAGATGTCAGCAGATAGTTTGACACTCCATAACCGCAAAGCATTCCGAGGACAACAAATATCCAACGGAACAGCCTTTTGATCATTAAATTGTAGCCTCCTTGTTTTATTAAGTTTCGTATATGTTAAATGAGCCCTGCTGCCTGGGGATCAGACAGCAGAGTCGATCATGAGCAGTACTTCAGCCTCGTCCTGTCCCTGCACGAGAGAGATCTCGCTGGCAAGGATCTGCCGGGCGCTCTGCAGCATTTTCTTTTCTCCTGTGGACAGGGTCTTCACCCTGTCGACACGCAAAAGGTTACGAACCACCTCGGCAACCTGACAGATGTCTCCGGTCTTGAGCTTCTCCAGATTGTCTCTGTTCCTGCGGTTCCAGTTTACATCCATGGGTGTTGAATCAGCGGAAAGAATGACCTTTACCGTATCTACAACATCCTTCGATACAATGCCCCTGAGTCCTGTGCCATTCCCGTCGGTGGGCACCATCACCTGCATATTTCCGTGCATTATATGAAGAATATAATAAGAACGTGTTTCCCCTAAAACCTTTCTCTCTTCTATTGACTCAATTGTACCCGCCCCGTGCATGGGGTATACGACCTTGTCTCCAATAGAAAACATAACTATCCCTCCGTAAAGGGATTATATCAAAAAAATCGATAGTGGTCAAACTAAAATATGAAAATATATCATTTCAATAAACTTATGTCAACTAAAATGTTTCTTATGGTTCTATATCGTTATATTATCTATTCTACTGGAAGACTGAACCAGAAGCAGCTGCCCTTTCCCAGCGCGCTCTCCACCCCGTATACGGCGTCGTGCTTCTCTAAGATCTCCCTTGCTATGGAAAGTCCAAGACCTGTGCCGCCGCTATGGCTTCTTGTACCCTGACGGCTGGCCTTTTCGTAGCGGTTCCAGATATTGTCCAGATCCTCCTTTGCTATGCCAATGCCGTGATCCCTCACCTCGCAGCGGACACGGCCATCCTCTTTGCTGAAGACTATGTCCACATCCCTGCCGTCGCCGCTGTAGCGGACTGCGTTTGAGATGAGATTTGCGATGACCTGCTTTATGCGGTGCTCATCCGCCCTGACCATGACCTCTCCCGGCAGATCTTTGAAGTTGAAGCGGAAGCCGTCGGACTCCTCCAGCACCTTGTAGATGCCAAGGACCGACTCCGCCGCCTTCTGTATATCCACATCCTTAAGATCCATCTTCTCAGTGCCCGACTGAAGCTTGGACAGGGTCAGGATATCGCCCACCAGCTCCGAAAGCCTGTCGGTCTCGTCCACGATGACCTGCAGATGCTCATCCCTTCGATCCTTGTTGTCCCCCGAAATATCCCTGATCAGTTCCGCGTAGGATTTGATCATGGTAAGAGGCGTCCTCAGGTCGTGGGACACGTTGGCGAGAAGATCCCTCTGCAGCTGATCCGACTTGCTCAGATCGTCCGCCGCCTGTGTCAGGGTGTGGGACAGGTCCTCGATCTCCGTATAGCCCTGAACATCGAAATCTATGTCGTAATTGCCCGCGGAAAGCTGCTTTGCCTTGGCATTGAGCTCGGTGACAGGCTTTACCAGTATGCGGGTGTAGAGCAGGGCGATGATGCCTGCCAGTATAATTGAAAAGATGGTAACTATAAGAAGCTGGGAGCTCATGATCTCCGCCGCAGGCCCCAGGGGGGTGATGGGTGTGATCACATACACATAGGCCTCGCAGCGGTAGGGGCTCGAGACCTTACTGGCATTCACAAGAATGGTCTTTTCTCCGCCGCTCTCCACGTAATAGCTTACGCTGTCCTGCTCTCCGATCAGCAGCATGGCCCTTGCCTTGTCCACTATCCTGGCGCCGTTCACCGCAAAGCGGCCGTAGGGCATCCTGGTCTCAGAGGAAATGGTGCAGCTGCCGTCTATAGCCTCTATGTACACGAACATGTCCGTATCCTGGGAGAGCTCCATCAGCTTCTGGGCCAGCTCGTCGGGGTCCAGGGTCTCCGAGGAGGAATACTGCGCCGTCACAGCCTCCATGGTGGCCTTCCCCCGCTTTTCCATCACCCTTTCGTAGTAATTGCCTGAAAAGCCGGTCTGGAGCACCCAGAAAAAGCTCATTATAATAATGGCGAACAGCACAAGCGCTGTCGTCAGTCTGAAACGCAGGCTGTTAAAGTCCAGCCTGCGCCTGTTTGAAGTCTTATGACTGTCTGCCATATCCTCACCGCTGCAGCCGGAAAAGCTCCGGCCTTCCTATTCCTCGAATTTATATCCTATGCCTCTCACTGTGGAGATCTTGTCCCTGTACTGACCCAGTCTGCTGCGCAGATTCTTGATGTGGGTGTCGATGGTGCGGTCGTCGCCGTAGAATTCGTAGCCCCAGATATCTGAAAGCAGTCTGTCTCTTGACAGGGCGATGTTCTTATTCTGCATCATGTAGACCAGGATCTCGTACTCCTTAAGGGTGAGTTCAACCTTCTCTCCGTCCACGGTGACGGTCCTGGATTCAGTGTTGACCTCTATGCCCTCAGAGCGCAGCACGGTCTCTGCTTTGGTCTCGGAATTCTTTCCGCCCCTAGCCAGCACCGCTGCAACCCTTGCGAAGAGCTCTCTGGGGCTGAAGGGCTTGACCACATAGTCGTCCACGCCAAGCTCAAAGCCGTAGAGCTTGTCGTACTCCTCGCCCCTTGCGGAGAGCATTATGACGGGTATGTCCTTATCCCTCTTGATCTGCTTGCATGCGGTGTAGCCATCCAGCTTTGGCATCATGATGTCCATGATTATGAGGTCGTAGTCGTTTACGAGGCACTTGTTTACAGCCTCCATGCCGTCTGCTGCCTCGTCGGTCTCGTAGTTGTTGAATGCGGCATATTCCTTGATGACATTTCTGATCATTTCCTCGTCATCCACGATCAAAATCTTAGCCATATGTGAACCTCCTTAAAGAGTTTTTACAATTATGCTTATTTATAAGCGAACGTCAAGTGTTCTCAAGGCTTCGCTTTTTACATTCATATTTTATTATCTGATGATACTCAAAGCTTATGAAGCTATTGTGAAGACAGTGTGTCAGCTTTTGAAATTGCCTCCTTGATGTCTGTGATCCCTATGATCTGCAGGTTCTGAGGCTTTTCCCTGAGCTTCTCTGCGCTGCGCTTTGGCAGGAACAGATACCTGAAGCCCATGCGGTCCGCCTCCCTCACCATCTTCTCCGCGTTCTGCACCGGACGAAGGTCCCCGGTAAGGCCTATCTCGCCTATGGCTATGGTGCCCTTCGGAAGCTTCACGCCCTTTTCCCCGGACCAGATGGCCAAGGCCACCGCCAGGTCCGTGGAGGTGCCCTCGGGTCTTAGGCCGCCAACGATGTTGACGAAGATGTCCCTGTTTATGAGGGTCAGCCTGGCCTTTCTTTCAAGGACAGCCACTATCATGCCCAGGCGGGAATTGTCTATGCCAATGGCCGTGCGCCTTGCAAAGCCCACATTTGTGGGAGCTGTAAGGGCCTGTATCTCCAGGAGCAGAGGCCTTGTGCCCTCGTATACCGCAGCCGCAAGAGACCCTTCGCTGCTGTCCTCAAGGCCTTCAAGGAAGCTGGCTGACAGGTTTTCTATCTCCACCAGGCCTTCTTCCCTCATCTCGAAGGCACCGATCTCTGAGGTGGTGCCGAAGCGGTTCTTGTTGGCCCGAAGGATGCGAAGCTCCTGGCTGCGCTCGCCGTTGAAGGCCAGCACCGCGTCCACCATGTGCTCAACTATCTTGGGCCCCGCCAGCTCGCCGCTCTTCGTAACATGAGCCACTATGAACACCGGAATATTGCGGCCCTTGCCAATGTTCATCAGTATGTTGCCGCAGGCCCTGACCTGAGACACGCTGCCCGGAGAGCTCTCGTAGTCCTCGGTGTACATGGTCTGGATGGAATCGATTATAAGAAACACAGGATCCAGCTTCTCCACAGCCTCCATGGCCATGTCCAGACTGGTCTCGGAAAGCACATACAGATTGGAAAGATCCCCTTTGCAGACCCTGTCGGCCCGCATCTTTATCTGCTCCTCGGACTCCTCTCCGGAAACATAGAGTACCTTTCCGTAGTGCTGGCTTATGTAGGCCGCCGCCTGAATAATTATAGTGGATTTTCCTATGCCCGGCTCGCCGGAGATAAGGGTGAGGCTCCCCTCCACCAGGCCGCCTCCCAGCACCCTGTTCAGCTCCCCTATGCCTGTATCCAGGCGGGTGGCCTGACCGGACTTGAGCTGGGTGATGGGCTGAGGCTCCCGGCGCCTTTCTGATGCCTCTGAGAGCCCCTTACGGGCCTTCTGAGCGCCTCCAGAGGGCTCTATGACCTTTTCCTCCACGAAGCTGTTCCAGGCCCCGCAAACGGGGCATTTTCCGGCCCAGCGGGGGCTCTCGGAGCCGCACTCCTGACACACGAATATTGTCTTTGCCTTCTTAGCCATGTTACACTCCATCAGCTTTATTATTTCGTTCATTTTAACTTATTTGTATAAATTTGTCAATGATAAAACAAAAGAATACCGCCGGATTTCGCTCCGGCGGTATCGGTCATTGAATTTAGCATCCGGTCCCTTTGCCCATGGACCGGGTCATTAAGCCAGCCTATTCAACCTTGCCCTCGAAGTATCTGTAGAGCATGGTCACGATCTGCCCGCGGAGGCAGTCACTGCCCGGCGTCAGCCTTCCGCTGCTGCCCTCTACTATGCCGTGCATGGTGGTGTAGCAGAAGGGCTCGTAGGCGTAGTCGGGAACCTGATCCGCATCAGTGTAATCCAGCGGGAAGGCCCACATTCCTGTGAAGCCGCCGCCCTGGCTCTTGATGAACCTGTAGAGGAAGGTGGCCGTCTGAGCTCTGGTGACGGTGCCCTCCGGGCTGAACTTGTCCGGGGAGGTTCCGTCGGTTATGCCCTTCTCCTTAGCCCACAGCACCGCCTTGTAGTAGTAGGCAGTCTCGGTGACATCGCCGAAGGGATTGCCGCTGGTCTCAGGCTCGGGGCAGCCCGCCGCCCTCCAGAGGAAGGTCACGGTCTGAGCCCTTGTGGCGTCCTTGTAGGGGCTGAAGGTGGTGGGGCTGGTGCCGTCGGTAATGCCGTTTGCCACTGCCCACTGGACAGCATCGTAGAAGTAGTCGCCCTGGTTGACATCCACGAAGGGGTTCTCAACGGGAGGCTTGGCCTCTTCCTTCCACTTGGCGTAGACCTTCTGATCCTTTGTGAATACCACGGTGTCGATGGCGGTCTTGAATTCCTCATCCTCGAACCAGCCCTCGAACTCGGAGCCCTCCTTCACAGGAACGTAAGCGGAAAGCAGCAGCCTGCTGCCCTCGGCCTTGGTCACCTTCTCCATGGGCTCGCCGCCGTTGGTCTCGAAGGTCAGTGTGTACCTGGTCTCGGGAGCGCTGTAGCTGGGCTGTACCGGCTTCTTTACGGTAACGGTGACCACACCGCTGGAGTTTGCGGTGCTTACAGGATAGTGGGTTGAATCCACGGCAGTCTTGGGATCGAACTGCTCGGGCAGCTTGCCCTCGCCCTCGGTCTTGACGGTAAAGCTCATCTCCGCATCGTTTTTAACGGCCACGGTAGTGGTGGTCACAGCCTTTCCTATCACTATGGTCTCGCCGTTCTTGACAGCATCAAAGGCCGCCTGGACTGTGGTGTAGCCCACGCTTCCGATGGAAGCGACAGACGGATCTGTGGTGGTGAAGGTGAACTCGGAGAAGCCGTTGGGGTTGGTGAACTTCACTATGTAAGCCCCTGTATCGGCATCCTTCTCCACTGTGCCTTCATATACATATTCGGTCCCGTCATCCTTGGTGTGGATGATGTAGACCTTCTCCACGATGGCGCCGCCGGAGGTGACAAAGGACTCGGGCAGCTCTATGGTGAGGGTCACAGCCTTGGTCACAGTTGCCCCGGTGCTGCCCAGATTGATGGTATTGGGATCGTTGTCCAGATCGCCAATCTGATCTATGGCATCGGGGGTAACGATGGTGGCGTAGTAGGTGACCATGGGCGTGATGTCCATGGTTATGGCATCGGCGCTGAAGGTCTTGGCCTCCACATCGTAGTACATCACAGGAATTATGGTGATGGTGTCTGTCTTCAGGTCCGCATTGAGCGGGTTGGAAGCATCCTCAGATGCATTCTCTATCTGCCGCTGAGCCTCCTCGTAGACATCCTCGTCTATCTCGAAGGCATCGACCAGAGAGGCAGAGGCATCATCCTTTACGCTTCCGGCGGCAGTCTGAGCCGCAGGCTTGTCAGCGTCGTCTATGTCATCCGATACAGATGCACAGGTATCCGCCAGCTTAGGCTCAGAGGTCTCAATGGAAGCCTCCGCCTGGATTTCCAGCCAGATGCTGAAGGTATCTGTGAAATTATCTCCGTAGAGATACTTCCTCTCGGCCTGGAATACGACTTCCTTGCTCTCGGTAAACTTGTCCTTGTCGGCGGTCACCTTGATCACCCAGTTACCGTCTGCATCCTTGGTGGGAGTACCGACAGTCATGTAACCCTTCAGGCTTTCATAGTCCAGTTTTTCGATGGGGTTAGTCTCCGCATCGTAGTCCGGATCGTCAACGTCAGGTACGAACTCTGCAATGTTTACGCCCGTGATCTCAAATTCCGGATTAGTACCGATGAGATAGAACTCGGTGGATTCCGCAAGCTTTATGATGTCTGTGCGGGTATCGTAGCTCGGCTTTGAAGTGGTATATGCATCAAATTCGTTGAGCTTCGCGGTCAGGGTCACCACATTGTTCTTATCGGCGCCCTTGTAGGTGATGCTTGCGTCAGCGAATTCCTCCATTTCCAAACGGAAGACGCCCTCATCGTGAGGCTCTTCGGGAACGGAGAGCACCACGCTGCCGGAGGCCTGCAGCTGGCTCAGATCGGTAATGACCTGACCGCCGTAGTAGAACACCACGAAATCGACACCGGGCATCACGTCGAACTGGCTTGCACGGTACTCATCCTCGTCTGGGATGGTGAAATTCACTTGATCTTCTTCACCGGTATCCCAGGCATAGCTCATAACAAGCCTGGTGATGCTGTTGCTTACATTAAGCTCCACATGATCGGTCACGTCCTCTTCGCTCCAATGCTCGTCAGTGAAATCGTATGTCACCTCCCAGTGCGCATCGAAGGAGCTGGGAGCATTCTCTTTAAAGGTCACCTTGCAGGCCTTGCCCGGGGTAACAGCTTCAACGGTCATGTATTCGTTGTCATAGCCGATGCCCTTTATGGTATAGCGATCGTCAGCCGGCAGGAGGTAGACCACATTGTTGTCATCGGTGATATCGAATTCGGTCAGGAAATTCTCCTTGGCAGCGCTGTCCGCCTTATAGATGCCAAATCTGGGCAGCTCCGGGTTTATCTTTATTGTATTCAGCGCCAGGTTATCTGAAGCGCCCTCTCCCTTGTAGACTATGGTCTGGGGTTCCCAGCTGACGAGCCAGATCTGGATGGCATTTTCCACCTCATCGTAGGAGTCGATACCGAGGCCTTCGCTCGCCTCCAGGTCGTTCAGATCCACGAACTGACGGCCGAAGGTCACGGCGAACCATCTGTTCTCGCCGCTGGCCATACCTATTTCCGTATCGTAGCGGCCATTTTCCAGATCGAAATAATCCCTTCTGGCTTCATCATCGTAATCGTTCCAGAGGATCTCCGCTCTGGGAATCTTGTTGGCGACCTCTACCCAGATGCCGATGTTGCCGGTCCAGTCGGGATTGGTCCTGCCCACGAATTCCGCGTCCAGATTAATGCCCCAGCCGTCGGGGAAATCTTCACCGACGGTCACCAGATAGACCTCTCCTTCGGTAACGGGCTCTATGCTTTCCACATACTGCGCCTCTTCTGAGCCTTCCCTGAAGCCCACCTTTGTGATCTTAATGTCGTCGGGCATGGAACTGACAACGTAGAATGTGCGGTTATCTGAAGTGAGCTCCAGCTCGGTTATGAAGTTGTCTTCAGTGGCTGTCTGTGCCTTGTAGGCGCCAATCTCGGGCAGCTCGGATATGATGGTATATACGGTATCCGTGCCTTCCATGCTTACAGCTATGTCGTCCCAGCCCTCCATCTGTATCCAGTAAACGGACAGAGTGCCGTAGTCGGTCTCGATATCGCCTTCATATTCAGCCTCACAGCCGTCGCTGAACTCCAGTTTGTCTCCGATGACAGTATCAGGATAGAGGAAGGCCAGGTTGAATCCGTCGCCCTTATACGACCAGCGTCTGGACTCAAAGCGCGGATTATCGGAGATTCGATATTCATCGTCCCGCCCCTCATACCAGCATTCGGTTGCCTGCAGTCTGGGTAAGGTGTTGATGATCCTCAGGCTGCCGGTTTCGTTGAAAGGCCTGGTGTTTCCTGAATTTACGGCCTCAGCCTCGAACCAGATCCAGTAATCGTCGGGCACATCGCTGCTGATGGTGAGCTCCCATACCTTACCGGGGGTCAGCTCTTCTGCTTCCGCAAACTGCTGATCCCAGTCGAAGGATGTGATCTCTATGTCATCATAGTTGGAAACCACGTAGACCTTATTGTTCTCAGCTGTCAGTGTACACTCTGTAATGTAGTTATCCTGACCGCCTTCGGTGGTCTTGGAGAAGCCCACATTCGGGATCGACGCAGCCATCAGGATGGATCCGCTGTCTCCCCCCACAGTCTTGTCCAGATAAGCTCTTCCTTCCACCCATTTGCTTGCGGAGAAGCTGAAGACGCCTTCTGTATCGGTTTCTTCAAGGCTCAGGCCGTCGCCCTCCAGGGTAATCCTCGAAAGATCCGTTATGGAATCTTCACCGTCGAAGAAGCATATCATAACGGACATGTCCTTTCTGATGACGTAGCCCTGTGTGATCCGCGGATCATCCGGGATGCTGTAGCTGTCGGTATCCCGGTCGTATTCTGCGCTGCAGGTGCCGAAGCCGTCATTCTGCTGAGGGCCGGCTGCTTCACGTACGACGGTCACATCGGTTCCGTCAAAGGCAGCCACCAACTGAGCGTAAAGATCGTCGCCGTTTTCATCGTCCACCAGCGCATGAACTGTACCGTTTGCACTGGCCGGCAGAATAGCATTATCATCTCTGTAGAATCCTGCGCGGATCCCCGGTTGGTCATCTCCCAGGGGATAACCCGGGCAGTAGAAATCGCCGGCCATTATAAACACGCCGTTGGGCTCCACATAAACGGTTCCGCCCATCTGGGATGTCAGCTTGGCGCCGGAGTTGATTTTAACCGTTCCGGAAATGTCAATGGCTTTCTCTCCGCCCATGGTCGTGGCAAGTTCTCCGCCTCGTTTGACATCTATTGTTCCACCCTGCTCAACGATGAACGAGGCTTCTGCATAGGCACCGTCCTCCACAGTAAGAGTAATGCCGTCCGGAATGTACAGCTTGCCGAGCGTTTCAAGACTCTGGCCACTTGTCAGTGTGATGTCCGCAGTCATCTCCGCGGTTTTTATCCAGATGATGTTGTTGTCATCCGGTTCACTTTCACCGGAAGGCAGTGCAGCAAGAAGCTCCTGTGCTGTTGCCACCTGAACAGGGTCTGCATCCTGCCACTTGGTATTCTCGTCCGGTTCTCTTGCAAACGCTGCCATGGGCATCAGACCTATCAGAAGGCACAATGCCACAAGGCTTGCAAATATCCTTTTTCCTTTCATATATTTTTCCTCCTTGAGTGGTCCGCAGTCTGAAGCGGAAAAATATAAAACACTTTAACAAATATATAATAACTCGTTGTCAGGTATTTCACAAAGAATAATGTGAACGGAGTCTTGTTAAAAAATGAACTCTGAGGCGGGAGAATTCTGTTTTATGTATAACAAAATGAAGGTCCAAAAGGACCTTCATTTGAATGTCTGATTTGATCAGCAGATGCCCACAAGAGGAAAAACTAGGCGTTCTCTTCCTCTTCCTTGTGAGCCTCGATGATCTTCTGAGCCAGCTGGCCGGGAACCTCGGAGTAGCGCTCGAATCTCAGGGTGAAGCTGCCTCTTGCCTGAGTCATGGCTCTCAGATCGTTTGCATAGCTGAAGAGCTCTACCTGAGGAGCTTCTGCAATCAGCTTCTGCAGTCCGCCATGCATAGGTTCCATGCCCAGGATGGCGCCGCGGCGCTTGTTCATGTCGCCCATAACATCGCCGGTGTAGTCCTGAGGAACGATGATCTCAACGTGCATGATGGGCTCCAGCAGGCAGGGCTTAGCCTCAACGATACCCTTCTTGAAGGCGATGGAAGCAGCCAGCTTGAAGGACATTTCATCGGAGTCTACAGCGTGATAGGAACCATAGTAGAGGGTTGCCTTGATGTTCTGGCACTTGCAGCCTGCAAGGGGACCCTTCTCCATGCACTCGCGCAGTCCCTTTTCAACTGCGGGAATGAAGTTCTTGGGAACGCAGCCGCCTACGGTCTCATCGGCAAACTCGAACTCCTCGGCGGAGGGGCTGAACTTGATGTAAACATCGCCGTACTGGCCGGAACCACCGGTCTGCTTCTTGTGCTTGCCCTGTACGTCGGAATTGCCCTTGATGGTCTCTCTGTAAGCTACCTTCTGGGGAACAACAACGATATCTGCGCCGTATCTGTCCTTGAGCTTTGCCAGCAGGGTGCCTGTCTGCAGGTCGCCCTGGGTGCCCAGCAGGGACTGACGGGTCTCAACATTTCTTTCGAAGCTGAAGGAAGGATCCTCTTCCTTGAGCTTTGCAATGCCGGAAGCAACCTTTGCATCGTCGCCCTTAGCCTTGGACTCGATAGCGGTAAAGAGTGTGGGCTGAGGATATTCAACGGGTGCGAACTTTACGGGGTTAGCCTTGTCGCAGAGGGTGTCACCGGTCTGGGTGAACTGCAGCTTCGCGAAGGCTACGATGTCGCCGGGGTTGACGCCCGGGCACTCGCCCTGGGTCTTGCCTCTCATGAAGAACATGGAGCCCAGCTTTTCTTCCTTCTCTGCGTTGCTGTTGTATACCACCATGGCGGGGGTCAGCTTGCCGCGGATAAGCTTTGCAAGGGAGATCTTGCCAAGGAAGGGATCTGCGATGGTCTTGAAGATGAAGGCTGCAACGGGGCCGTCGCCGTAGGCAACGCTGTCGCCGTCCACTGTGGGAACCTCGCCCTCAGCCTTGGGAACGTAGTTGATGCAGGCATCCAGAACGTCCTTCACACCGTCGCCCTTCAGAGCGGAGCAGGTGAATACGGGGCAGAGGCTGCCGCCCTTGATTGCGGCTGCTATTCCTCTGGCCTTTTCCTCGGCGGTGAACTCCTCACCATCGAAGAACTTCTCCATGAGCTCCTCGTCGGATTCTGCGATGGCTTCGTTTATGGCGTCCTCGTTGTCCATTGTCATAACGGTGGAGCCGAACTTTGCCTGCAGAGCATTCATGACTTCTTTAACATCTACGTTGTCCTTGTCGGTCTTGTTGATGACAAAGAATCTGGGCATTTTTGCGGCTTCGCAGTAGTTCCAGGACTTTTCGGTACCTACCTGGACGCCGGAGGAAGCGTCTACAAAAATTGCAGCGGCCTCAGCGGCTCTCAGAGCGGAATTGACCTCGCCCACGAAATCGAATACACCCGGAGTATCAATGAAATT
>JAEEGF010477278.1_pt1 | contig 11721 bp, 10 predicted proteins | sample 9134171 | NCBI WGS metagenome assembly JAEEGF01 (sample SAMN16246542, study PRJNA631951) | gut metagenome | biome: gut microbiome; feature: rumen; material: AP-attached | host: Bos | place: Iran: Karaj | collected 2018-10 | reverse complement strand
GGCTTCACTTCTGAAGGTCTCCCTGTGGGACTCCAGATCATGGGCGACAGATTCGCTGAAGAGACAGTTACGGGCGTTGCTTCCGCATACCAGAAGGCAACAGAATCAGAGGGCTTCGAGAACAGAATCCCCGAAGAAGTTTTAAGAGGGGAGGGCTAAGATCATGCAGGATTATGAGATGGTAATCGGCCTCGAAGTACACTGCGAGCTCTCGACAGAATCAAAGATCTTCTGCGGCTGCTCAGCCAAGTTCGGAGGAGAACCCAATACACACGTTTGCGAAGTATGCTCAGGTATGCCCGGCACACTTCCGACATTAAATAAGCAGGTAGTCGAATATGCCGTAAAGGCAGGTCTCGCTCTCAACTGCGAGATCACAAGAAACAACAAGTTCGACCGTAAGAACTATTTCTATCCCGACCTTCCCAAGGCATATCAGATATCACAGCTTTACTATCCGATCTGCAGGAACGGTCATGTCGACATCAAGACATCACAGGGCATGAAGTCCATCGGCATCCATGAGATCCACATGGAAGAGGATGCCGGAAAGCTCGTCCACGATCCCGTTACAGGAATGACCATGGTCGATTTCAACCGCTGCGGAGTTCCGCTTCTCGAGATCGTCAGTGAGCCTGATTTCAGGAGCGCTGAGGAAGTTACCGCATATCTTGCAAAGCTCAGGGACACGATGCAGTACCTGGGTGTTTCAGACTGCAAGATGCAGGAAGGCTCCATGCGTGCCGATGTTAACCTCTCCGTAAGACCGAGGGGCCAGAAGGAGTTCGGTACAAGAACAGAGATGAAGAACATTGCTTCCTTCAAGGCCATTGAGCGAGCCATCGAATACGAGAGGGAGCGCCAGATCGACCTTATCGAGGAAGGCAACGAAGTCGTTCAGGAAACAAGACGCTGGGACGACGAGAAAGAATATACATATGCCATGAGGTCAAAGGAGAATGCCCAGGATTACAAGTACTATCCTGATCCTGACCTCATGCCGATCGAGATCTCCGATGAGTATCTCAATGAGATAAAGGCAGGACTCCCTGAGTTTGCCGATCAGAAGAAGGCACGTTACATCGAAGAGCTTGGTCTCCCCGAATACGATGCCGACATCATCACCGCAAGCCCCGCTCTCGTAAAGGTTTTCGAGACCGCATGCGAAGTTACGGGCGCGCCCAAGGAAGTATCAAACTGGCTCATGACCGACCTGCTCAAGCTCTGCAAGGATGCCGCGGTTGCAGTCGATGACATGAAGTTTGACGGCAAAGCGCTGGGCGTCATCATCAAGATGGTCCAGGACGGACAGATCAACCGCAAGAGCGGCCGAAAGGTTCTCGAGGAAGTCTTCATGAACGGCGTTGACCCTGAAACTTACGTCAAGGAGAACGGCCTTGCACAGGTATCCGATGCATCAGCCATCGAGCCTGCCATCAAGGAAGTCCTTGATGCTAACCCGGGCCCCGTAAGCGAGTACTTAGGCGGCAAGGAGAAGAACTTCCAGTTCCTCGTAGGCCAGTCCATGAGAGCCCTCAAGGGCAAGGCTGATCCCCAGGCCGTAAGAACAACGCTCCAGAAGCTTTTGGATGAAATGAAATAATGGGCAAAACGGTAGCTGAAATACTGCTCGTCTTCTTTTTCGTTCTCGTGAACGCATTCTTCTCCGGCACGGAGATGGCGGTCATATCTTTGAGTGACGCCAAGATGCGCAAGATGGCTGAGGAAGGCCACAAGAAGGCGAAGACGATCGTTAAGTTCATAGACAATCCCGGAAATTTCCTGGCAACGATCCAGGTCGGCGTAACGCTTGCCGGATTCCTGTCATCCGCTTTCGCAGCGAACAGCTTTGCTTCAAAGTTCGCAGAGCTGGTCGATCCCGCGGGAACATACAAGTGGCTGGAATCTTTCTGGACGGTCATCATTACCATTGTGCTCTCATACTTCTCGCTCGTATTGGGCGAGCTCGTTCCAAAGCGCGTTGCGCAGAACAATCCTGAGAAATGGGCTTTCGCAGTAGCCGGAATAGTCCGTTTCTTTGGCGTTTTATTAAAGCCTTTCGTCCTTTTGCTGACGGCTTCAACGAACGTCATCCTCAAGCTCTTCAAGATCTCTCCTACGCATACCGATAAGACCGTTACCGAAGAAGAGATCCGCATGATGGTCGACGTCGGTTCGGAATCGGGCAACATCGAGGATTCCGAAAAGGAAATGATCGACAATGTTTTCGAGTTCAACGACAAGGAAGTATCCGAGATCATGACCCACAGGAAGAAGATCGTATCTCTTCCCATAGATGCCGAGTTCAGCGAGGTCATGAGAGTCGCACGCGAGGAGAAATACACCAGGATCCCCGTTTACGAAGACACGATAGACGACATCAAGGGAATTCTCCACATCAAGGATCTCATAGGCATCATGCCGCCTGACGAGGAGCACCCGTTCGTGCTCGAAAGATTCATCAGAGAGCCGTTGTTTGTTCACGAGACACGTAAGATCTCATCTCTCTTCGGCGAGATGAAGACTTCAGGAATGCAGATGGCCGTCATCATCGACGAGTACGGCGGAACGATGGGTATCTGCACGATCGAGGATATGTTAGAAGAGCTCGTAGGCAATATCACTGACGAGTTTGATGACGAGGCAGACGAGTTCGTTAAGCTCTCCAACGGCGATTATATCGTCAGAGGCGACATGACCCTTTCTGACCTTGAGGATGTCCTTGATATCGAACTCGACAACGACGAATATGACACTATTGCAGGTCTTGTTATCTCCCAGCTCGACAGGGTTCCTGAAGAGTCTGAGCACCCTGTGGTCAATTACAAGAACCTGAGGATCAAGGTATTGAAGGTGGAGGAGAATGCCATCGCGAAGGTCCTGATCCACATAAACCCCGTTACAAAGCCCGAAGAGGATGGCAGCGAGGAGAATTCCAGGTCCGATGAGTAAGTACGACCTCGTCCTTTATGACTTAGACGGCACTTTGCAGGACTCCGTCCCTCTTATAATGGAATCCCTTAAAACTGCATATGACATTGTTCTCGGCGGCACCGACAGGACTGACGCCGACCTTATGAGTTATATCGGCAAGCCTCTGACCGACACCTTCCGCATGCATGACGAGGAGACCCAGGAGCGCCTTATTGAGACATATCTCGACTATAACTGCGCAAGGATGAAGGAAAATGTCATCCCGGTTTTCCCCGGTGTCTATGATTTCCTCTCGAAAATCAGGGCCATGGGCGTAAAACAGGGCATTGTCACCTCAAAACTCGAGCCGTCCGCCATGATAACCATCGATCTTCTGGATCTCGGAAAATACTTTGATGACATGGTATTCAGGGAAGCGACCGAGAGAGCCAAGCCTTTTGGCGATCCGTTGGTTGAAGCGGCCAGAAGACTCGGCATAACTGACATGAAAAAGGTGCTCTACGTCGGAGATGCCCTGCCTGATTTGCTTTCAGCGCAGGATGCGGGCTGTGATTTTGCTCTCGTAGGGTGGACGAAGATGCCAAAAGAGGAGCTGATGGCCGCAAACCCCACATATTTAGTGGATGTTCCTGAATGTCTTCCTTGCATTATTGAGGGCTCCGAATTATAATATCTTTTGCTTTTTTATTAATTAATAAAGGTAGGTAGGCAAAATGGCAAAGACCTCCAAGTCCGGAAAGGCCAACAGGAAGCTCGTATCAGTCGGAATGACAGTTGTAGTCGTAGCTATCGTTCTGATCGTTGCAGTCTTCTTCACATACATTTCCGGTGTACTTCCCAGAACTTTGACCGGTATCCAGATCACAGAGACTGTCGACGGCAAAGAAACGGTTATCAAGAACTTCAACGTTCTTGAGTCCAACTACCATTTCGTAGAGGTTTACAATACGTATTCCCAGTACGGCATGGTTGCAGCTGATAAGCTCGACACGATCTGCAACGAAGAGACCGGTGAGACATATAGAGACGTACTTCTCAGAGAAGCTGCTACTCAGATGAGAACACTTGCTCTTGTTGAGCGTGCTGCAAAAGAGAACGGCTTTATGGAAATGTCCAAGGCACATGACCTCGCTACAGCTAACCTTGCTACATTAGACCTTTACGGCATGATGTACGGTGGGGGCACAGGCCTGGCATATCTCAGATCCCTTTACGGAACAGGCATGACAAAGAGAGCTTACGCAGACTTTACTGCACGTGAGATCCTTGTAGAGGAATACGGCAACTACTTAAAGCAGTTTGATCCTTCCATCGTTCCTACTGATGATGCAGTTAAGGCTAAGTACAACGAAGCTCCCAACCAGTATTCCACAGTTGATTACAGCTCTTACTTCATTAAGGCTGAGACTGATAAGGAAGGCAACGTTATCGGCATGGATGCTGCTGTTGCAAGCGCTAACAAGATCGCAAAGGCAGCAAAGGACACAGCTTCCTTCAGACAGGCAGTCATCGACTACGCTACAGAGAAGAAGGATGATGCGGTTCTCGCTACTTTCGCTGACGATAAGAACCCTTGCCTTACAGAGGGCTTCACATATTCCCTCTCCACATACATGGAAGATGTTGTAAGAGATTACCTCTTCTCTGATTCCAAGGCAGGCGATGTTAAGGTCATCCAGACTGAATTCGGTGCTTACGTCATCCACATCGCAAAGAAGGATAACAACGATTACAACACAGTTGCATACAGAATGCTCACTCTGAAGTCTGATGCAAAGTCGGATGCTACAGATGCAGAGAAGCAGGAAGCGCTGCAGAAGACACTCACTGAAGCACAGACATTGTGCCCCGCTGGAATGGATCCCATTTCTTTCTACAAGATCGTTAAGGAGCACACAAAGGATCAGAACTCACTCCTCCAGGGTGGTTACAGCGTTCAGCCTGAGACATACTTCGTTTCCACTCAGGAAGATCCGATCGATCCGGCTGTTGTTGAAGCAGGCAAGTGGCTTTTCGACGGCGCACGCAAGCAGGGTGATGTATTCATCAAGGCTTCCGAAGACGGCTCAACAGTTTATGTCTTCTATTTCGAGGCAATCAGACCTGCATATGAAGTTACTATCAGAAACAACATCATCTCTGATAACTTCAACGCATGGAACTCCGCTCTTGAAGCAAATCATCCCGGCTATTCCATCAACGCAGGATTGTGCAGATACCTGATTTATTGATTGTTATTTTAATTAATAAATAATATAAACAAGCGCCGCTCTTACAGGGACGGCGCTTTTTATTTATTATGTGCACTTCTTTTATCGGCGTTTGGGGATAAGATTTAATAGCCTTTACACGGCAAATTAAGGAGGATATACCAAATGAAAAAGGTTTTAGCACTTATTCTCTGCCTTTCTGTGATGCTCGGTTTTGCATCATGCGCCAAGAAGGTTGAAGTACCTTCCAAGAGCGACGTAAAGAAAGCTGCAGCAGAAGAGTTTGACACAGATTTCAAGGTTGATTCTGAAGAGATCTCCGATGACGAGAAGGAAGCAGAGTGGGTCTTGATCTCCAAGGACGGTTCACTTCAGGTAACAGTTACATGGAACGCAAAGACACCTGACAAGTTCGAGTTCGATGATGAGGAGATCGCTCCCTCAGACACTGAACCGGCTCCCACAACATCAGAAGATCCTACTACTGAATCTTCTGAGGATCCCACTACAACAACCACAGAGACTTCAGCAACAGATTCATCTGAGGACAACAGCAATGCAACAGCTGCTCCCTCCGGTGTAAAGTATGTTAACTTCGATGAGATGAACTTCTACATCAACGGCAAGAAGTACACACTCGGAAAGACAACACTTCAGGATCTTATCGATGACGGTGTTCCTTTCGAGGATGGCGAGCTCGACGATGCCAAGAACAATCTCAAGTCAAGATACCAGTCTTCTTACATCAAGCTCAATCCCGGCGTAAAGGGCTACTATGTCTGGATCCAGGTATTCAACGAGACAGATGATGGCAAGCCGATGAACGAATGCTATATCAACGAGATCTATTACAAGGTTACAAGTCTTGTAAAGGAAGGCGAGAAGCAGAACTTCATTACTTTCGACTTCCCTCTTGACCTCAAGATGGAAGATCTCAAGGCAAATTCCGGCGAACCTAACGGAAGAACATACCACAACGAAGACAACGAAAAGTACATCTATGACACTCTCGAGTGGACAAAGAAGGGTACAAAGTTCATGAACTCCAACAGATACACCTTCGATTACACAAACGGTGAACTTAAGAACGTTGTAATCACTTACATTCCCTGATAAGCAGGTTTATATGAGGCTGCCTCCCCCAAAAAGAGGCAGCTTATTTTAAAATATATTTGTTTTATTTCGAAAATAGGTCTATTATTTAAGCGCCTTTATAAATGGTAATAAGGAGGAGACACAATGAAAAAGATTTTTGCACTTATTCTCTGCCTTTCAATGATGCTTGGAATTGCATCCTGCGCAAAGAAGGTTGAAGTACCTTCCAAGAGCGATGTAAAGAAAGCTGCAAAGGAAGAGTATGACATGGACTTCAAGGTTGACTCTGAAGACATCTCTGATGATGAGAAGGATGCAGAGTGGGTTTTGATCTCCAAGGACGGCACACTTGAGGTTACAGTAACATGGAATGCCAAGACTCCTGACGAGTTCGAGTTTGATGACAAGCAGCTTGAGGAGCCTACAACAACCACAACAACTGAGGAACCTACAACAACTACAACAGAAGAGCCTACAACTACAACAACTGCTGACACTTCTGCTACAGATTCTTCAGACAACTCCGGAAGCAACCCTAATCCCAATCCCAATCCTTCCGGCGCTAAGTATGTTAACTTCGATGAGATGAACTTCTACATCAACGGCCAGAAGTTCACACTCGGTAAGACAACACTCCAGGACATGATCGATGCAGGCGTACCTTTCAAGGATGGCGAGCTCGAGGATGCTAAGAACAATCTTAAGTCCAAGTATCAGTCCTCACCTTTCAAGATCGAGATCGGCAAGGGCTTCTCAGCTTCTGTTTATGTATTCAACGATTCTGATTCCGGCAGACCGATTAATGAGTGCTATGTTAACGAGATCACATACTATGGTTCTTACACAAAGGGCGAGACACAGAATGTTCTTACATTCGACTTCCCTTTCAACGTAACAATCGAAGATCTCAAGGCTAACGCAGGCGATCCTACAGAAAAGCCTTACCACAACGAAGAAGATCCTAAGTTCATCGCAGACTATCTCGAGTGGACAAAGAAGGGTACAAAGTATATCAACAGAAACAGATACAGATTCGAGTTCTACAACTATGAGCTCAGAAACGTTTCTATCACATACTTCCCTTGATCTGTCAGTTAATTAAGTTCTGATAACGGAGGCTGTCTCTTTGAAGGAGGCAGCCTCTTTTTTGCATATCCGATTGACAACCTACCAATCCTATTGTATTTTTATGTCAGTTTCAAACCGTTGACGGAGAGTGAGTATCTTAAGCAAACCGTTCAAAGAGAGCCCGGGGTGGTGAGATCCGGACAGCAAGGGGCTTAAGTGAATGGACTCCGGAGGGCGCGAAGGAAAGGGCTTTGTCCCAAGTATATTGCGACGTGAGGCACGCGTAAGAGGCCGGAGATATGTTGGTATCTTGTCTAAGCGCACGAGTCATATCGTGAATCAAGGTGGCACCGCGGATAAGAAGATTATTCGTCCTTGACTTAAAGACATCAGATCTTTAGTCAGGGGCTTTTTTATTGCCTCAGGCTAGGGAAAAGAGCCGGAGGTGACTGAAATGAAAGTAGTGCCGTCAATTGAAGAAGTCAGGGAATTTGCCGCAACGGGCAAGTATGACGTTGTTCCAGTAAGTACTGAGATCCTCTCTGATTTTACGACGCCCATCGAGACTATCCGCATACTGAAGAACGTATCGACTCATGCATATATGCTCGAGTCCGCGCAGTCTGACGAGAAGTGGGGCAGATATACATTTCTGGGCTTTGATCCCAAGCTCGAGATCACCTGCATCAACGGCGAGATCACATATGGCGATAAGACTGAGAAGACAGGCGATCCTTCACAGATCATAAGAGGCATCTTGTCCCGCTTCAGAAGCCCCAGACTTCCTTACCTTCCTTCTTTCACAGGCGGTCTTGTCGGCTATTTCTCCTACGATTATCTGACTTATGCAGAGCCCACAGCCAAATGTGATGTAACAGATACTGAGAATTTCAAGGATGTTGACCTCATGCTTTTCGACAAGGTCATAGCATTTGACCACGTAAGGCAGAAGCTCATCCTCATATCCAATATGTCCTTAGAGGACGTCGACGCAGGCTACCAGGAGACTATTAAGGACTTAGAAGAACTGGCAGACCTTCTTAAGAACGGCGAAAAGAGCGTTGATCCTGCCGGCAGGCTCCTTGGCGAAGTTACGCCCCTGTTCTCCAAAGATGAATACTGCGCCATGGTCGAAAAGGCCAAGAACTACATTCACGAAGGCGACATTTTCCAGATCGTTCTCTCGAACAGGCTCTCAGCACCTTTTGAAGGCAGCCTTCTTAACACATACAGGGTATTAAGAACGGTTAATCCCTCACCTTATATGTTCTATTTCGCAGGAACCGATGTAGAGGTTGCAGGCGCATCTCCCGAGACCCTCGTAAAGCTCGAAGACGGCATCCTTCACACATTCCCTCTTGCAGGCACAAGGCCGAGAGGCAAGACGGAAGAAGAGGATAAAAGGCTTGAAGAAGAGCTCCTGGCTGACGAGAAGGAACTTGCAGAGCACAACATGCTCGTTGACCTGGGCAGAAATGACTTAGGCAAGATCTCTGAATTCGGCTCGGTTGAAGTCGAGAAGCTCAGGAGCATCGAGAGATATTCGCACGTTATGCATATCGGTTCGACCGTCCGCGGCAGGATCGACAGCAGACACGATGCCCTTGATGCGATCGAAGCGGTACTTCCCGCTGGAACACTCTCGGGCGCTCCGAAGATACGTGCATGCCAGCTCATAGGCGAGCTCGAGAACAACAAGCGCGGCATCTATGGCGGCGCGATCGGCTATATCGACTTTACGGGCAACATGGATACATGTATCGCAATCCGTATCGCTTACAAGAAGAACGGCAAGGTCTTCGTCAGGAGCGGCGCGGGCATCGTAGCTGATTCAGTTCCTGAGAAGGAATTCGAGGAATGCCTGAACAAGGCAAGGGCAGTCCTTAATTCCCTTACACTTGCAGAGGAGGTATAAGCATGATTCTTCTTATAGATAACTACGACAGCTTCTCATATAACCTCTACCAGATGATCGGCGAGCTCAATCCCGACATCAGGGTAATAAGAAACGACGAGATGACAGTAGATGAGATCAAGGCTCTTGCGCCTGACCGTATCATCTTATCGCCCGGTCCCGGCCGTCCTGAAGATGCAGGAATCATCTGCGATGTTGCGGCTTCCATTCATGATATCCCGATCTTAGGCGTGTGCCTTGGCCACCAGGCTATCTGCAAGGCATACGGCGCGACGATCACTTATGCTGAGCGCCTGATGCACGGCAAGCAGTCCGATGTGGGACTTTACGCTTACTGCCCTCTTTTCAGGGGCATCGGCGAGCGCACCAAAGTCGCACGTTATCACTCACTTGCAGCTGACCGCGACACTATCCCTGAGTGCCTGCAGATCACGGCTGTGGCAGATGACGGCGAGGTAATGGCTGTAAAGCACCGTGAGTATCCGATCTACGGCGTGCAGTTCCATCCGGAATCGATCCTTACGCCGGACGGAAAGAAGATGCTCGAGAACTTCCTTAACGATTGCTGACTATCCAAGGTAGTAACCTTCCCCCTTAAGTAAAACCCCGGAGCCAATGAGACTTCGGGGTTTGCTTTTTCCGTTGAAATATTGCCGGTCAGTTCTTGTCTGCGGTTAAGAGTACATACTCCTTACGTGTTCTATGAACTTTGATGCAAGGGCGCTCGGGATCTTCTCCTTGTCCCATGAGAGGATGTAGTCGACGTTGACGGCGGGGGTAATGTTCTTTACCACTACATTTGAGTCGGCGGAGATGTTCTTGGCGACTGAAGCAGGGAAGATCGCGATGCCGATGTTCTGGTCAACAAGCTTACTGGCGTTTGATGAGTGCGCCGTCTTTACGATGAAGCGCGGTTCCTTGCCTGTGGGTTCGAACCAGGAACGGATCTCCTCTTCTCTGGAGTGACGTGATGAGATGATGAGATCTGTATCAACGATGTCCTTAAGTGAGACGGTCTGCTTCTTTGACTTGGCAAGAGGGTGTGAGCCCGGAATGATGGCTGCCCATGTGTCGCTGTATACGGTGATGCCGTCGAGCTGCTCGGTGTTGAGCGGAGTCATGGTGATTGCGAGCTCGAGAAGGCCGGACTTCATTCTGTAGGTGAGGTCGTCCACCGTGCCGCACCAGAGGTTATAAGTAACGTTGGGATATTCCTTTTTAAAAGAAGAGATCCATTCTGCGGCAAGGGAAGGACCGTTACTGTCTACGTGTCCTAAATAGAGCGTGCCGCTTAAGCCCTTCTTAACGTCGGTGATCTCGGTTTTCGCGATATCGGCAAGAGCAAGGATCTGTTCGCCTCTTCTCTTGAGGGCGAGGCCTTCGGGTGTGAGCGTAACGTGACGCTTGCCGCGGATGATGAGAGTGCACCCGAGTTCCTCTTCCAGATCCATGAGAGCTCTTGAGAGCGGGGGCTGTGAAAGGTGTAGACGTTCAGCTGCGCGGGTGATGTTGCGTTCTTCTGCAACCGTTAGAAAATAGCGTATTTGACGTAGATCCATGTGGCTTCCTCCGTAGGTTTTCTATTATACCCGAAAGGTATGGTAATACGAATACTATTTGTATTTTATTTCTTCCGGCCTTGGGGCTACAATATGCCTTGAAATCGTACAACGATATTCTAAACGCATTGAAAACAAATATCAATACACTTTGAGTATGATTTCTGACTTGAGTGACAGCGGTGGATGAAATGGTCCTCAAGTTGTGGGAGGAGAATATGAGACCTTACGAAGAGAAGTATGTCAGAGAATGCTATCAGGCAATGCAGGAAGAACATGATGCCTGCGGTATCGGCTTAGTAGTTAACATTGATGGCAGGAAAGAGTACCGCACTCTTGATGACGCATTATCCATTGTCGAGAAGCTCGAGCACAGAGCCGGCAAGGATGCTACCGGAGAGGTAGGCGACGGTGTCGGTATTCTTGTTCAGATCTCACACAAGTTTTTCAAGAACGCTGCAAAAGAGGCAGGCATCGAAGTAAAGGACGAGGGCGACTACGGCGTCGGTATGTTCTTCCTTCCTCAGGATACCAAGAAGCGCACACTCGCAATGCGCATGTTCAAGGTTATCACTGAGAAGAACGGCCTTAAGGTAATGGGCTGGAGAGAAGTTCCGACCAATCCCGATATCCTTGGTAAGGTCGCAAGAGATGCAATGCCCGTGATCATGCAGTGCTTCGTCGAAAGACCTGCTGACTGCGCAAAGGGCCTTGCCTTTGACCGTATGCTCTATGTCGCAAGAAGAGAATTCGAGCAGAGCACAGACGAGACATATATTACTTCTTTATCTTCAAGAACTATCGTATATAAGGGAATGTTCCTGGTAGGCCAGCTCCGCAAGTTCTATAAGGATATGCAGAGCAAGGATTATGAGACGGCGATCGCAATGGTCCACTCAAGATTCTCTACCAATACAACACCTTGATGGGAGAGAGCACA
>JAEEGF010246980.1_pt1 | contig 11721 bp, 11 predicted proteins | sample 9134171 | NCBI WGS metagenome assembly JAEEGF01 (sample SAMN16246542, study PRJNA631951) | gut metagenome | biome: gut microbiome; feature: rumen; material: AP-attached | host: Bos | place: Iran: Karaj | collected 2018-10 | reverse complement strand
CCCTTCTTTAAAAGGGATTACGAGGACAAGAGCTTTTTCTTTGATCTGAACGAGAATATGAAGAAGAGCAGATTTGCAATGAGCCTTTATGCGTCACATGTAATTTCTCATATTATGGGAATTAGTTGACAAAATAATAACTAAAAAAATTGACATTAATCATAAATTTTCAGGCAAAAACGAGTATAATTAATAAGTGTATTATCATCTCAAGTTCTTTGAGATAAGATTTCTAAAATCGGAGGAAGGTAGGATAATGGCAAGAGGTACTTTTACGGGGGGAATCCACCCTTATGAAGGTAAAGAGCTTTCTAAGGACAAACCCATCAAAACAGTAATGCCAAAAGGGGATCTGGTATATCCTGTTTCCCAGCATATTGGTGCGCCTGCAAAGCCTGTTGTTGCGGTTGGTGACCATGTTCTTACAGGTCAGATGATCGCCGAGGCAGGTGGCTTTGTCTCAGCACCGATCTTTGCAACCGTGTCGGGAACAGTAAAATCCATTGAACCCAGAAGGCTTGCAACCGGTGCTATGTGCACCAGTATCATCGTTGAGAACGATGGCAAATATGAAGAAGTGGAGTTTAAGCCGGCTAAGCCTTATGAGGAGATGACTCCTCAGGACAAGATCGATGCTGTGAGAGCAGCAGGCGTAGTCGGAATGGGAGGAGCAGGATTTCCTACTGCTGTCAAATTTGCTCCAAAGGAGCCGGACAAGATTGATTATGTCATCGCTAACTGTTCAGAGTGTGAACCTTATCTTACATCTGACTACAGAAGGATGATAGAAGAGCCCGAGCTTCTTTTAGAGGGTCTTAAGATTGCTGTAAGTATCTTCCCTAACGCAAGAGGTATTCTTGCAATCGAAGATAACAAGCCCGATGCAATCGCCAAATTCAAGGAATTAACTAAAGATGAGGATAAGATAAGCGTAAAAGCCGTTAGGACCAAGTATCCTGAGGGCGCTGAACGTATGCTTATTTATGCCTGCACCGGAAGAGAGATCAATTCTTCAATGCTTCCTGCTGATGCCGGATGTATTGTAGATAACGTTGATACTCTCTGCGCAGTATGCAGAGCAGTAAAAGAGGGCAGACCTCTCATGGAGAGGATCGTAACCATCACAGGTGATGCGGTGGCTGAGCCCCAGAACTATAAGGTAAGGATTGGAACCAATTACCGTGAACTCTTAGAGGACGCCGGTGGATTCAAGACTGAGCCCGCCAAGATCATTTCAGGCGGTCCTATGATGGGATTTGCAATCTTTGATCTTGATGTTCCTACAACCAAGACTGCTTCAGCTCTGACCTGCCTTACCAAGGATGAGGTTGCAGCCATGGAGCCTTCAGCATGCATCAACTGTGCACGTTGTGTTGAGGTATGTCCTGAGCGTCTGGTTCCCAAGAATCTTGCGGATGCAGTTGAACATAACAATGAGAAGGCATTCCTTGATATGTACGGAATGGAATGCTGCGAGTGCGGATGTTGCTCTTATATCTGTCCTGCGAGACGTCAGCTCACTCAGCTGATCAAGGGCATGAGAAAGATCCAGCTCGGCAAGAGAAAGAAGTAAGGGGGACATTTGAATGAGCGATTTAAGAAGAGTGTCATCCAATCCGCATGTTAGAAGTAAAACAACCACATCAAACATTATGATGTGGGTAGTTATCGCACTTCTTCCTACTACCGGTTTTGGTATATATAACTTCGGACTGAAGGCACTTATTATAATTCTATTATCAGTAGCTTCCGCTGTACTTGCGGAGTTTGTTTACGAGAAGGCGCTGAAGAAGCCTATCACAATAGGCGATTTTTCAGCAGTGGTAACAGGTCTTTTGCTGGCCCTTAACCTCCCTTCAACTGTGCCGTGGTGGATCCCGGTTCTTGGAAGTATCTTCGCCATCATTATGGTCAAGCAGATCTTTGGTGGTCTTGGACAGAACTTCATGAATCCGGCCCTGGGCGGAAGGTGTTTCCTTGTTATATCCTTCCCTGCACTTATGACGAATTTCATCACTGATACATACACAGGTGCAACACCTCTTCAGAACCTTAAGAACGGTGTTGAGCCCGTTGTAATGGATATGATCATTGGTAAGACAGCCGGAACCATCGGTGAGACATCAATGCTCTGTATCGTTATCGGTGCAATGATACTTTTTGCTGTAGGCGTGATCGACTATGTGATCCCGTTCACCTACATCATTACATTCTCACTGTTCGTAGTACTCTTTGGCGGATACGGCTTTAACTTCGCATATCTTGCTGCACACCTTGCAGGTGGCGGCCTTATGCTCGGTGCTTTCTTCATGGCTACCGACTATGTTACATGTCCTATTACCCCTAAGGGAAAAGTGATCTACGGCGTGATCTTAGGACTCCTTACAGGTATTTTCCGTATTCTCGGAGCTAATGCAGAGGGTGTTTCATTTGCAATCATCATTTCAAACCTCTTAGTTCCTCTTATTGAGAAGTACACTATTCCGAGAGCCTTCGGTATTAAGAAAACAGCTAAGAAGGAGGCGAAAAAAGCATGAATGACACAAAATCAATGATCAAAAATGCGCTTATCCTTTTTGCTATCACATTAGTTGCCGGTGTGCTTTTAGGACTTGTATATCAGGTTACAAAAGAACCGATTGCATATCAGGAGAAGCTTGCACAGGATAAGGCTAACCAGTCGGTATTTGCTTCGGCAACAACCTTTGATGATGTAGCTCTTGACGACGCAGCTGCTTCACAGATTGCAGATGAGTTCACCGGAGTTACCATCGAGAGCGTAAAAGAAGCCAAGGATTCTTCGGGAACAGGACTTGGATATGTTATCCAGGTTAAGTCCAAGGGCTATGGTGATTTCATAACCTATACAGTAGGTATCACCAATGAAGCAACTGTTAACGGTATCTCTATCATCAAGATCGCAGAGACTCCCGGACTTGGAATGAATGCTGAGAAGGTCATTGTTCCTCAGTTTGCAGACAAGGCAGCTACTGCATTTAACGTTGTTAAGAGCGGTCAGCTTACTGATGCAAACACTCAGATCGAGGCTATCTCAGGTGCCACCATTACATCCAGAGCTGTTACAAACGGCGTTAATGGTGCTATATCATATTTTGAAAAAGTATTGAAAGGAGGACAGTGATAAGCTATGGAAGCAAAAAAAGGCGCTTTAGGCTTTAAACAGAACACTCCTGCCGAGAGATTTTTTAACGGACTTGTAGTTGAGAACCCTACACTGGTCCTTATGATTGGTATGTGTCCCACCCTTGCTGTTACATCATCAGCAATAAACGGAATCGGTATGGGACTTGCAACAACCTTTGTACTTGCACTCAGTAATGCGGTTATTTCAGCATTGAGAAAGACAATTCCTTCAACAGTAAGAATTCCTTCCTTTATCGTTGTAATAGCTTCTTTCGTAACACTTGTTGAGCTTCTTATGAAAGCTTATGTACCTGCTCTTAATGCAGCGCTTGGTGTTTACATTCCTCTTATCGTTGTTAACTGTATCATCTTCGGTAGAGCGGAAGCATACGCCAGCAAGAATGGTATCATTCCTGCGTTCTTTGATGGAATCGGTATGGGCATCGGATTTACCTGTGCCATCACATGTATCGGTCTTATCAGAGAGTTCATCGGCGGTGGAACAGCATTTGATGTTCAGATCCTCGGAGCAGGCACTGTGGTTCCGGGAGCAGTCGGAGAATTCCTTTCAAAGTATCAGCCTGTAAGTATCTTTATCCAACAGGCCGGAGCATTCTTTGTTCTTGCATTCCTTATTGCGATAATGAACAAGATCAAGATGAACATGGCTGCCAAGGGAAAAGACACATCGAAGTTTGGCCAAGGCTGCTGCTCATCAGCTGAAGAAGCTGCAGCAGACAAGATCATGGCCGACAAGGAAGCTGGAAAGGAGGCTAAAGGATAATGGCACAATCCATTTTAAGTCTTGTGGGGCTCATGATAACAGCTTCACTTGTTAACAATGTAGTACTTAGCCAGTTCCTCGGACTTTGTCCTTTCCTTGGTGTTTCCAAGAAAACAGACACGGCTCTTGGAATGGGAGCAGCGTGTATTTTCGTAATCACCATGGCTTCACTGGTTTGCAGCATTATTTATAAGTTTATACTTGCACCTTTAGATATTTCATATCTTAAGACCATCGTATTTATCCTTGTTATTGCGATGCTTGTACAGTTTGTTGAGATGATCCTCAAAAAATACGTAGTTTCCCTGTATCAGGCCCTTGGTGTATACCTTCCTCTGATCACAACTAACTGCGCAGTTCTTGGTGTGGCACTCAACAACGTAACTGACGGCTATACAATCCTTCAGAGTGTAGTTTGCGGATTTGCAACTGCAGTTGGATTTACAATTGCCATCGTGATCCTTGCAGGTCTTCGTGAGAAGATGGAGTACAACGATATTCCCGCTCCGTTTAAGGGAATGCCTCTTGTACTTCTTACATCAGGGCTTATGGCGATTGCATTTACGGGATTTTCCGCACTTAAATAAAACAAGGAGATTAGACTATGGTAACAGGAATAATCATTGCAACTTTGGTAGTTGCCGGTGCCGGAATCATAATCGGATTGATCCTGGGTGTGGCAGACCTTAAGCTGCATGTTGATGTAGATGAAAAAGAGGCTGCAATATTGGAAGCTCTTCCGGGTAACAACTGTGGCGGTTGCGGATTCCCGGGATGTAGCGGATGTGCAGCAGCAATTGCCAAAGGAGAGGCAGCAGTTAACCAGTGTCCGGTTGGTGGCGCTCCGGTAGCTGAGATCATCTCAGGGATCATGGGAGTAGAAGCCGGTGATTCGACCAGGATGGTGGCATACGTTCACTGTCAGGGTGATTGCGAGAAGGCAAAGAGCCAGTATGAGTACAACGGAGAAGCTGATTGCAGACTTCAGACTCAGCTCCCCGGTGGCGGCTCCAAGACCTGTACTTTCGGATGTCTCGGTGGCGGAAGCTGCGTATCTGTATGTCAGTTTGATGCCATCCATGTAGTAAACGGAGTGGCAGTAGTTGATAAGGATGAATGTAAGGCATGCGGCAAGTGTGTTGATATCTGTCCCCGTCACCTTATCGATCTTATCCCGTACAGTGCTACATGTGCTGTATCCTGTAAATCCCAGGATATGGGCAAGCTTGTTAACCAGTATTGCGGTATAGGATGTATAGCTTGTCACATATGTGAAAAGAACTGTCCTGCAGGCGCGATCACTGTTGAAAACAATGTGGCGCATATAGATCAGGAGAAGTGCACACACTGCGGAACATGTGTGGAGAAATGTCCTAAGAAGGCGATCAAAGCTCTTTGATTTTGTAAATTTATACTTTTTTTATGAAAATATCAAAAATTCTTAATATTATGATGGTTCTTATGATGGGAAATCACGTACAATAGACTGTGGTAGTATATTTATGCGAGGAGAGGTTATGGAACAAAAACCAAAAAAAGCATACGATAATGGAACCTTCATTGTTAAGATAGAGCACTGTTGTAAGGGTACATGGCAGGGAGAAGTTGTCTGGGCCGAAGAAGACAGAAGAGAGAAGTTCAGAAGTGCCTTAGAGCTTATGAAGCTCATGGACGAAGCCATGAGGATAACCAGGAGCCAACAGGAAGAGAGCCATGAATCAAATATTGTTTGAGATGTAATAATATCCTCGTAGAGTTTAACTCTACGGGGATATATTAAAATATCGGGGAGTGGGATCATGAAGAATATAAAGAATCCAAAAGACATATTTTATATTTCAGTTATTGCACTTGCATTTCTTGTGGCCATTGTGTTGTGCATCAGATACCACAATGACAAGACCGGCAGTAGTCCGGACTATTCATCTGTACCTTCGCTCTCACCCAAAGAGGAGAAGGTCCTGGTTACGATAAATGTCGATACCATAGAGGACGGCCTTGAGAATATGGGCGTTCTTGTTACCCAGGAGTATTACTTCACGCAGGTTGAGACCTATACGAAAGAAAAGAAAATTCTTAACTTCATCAATTCAGAATCAGGGTTCACCTACAGCTATGATGGCAAGGTTACAGCGGGAATCGACTTTGGAAAAGTTACTGTGACCAAAGACGAGGAGACTAAGACCTTAAATGTCGAGATACCATATTCCGAGCTTCAGGCTACTGACATAGACATGGACAGCTTCAGAATCTATTCGGAAAAAGAGTCTTTATGGAATTCACTTAATATAGAAGATTACAATATATCGATGTCGGAGTTCGAAGAAACTGCTGAGAGAAAGGCTATAGACAGTGGAATACTGGAGCGGTCCAATGATCAGGCAAAAGAGCTGATCAGGAATTTCATCACTAACATGCCGGGAACGGAAGGATACACTATCAAGTTCGAGCAAAGGAGTAATCCCTATGAGTCTTAAAAAGTCAGCGCTGGTTGCAATAATTCTTCTTGCAGCCGTAATCTCTTTTACCGTAATAGCACCCTGGGCGGCGGATCCGTCCAATCATGTTTCATCTATAGAAAAGACTGAGAACAAGATATCTACAGTAATGACTCTGTCAGGTGGCGCAGCGGGTACGAGCGCAACCCTCTCTATCCTGCCGGGGGATATATGTACTCCTCTTGCAGAGCAGCTGGCTGAGCTGGCCAAGTATTTTCTGCTGATACTCAGTGCTTTATATTTGGAGAAGTTTCTCATAACCGTTTCGGGTTATATCACATTTTCCGTTTTGATACCACTAGCCCTGGTAATTGTTGCTGCAGTTATTATCAGCGGAAATAAAAAGTTCTTATCTGTGGCAGGTAAAATTGCACTCATCGGGTTTATAATTTACCTCATTGTACCTGCAAGTGTACTGCTTTCTGACAAGATCTATCAAACCCAGGAAGATACTGTTGCTCAGGCGATTGAAGAGTACAACAGCCTTGATATATCAGGCGATTCCGACAGTGGTATCATCGGAGAGATAACAACCATCACTACTAACACCATCGACAAGGTAACAGATTTCATCAGCAGTTTAATGGAATCTCTGGCGGTTATGATCGTCACAGCCTGCGTGGTTCCTGTGCTTGTGTTCGTTTTCCTTGTTTGGGTAATGAAAGTCATGTTTTCTTCGGGAGGGAGTTTATAAAGATAACCTGATCAAACACTTTATATAGAAAGGGCGGATCGAAAGATCTGCCCTTTCTGTTTTTTACACAAATAAAGGTTATCGGACAAAAATCACAAATATTTATAGAAAATACAAAAATAGATTTAAATATGATGATTTTTATGATGGGGTATATTGTAGAATTCCTTTTAGTGTTTGATTATTTATGAAAAGGAAGGGCAACAAAAACAATGAAAAACAAGAGTATTATCAGGGCAATGGCAATCGGAATCAGTGCGAGCATGGCACTTCAGCCATTAACAGTATTTGCTGAGGGGCAGGATGCAGAACCTGTTTCAGAAAACAGCAATGATTCCGTAGATGCAGCTGCAGAGGCGGTTGAATCAGATGCTGCTGCTATTGCAGGGGATATAAACGGAGAAGATGGTGTAAAAGAGGCTGTCAGCGCAGTTTCTGAGCAGAAGAAGGATAATGTTGCTCCTACTACTTATGACAATATCGGTAATATAGAGAAGGCATCCAATAAACTTTCAACTGAGGTGACAAATATCACTTCAGATGCTGATACTCTTACACAGGATGCTATTGATGTTCAGCAGACAGATTCAGCTGCTGATACTAAGATAAATGAATTAAATGCAGTCAAGACAAATATTGAAACCCTTATTTCAGATACAGAAGATAAGATGGAAGAGGCTGTAGAGAAGCTTGAGGGAACTAATGTAAAGATTGCCGGTGCTTCAACAACTGCTGAAGCGAACAGTATTTATGAAGAGGCAAAGGCTGTAGCAGATGATGCAAACAATGTATATGCAGCTGCAGCAGAAAACTATAATACCTTAAAGGAACAGTATGAAAACGCACTTTCAGCTGCTGAGACTGCAAGAGCAAATTACAATGCGGCTCTTACCCAGACCGGTACAGATATTGCCAAGGCTAAGGCTGATCTGGACAGAGCAGAGAGCGCCGCAAATACACTCTATAACCAGGCACAGCAGGCATTAAATGAGGTTAACGGCACAAAGGCTCTTGTTAATCAGATTGGAAACTATCAGGTTAAGATGGCAGAAGGAAATGTCAAAGCTGCTCAGAACGATGTTACTAAAGCTCAGAATGCTTTTAACCAGGCTGAGAAGGCATACAACGATGCTGCCAATTACTACAACAATCTGGGAAAAGAGATTGAGAATACAAAGAAGGCTATTGCAGAGAATGCAGGCGATATCGTTGTGCTTTCAGCAGAGCTTGCAAAGAAAGAGGCAGAGTACCTTAAGGCAGGAAATGATTTAAAAACTGCAAACGGCAGAAAAACAGCTATTGAAAAAGAGCTTAAGAATGCCAATACCGAGCTTGAAAGAGCAAAGAATAACAAGGCTGCGGCTGAAGCAGCACAGAAGATTTTTGACACAATTTCATCTTCCCTGAGCAGAGAGATTGACGGCATGGAGAAGTGGGCTGAAGCATATAAAAACAATTATCTTGCATCAGCAAACAGCGCTGCCGGATCTGCCAAGACTACAATGGGCGAGAAGAAGGGCGCTTATGAAGGGCTTGTTACTTCTGAGGGAGAAGCTCGTGGTGCTGTAACATCCAAGGAAGCAGAAATAACAAATCTTTCTAATGATATCTCTGCTCTTGACGGAGAGATTTCCGGCCTTGTAACAACTGTTGAAGATGCACTTAATAATAAGAACGCTCTTGACAGAGATGCAACAGCGCTTGAAGAAGCAGCAGCTGCTCTTGCAGAAACCAGAAATGATGCTCAGACATCTCTTAATAATATAACAACTGCTGAAGGAAAGGTTGCTGAGCTTCAGGGTAAGCAGGCTGAGCTTAATAAGCTGAAGGATATTCAGAGTGCGGTTAATGAGGTTAAGAAAACCTGGAATGTATTAGAGGTTTTTGATGAAGTTGACAAATGCGAGTCTTTGGCTAAGAAGCTTATTAAGTATAAGCTGGAGTCTGAGAGTAATACAAATGTTAAGATTGTTGGAACTGAAGATTTCAGCTTGAATTCTGATAATAATTATATTGCAGTAAAGTATGTTGATAAAGATGGTATGGAGCATACAGAGTATTATGACTTTATTATGCAATATACAGATTTGTGGGGAAATGTTAAGCAGGCTTTCAATCATGTAGATTATGCATCTGTCGACAGAATAACCGTTGTGACGAAGAAATATAAGATCAATGGTAGAGGCAAAGTAGTATTCAATGGAAAAGGTGACAGCTTTATTTCCACAAGCGATTATGAGCAGTATCTGAGCAAGATCAGCGCTCTTACAACTGATGTATCCGGTTTTGATGCTACTGAGCAGGAAAATATCATTAAGGGTCAGAAATACAACAAGACAGAGGCTCAGGCTATACTTAATGACGCCAGATATTCAGAGCCAGCAATAAGTAAAGCTCAGACAGATGCTTCTACTAAGAGAGACAAGGCAAACCAGGCAGCTACAACATATACCAATCTTAGAGGAGAGCTTACAACCAAGCAGGGACTGCTTGATAATATGAATCAGCAGCTTGCGGTAGCTCAGCAGGCAGTTGAAGAGCTCAGGAACGCAGCAACAATTAAAGCCGGTGAGCTTTCTGATGCTGAGACAGAATATTTGAGAGCTCAGAGCAACTATATAAGGCTTAAGAATCAGGCTGAGGCAGCACAGGCAATCTATAATGGTCTTCTTGGGCAGACAGGTGTTAAGAAGCTTCAACTTGTTGGGGCTCAGCAGGCAGCTAAGTTTGCCAAGGATGAAGCTGACAAAGCAGCAAAGCTTATAAGTGAGAAGGAATCACTTGTAAAAACAAAATCAGCTGAACTTGAGGGGGCAAAGGCAATCGCTAAGACAGCAGAGGATGATTACTTTAATGCATTAAGAGAGAGAAACAAGACTCAGAGCGCTCTTGCTGGAGCTCTTGTTGAAGAAGCAAGACTTAGCGGAAAACTTGTTACCCTTGAAGCAAACAGATTTGTAGCAGCTTTGGATGCTTTAGATGCTGCAGGTGACTATGCAGGCGCTGCATCCAGACTTGGAAACGCCAAGAATAACCTTAAGAAGAACGAAACAAATCTTACAAACCTTAATGCTCAGCTTGAAATCTTGAATGGCAGATATGCTCAGGCTCTTGCAGCATATAACAATCTTAAGGTTGCTGCAGAGGCAGCAAAGAATGATGTGGTTAAGGCTAAGGCAGATGTTGCCGCTCTTGAAGCTAAGATAGCACAGAGCGCAGATATTGTTGTAACTGATGACGGTGTTGTTGATCTTAAGGCAGCTAATATTGCTCAGATAAAGAGTGATTATGAGAAAGCCAAGAAAGAGCTTGAAAATGCAGAAACTCTTCTGAAAGAGATCAATGCTGCTGCATCAGAAGCTGAGGACACTCTTAATAAAACTGTTGCAGAGATCAGACGCAGACAGCAGGATATGGATCAGGGAAGCTTTGGTTCAAATGATGGCACAAGCACCGGCAGCAATAATGATGAGGACGATGTGGTATATCCTGCAGCGATCACACGCGGATCTGCAGCACTTTCAACAGCATCTGCAGCAGATGATGAAGCCGTTTTAGGAGCAACAAGAGCTGCTTCATCAGGAAAGTCTTCAAAGGCTGCGGCCGTAAATGCAAAAGCATCAACATCTAATGATACTGCAGCAAATACTGCTTCAAATGCAAATGTAGTTAATGAAAACAAAGATACAGTAAATGTCGATGCTACAAAGACAATTGGTGAAGAGTCTACAGCCCTTGCTGCAACACCTATCGAGGCAAAGAAAGGATTCCCTTACTGGGTACTCATTATCCTTGCCGGAATCGCCGGAGTATCTGTTGAAGAGTATATTAGAAGGAAAAATAACAAAGATATTGACAAAGTTTAACAAAAAAATCAAAATTAAGTTTAATTATGATGGATTATATGATAGTCTTTGTTGTAGAATTCTCTCAATGAGTTATAGCGTGTTTGATTTTTTAGAGGTGATAGAATTATGGGGGGAATGGCAAACAGGTTTACACGTAATATGATGATTGAAAGACAGAGGAGGATCGTAGAGGCTGCACAGGAACATGCCGAGATGGCAGAGTTCGGTGAGAGGATACGTGCTTCTCAGTGTTGGGACACCGAACGGTGGACGGTAAGACTCTATTGGAGAGGAAACAAAAATGCTTACGAACAACAATATCTGACTAACCTGCCTGACGATTCCGAATATAAAAAGTCCAGGAAGGTTTTAGCCAGAGAGGACAGTAAGCTGTTAGATCTTTTAAATGCACAGTAGTATGGAGATGATCAAACACGTTATACTATAGAAAGAGGCGGTTCCGGTTTCGGAGCCGCCTTTTCGTATCACCGGACTTCAAAAACCGCATAAAACTGCGACAAAATAAGAATTTAAAAATTTTTTTAAAAAAGTACTTGCATTTTGATTTGATATGTAATAATATAAACAAGTCGCCGCGATGCGGAAGACACAAATGCCTCGTTGGTCAAGCGGTTAAGACGCTGCCCTCTCACGGCAGAATCAGCGGTTCGATTCCGCTACGAGGTACTGACTGTTTATAACAGCCCAACCCGAGAAGCTAGAATACATAAGTATTCTGGCTTATTTTTTTGC
>JAEEGF010996317.1_pt1 | contig 11722 bp, 9 predicted proteins | sample 9134171 | NCBI WGS metagenome assembly JAEEGF01 (sample SAMN16246542, study PRJNA631951) | gut metagenome | biome: gut microbiome; feature: rumen; material: AP-attached | host: Bos | place: Iran: Karaj | collected 2018-10 | reverse complement strand
TTCGACAAATGATTCTATCCGTTTCGCTCCCTCGTCAATTCTACTCTTGTCCAAAGTGAAAGCAATCCGCACATATTTATCACAACTCTTTCCGTAGGCAATCCCTGGAACTACGGCAACACGAGCATTTTTAAGTAAGGCAAGAGCAAAGTCCAAAGAACTCATACCTGTCGCGGAAATATCCACCATCATGTAAAATGTAGCCTCCGGCAGCATACACTTAATCTTTGGCAATGCTTTCAGACCGTTGTAAAGCACATTGCGACGTTCCGTGAAAATGTCAACCATGTTCTTGGAATAATCTTCCCGTCCACTTAGTGCTTCTATTCCTGCATATTGCGAAGGCAAAGGAGCACATGCAGCCACATTTTCTTGTAACTTGGTCATGGCAGCAATAATTTCTTGCGGTCCAAGGACATAGCCAAGACGATAACCAGTCATGCAGAATTCCTTTGACAAACTGTTGACCAAAACGGTTCGTCCGCGCATCCCCTCTATGGAAACAATGCTGCGAAATGGCTTCCCATCATAAATCAGGCATTTGTACACCTCATCGGCCACAACTACTAAGTCATGCTCCTTGGCAATTATTGCCAACGCCTCCACTTTCTCCCAAGGAATGAGCTTTCCCGAAGGATTGGATGGCGTATTGATGATAATGGCTTTCGTCTTCGGCGTGATGGCACTTACAATGTCCTCCACATTGAAACTCAGAGCCTCTGCATTGGGATTATCTACAATGACAGGTGTCGCGTGGCAGAGTTGCACCATCTGCACATAGTTGACATAATAAGGAGCGGGGATAATAACTTCGTCACCTTCATCGAGCATCGAAAGAAAAGCTAAATACAGTCCTTCCATAGCGCCCACTGACACCATGATTTCCGAGACGGGATCATAATTGAAGCCTTCTTTTCGAAGGTAATAAGAATGTATTGTCTCACGAAGTTCAAGCAGGCCAGCGTTTTGAGAATAACGAGTACGACCTTCCTGTATAGCCTGACATGCCGCATCCTTGATGGCCTGATGGGGTTGCACATCGGGGTCGCCCAAGGTGAAGTCAACCACATCATCCATGGTCTTCGCCAAATTGAAAATGCTTCTAATCAACGAAGGCTCTATTGTATTTGCAACTTGTGAAATCGGTATCATATTATCTTAATATCCTTCCTGTTCCATTGCTATTGACTAAGTTCTCCACTTCCTCAACAGTGACTAAATTGAAATCTCCCTCTATGGTATGTTTCAAACAACTCGCAGCAACAGCAAAATCTATGGCATGTTGCGAATCAAACTTGTTAAGTTGAGAATAAATCAATCCTGCCGCAAATGAATCGCCTCCCCCAATGCGGTCGACAATATGCATGGAGTATCTTCGGCTTGAATAAACTTGATTCCCATCATAGAGAATGGCTGACCAATTGTTGTCACTTGCAGAGATTGATTCTCGCAATGTGATGGCAACAAACTTAAAGCCAAACTTTTGCTGCAGCTGACGGACAACTAACGCATACGATTGTTCATCTATCAAACCTTTGTCAACATTGCTTTGCTCTGCTTTAATATCAAAAACATCCGCTGCATCTTCCTCATTAGCGATACAAACGTCAACATACTGACACAATTCGGTCATTGCATTACAAGCCTTCTCATGACTCCAAAGTTTTTTTCGGTAATTAAGGTCACAACTCACCGTGATACCCCTTGCTTTTGCAGCGCGACATGCTTCAAGGCATATTGCAACAAGAGAATCGCTCAATGCTGGGGTGATACCAGTAAAATGGAACCATTCCGCCCCGTCAAATATAACGTCCCAGTCAAAATCCGTGTTTGTCGTGCAGGCTATTGCAGAATCCGCGCGATCATAAATCACCATAGAAGGTCGTTGACTAGCTCCTCTCTCGGCAAAATATATGCCTAAGCGGTTGCCTTTGCGAACAACATGGGAGACATCAACGCCAAAACAGCGCAGTGCGTTGATAGATGCTTCCCCGATAACACTATTAGGCACAGCGGACACAAAGGAAGTTGGCACGCCAAAAGAAGACAAGGAAACCGCCACATTAGCCTCTGCACCTGAGTATTCAACATTAAAAGAATGAGCCTGAATCAGCCTTTCGTAAGCAGGCGGAGACAATTTGAGCATCAACTCGCCAAAAGTCACTACTCTACCCATTATATTTGTTTATTTAGTTGGTTGCGCATACGTTCAATGCGAGCTTCATCCTCAGCCGACAAACGTGTATAATAAGATTTCTTATTCAACAGCCACAAAAGCTCAAAGTTCAAGGCTTTATGAATAGCCTTTCGCAAACGGCTCTCATCATGGTCCATGGTAATAACCACCTTACGTGTCTCAAATCTATCAGCCACATCACTCATCCCTTGAATAAAGGGAATACTTTCAATGCCTATATTACCACCAAAATTTGTGACATGACCAGCTTTGCGTGACATTTCTAAGAGATCTCTAGTAGCATCAAACACTGGCTTTGATTCAATGTCTTTACGATCAATCCCCATAGAAGCAGACAGGTCACTACGTCCTACCGTAACTGCATTCAGAAAGCCTCTCCCCGCTTCCAAAATATCTTCATAATTGTTATGGCAAGTTTTAGTCTCTGCATTGATAATCCATTCAATCGAATTGATTTCATCCCCATAAACGCGTTTCGCTGCTGATACAAATTTACTCATGGCAAATGGCGTTTCTATCATTGGTGCCATAACACCTGTGGCGCCAAGTAGTTTACACTGCTGCATATCATGGACAGCTTCACAACCACCTATTTTTGTTACAAATTTCAAATCGGCACGTAAAATCAATTCACGAAGGCTGATGAGTTCGTCCATGCGGGCTCCCTCCGCCTCAAATTCAGCTTTTACGCCATACACTCCATAAACCTCTTTTAATTCCTTTAAGGCATCCAGAATGTGTTTTTCTTCTCTATTCATATTATTCAATGCATTCCAAAATTCTAGTAATTTGATTATCAGTAAGTTCATGATGCATAGGCAGACAAATCACCTCGTTGGCAATCCTTGTAGCCACAGGCAAGTTTTCGGGCGCAGCCGAAGACAAACCGCAATAAGTGCTGAAGGTGCTAATCAATGGATAAAAATAGCGTCTGCCAAGGATGCCTTGCTCCTTCATCTTGAAATACAGTTCATCACGTGTCATGCCATATTCTTCCGCATTGATGAAGATGGGGAAATAACTATAGTTATGCCGCACACCTGGCATATCGTCGAAGAAACGAATGCCTTTTACGTTTCTTAATGCCTCACGGTATTTGATGGCCACCTGATGTCGTTTCTCTATAGCCTGGTCCACTTGCTTGAGATTGAGCAAACCGTAGGCTGCACGCACTTCATCCATCTTGCTGTTGATGCCAGGGGCTACTACCACCGTCTCACCAGTAAAGCCGAAATTCTTCAAATAGTCAACACGATTCTTGGTCTCGGCATCATGCATTACCAAGGCACCGCCCTCTAAGGTATTATAAACCTTCGTGGCATGGAAGCTCAAAGTGGCCATGTCACCCTGCTCCAATACGCTCTTACCATTCACCTCAACACCAAAGGCATGAGCGGCATCGTAAATCACTTTCAAGCCATATTTGTCTGCAATAGCCTGGATTCGTTCCATATCGCAAGGCTTGCCATAGCAATGAACGGGCATGATGGCCGTAGTACGTGGGGTAATAGCAGCCTCGATTTTATCAGGGTCAATGCCACAATCGGAGGGATCAATATCCACAAACACAGGCTTACATCCGTTCCACCAAATGCTATGAGTGGTGGCCACAAAACTATAGGGTGTGGTGATCACTTCTCCATTGATATGAAGTGCTTGCAAAGCTGTCAACAAAGGCAAAGTCCCGTTGGTAAACAAACTAATATAAGGCACCTTCAGGTACTCACACAAGGCCTGCTCCAATTGTTTATGGAATCGGCCGTTGTTTGTTACCCACTTGCTATCCCAAATTTCCTTCAACAAGCCATGAAACTCATCAAGGTCGGGCAATAACGGTGTAGTAACTGTAAGAAGACGATCCATTATCTAACTTTTTCTTCTTTAAAATCAAACTTAGGCGTCACATCACCCGGTTCTTTACCCATATAGCCACCGACGGCAACCTGACGATTTGCTAAAGTAAAAGAAACCAAATCATGTTCATTAGCGAGCACCTCGATATTGTTGACCTGTTGGAATGCCATAAAATCAATGGCATAATTCCCCCAGTTTAGGAAATTAGCGGGAATAGTACATGTCTGCAAATACTCACCCGTCTCGTGATGTGCATCATAGCAACGCCCAACGCCACTGAAAGAAAAAATCTTATTTCCTTGCTCATTTTTCATGTGCAAGGTAATCCAAAACTTATCTACCGCTTGATTCAGTCGATAACGCATTACCAACTCCAACTCCTGATCCATTCGCATCACTTCCGAGTAATCCCCATTTTTCTTTCTAATACCAATTTCCAACAATTCAAAACCTTGCTTCTTGATTTCTGGGACCGCCCATGATTTATAATTGTCTATTTCATTATCTCCACGAAGGTAATGTGAAACCACAGTATCCACAGGACCATCATCTATAAGAAGACCGTTCTGAAGAATAACGCCACGCTTACATAACGCTTTGATGCTAGTCATGTTATGACTTACAAACAGGACCGTCCTACCCTCACCTTTGCTAACATCCTGCATCTTACCGATGGCTTTCTTTTGAAAATCAGCATCACCTACTGCAAGCACCTCATCAACCACAAGAATTTCTGGGTCAAGATGTGCGGCTACAGCAAAGCCAAGACGCACCTTCATACCCGAGCTATATCGTTTCACTGGTGTATCTATATATCGCTCACAGCCAGAAAAATCCACAATTTCTTCCAATTTACGGGTAATTTCCTGCTTGCTCATACCTAAAATGGCACCATTCATAAATATGTTCTCTCTCCCCGTCAATTCAGGATGGAAACCCGTACCCACTTCCAACAAAGAACCAATTCTTCCTTTGGCCTTGATGGTACCCGTTGTAGGACCCGTCACCCTTGACAAAAGTTTCAACAAAGTACTCTTCCCTGCTCCATTCTTACCGATGATGCCCACCACATCTCCTTGATTCACCTTGAAGTCAATCTCTTTCAAAGCCCATACATACTCACTATCGGCCGCCTTGGAACGATCATTAACTGAGCCAACCTTCAAGAATGGGTCTTCCTTCCCCAAAACGGACATCTGCCACCATCGCTTCAGGTCGTTACTCAACGTTCCGCTGGAAACTAACCCCAAACGGTACAATTTGCTAATATTGTTGAATTCTATTGCTGTTGTCATACTATCTGTTATTCAAATTATTATCCGTTTATCCATTTAGCACAATGATTTCCCGTCTGGACGGTCAACACTCAATGACTAAAGTTCAATTATTACACAGTTTATATTGAGATTAATCTTCATAAATCTCTAGTTTCTGCAAATGAAACACAATATGCTCCGGAGGTTTTCTCCAGTCTCCATACATCTCGGTCAGTACATATTCGACGTCATACGGGGCATGAAACTCAACACCATTAAAATACACCTTTGAGAACGGCAAATACTTGTCTAATGGGACAAAACGTTGATTGGTATCAGGCGCTTTTCTCAGATAGTCAGTTTTAGGGGCTATTGAATACGCCACACCGAACCTCAACAACAACCCAAAACTAGCAATTGCTTTTACCAGTTCTATAGCCTTCCTCTGTTTTCGAAACTTATTCCAATGGGATTTTACATGGCTTTTTGCCAAAAACAAACGTCTCGAATATTTGTTGCCCTTCACCACAGCACCTTGAAACAAATCTATTGATATACCTTTGTACTTCAAGTCGTCAGTAGTGCCATCCTCTATCGCAACCGAATTCAAATGACGCACTTTTGAAAAAGTGTAGAAATAGTCGGGATCTGACATCTTATCATGAAGGACATATTTGTCAGGGAGTTCTTCACGTAAAACCGCCGAAGCCTTCTCATAATCGTCTTCAAACACTACAAAATCGAAATCGTCATCCCAGGGGATAAACCCGCCATGTCGCACAGCCCCCAACAAAGAACCATATTCAATAGCATACCGCACATCATTTCTCTCAAAAATATCCCTTATTGCCAAAGCCATTTCAAACTCAATGGATTGCAAATGCCGCAAAACCTCATTCCCTTGGGGAAACATATAATCAACTTGTTCCATCCAATATCTCTATGTAGTAACAATACGATAATAGAAAGAGTATATGGAATTATTATCGAGACGTATCGGATTGTTTTTCAAACGAATAGGGTTAACCGACTTACAAAGCAGTTCAAGCTCCGCCTCTGAATCATTTACAAAAGAAGGGGAGCCTAGCCCCATTTCTGTCATCATGATTCTAATGATTCTTATCGCCTCTTCAGTGCTACTGGCGCCTACTGAACGCGAAATGCTTTCAAACACATCCCTTACATATCTCTCACCTCTAATGTCAATGCAATTATTCGTATGGCCTATCATATAGTCCCAAATCTCAGGCAAACACAGTGCGACTGCATGACCATGAGGCAAATTATAAAGCGAAGTGATCTTATAACTCATGGCATGGGCGGCCGTAGTCTGGGCAATATTGATGGCTCTTCCCCCATAGTTAGCGGCGAGCATGATGACCTTGGCTGCATCGTCATCATTGTCAAATATGTATTGCCGCCAATTTGCCATAATGAGTTCAACAGCAGCTTTTGAGTACTCTTTGCTCTCGTCAGTGGAATTGACCGACCACCACGACTCGATGCCTTGGCAAAGCGCATCCATCATAGTGCATTTCTTCTGATACAACGGAAGCGTTTTAAGGACAGTGGGTTCCAGTAGGGCATAGTCTGGCAAAATGCCATCGTTGGTAACCGTTTGCTTGCTTCCTTCGTAGTACATCACAGCATTATGTGTGGACTCACTGCCAGTACCCGCCGTAGTCGGGATGGCAACAAAAGGAATCTTATTTCTGTCTATCGGCAATCGTTGGGAAACCAATGGTGGTATAATTGCGGCATTCCCTTCCTTGGCTAGTACAGCAAGTTTGATGCATTTTGCCACGTCAATAGCGCTGCCCCCACCTACGGCAAGAATGGCCTCACATTGGGATGCTTTTAGCATTTCCACACCCTCACAAACCTGTTCGTAAAGCGGATTGGGAGTGAAGTTGCTGAATGTCACCATCTCCATCACCGGCAACGCTTCAATTGCATCTTTAATGTTCAAGAAGGGATATGAGGAATCCACCACAAGAAACAACCTCTTACAGCCTATTTCCTTCAATATCTCAGAAAGACGTTCGATTCCGTTTACTATCTTTTGCATGGTCATTTAGCAAGAAAGTTCATCAAAGCTTCCTTATTCTGAATCGGTGTGGTGGTCGGACGACCAAGGTCTTTGCGGTTGCCCTTCTTTACCTTGACTTCAACCAGGACAGGACCACTCTCATGCTTTGCTTTGCCCAGCACGTCAACCAAGTCATCCTTGTTGTCCACACTATATGTATCCTTGTATCCCACCGCCTTCGCAATGGCAGGCAGGTCTATCTTCAGTCCCACGGTAGGTTGGCCGCCTACGCTGTCGTGGGCGCCGTTGTTGAAAACCACATGTATGTAGTTCTTCGGCTCCTTGCTAGCCACAATGGCCATACTACCCATGTGCATGATAGCAGCGCCATCACCATCAAAGCACCATACTCGACGTGTAGGCTGTGCCAAAGCAATGCCCAATGCGATTTGCGAGGCGTGACCCATGCTACCCACGGTAAGGAAATCACGTTCATGACCTTCACCCATGGCAGCACGGTATTCAAAAAGTTCGCGGCTGATCATGCCCGTTGTACTCACAATGCAATCAGTTTCGCCAAGAGCAGCAGCTACGGTTTGAATAGCTTCTTCACGGGATAATGTAAGGTCGTTCTGCTCAACGTTTTGTAGTTTGTAATCCTCAAAAGTATCCTTCTCGATCACCAAAGCGAACACATCTTTGTTTTGGAGGGCTTTGACGGCTTTGGCAATCTGTTTCTCTGCCTTATCCTCCTCTTTGGCCAATACCTCGTAGTTGACACCCATTACGTTCAGTAGGCCGGTGGTCACCTTGCCCTGCTTCACGTGCTGAGGCTCATCGTGCACTCCAGGGCGTCCCCGCCAACCGATCAACAACAACACAGGAATGTTGTAAACTTCGGGGTCGGTGAGCGAAGCCATGGGATTGATGATATTGCCCTCGCCACTATTCTGCATATACACACAGGCGGGACGGCCTGTCGCCAGATAATGTCCAGCTGCAAGTCCAACGGCCGCGCCCTCATTGGCGGCTATAATATTGTGTGCGGCATCAAAATGATCCGTGATATAAGCACACATATTCTTCAGTAGGCTGTCAGGAACGCCCGCAATACAATCGATGCCATTATCTCTCAACTTCTCAATAAAAAATTCCGGCCTAATCATTACTCTTCTGGAATTAAGGTTATGATTTCCTTGATTGACATGCACTTATCGTCGCACTCCTTGGCCCGATGGTTCTCCAATATGGTACGGGCAGCATCCTGCATGGCGGGGAAGCCTGTGCGGGTAAGCTGGTTGGCATAGATGACAACGTTCACACCACGGTCTTTGAACTCCTGCTCGGTTACGGTATTGAATGAAGTAGGCACCACCACGATAGGTGTGGTCGTGTTTTTCTCACGGAACTTCTTCACAAACTCGAATATCTCAGCTGGATCTTTCTTGCGGCTGTGAATCATGATGGCATCAGCACCAGCCTCACTGTAGGCAAATCCCCTGTTCAGCGCATCTTCCATGCCTTGTTCTAGAATGAGACTCTCTATGCGGGCGCAAATCATAAACTCCTTAGTTTTTTGGGCATGCTTGCCAGCACGAATCTTTGTGCAGAAATTCTCGATGCTGTCTTGTGTCTGTTTCACCTCGGTGCCAAAAAGGCTGTTCTTCTTCAAACCTGTCTTGTCCTCGATAATGATCATTGACACACCCATTCGCTCCAAAGTTCGTACAGTATAGACAAAATGTTCGGTCAAGCCACCAGTATCACCGTCAAAGATGATAGGTTTGGTGGTTACCTCCATAATATCGTCAATGGTACGAAAGCGGCTAGTCATGTCCACAAGCTCAATATCAGGCTTTCCTTTGGCGGTTGAATCACAAAGGCTACTCACCCACATGGCATCAAATTGATATGTCTTTCCGTCCTGCAATACGGTAGTCTTTTCCACAATCAGGCCCGTGATACCGCTGTGGGCCTCCATGGCCGTCACCAGACCTTTCATGTTGATAAGCTTACGAAGACGTCCCCTTCGAATATCAGGCATGGAAGCCTCGGCACGATGAGCGGCATCCAGTTCCTTATACTTAGGGTTATTGCTATATGGATACTCAACGAGTCTACCGCCATACTCAGCCAGAATGTCTATCACTTCCTGGCGAATAGGCTTTTGGAACCCTTCACACCAATCGTTGCCATGTACCACATAGTTGGGTTTCAATTCGCGCAGGTTTTCAGCGTATGATAAGGTATTCTGTACCACCACACGTTCCACCCCCGCGATATTTTCCAATAAGGCCTTGCGCTCCTCGAAGGGAATCAAAGGAAAACGCTTAAAACTGGCCACTGCTTCGTCGCTAAGCACTCCCACAATCAAGCGTCCCAAACGGCGAGCCTTGTTGATGATGGCCATGTGTCCGCTATGGATGTATTCCGTGCTAAAACACATATAGACAGTGCGTTCATTCATCTCTGCCACCTTCTTGCTGACAATCTCCAAATCATCCGGAGTGTCGATTTCGGCACAAAGCATGTCTTTTACGTCGCATGGATAAATTTTGCACTGGTCACTCACCTCGTTGAAGGCATTCTCTGCATACACCATACGGTTGCCTGATTCGCAGAACTTCTCAATGTTGGCAAGCCACATCAACCAGTCCTCTTTCTTGATTTTGTATAGCGGCTGGGCGGCCATGGCGTTGTCAAAGAATTCCACGCCCACCTTCACTATCTTTCCATCTCGAACAACGGCCTTAAAGTCCTTCTGCGGCAAGGGAAGCGTGCTGCTCACGGTCATACAACTGAGCGGGCTATCAATCACTGCCTCCAACACCAGACTTTCAAAGACAAGGTCTCCGTGCATTAGCAGAATATCATCGTCCTTTAGTTGTTCTTTGGCGCAATAAATACTATAGATATAGTTGGTTTTATCGTAATAGGGATTATTAACGAAAATAAACTTCAATGGAAGATGAAGCGCTTCACAATAATCTAACAGCACCTTGTCGTAATAGCCTGTAGTAACGACAACTTCTTCAATACCAAAACTCACCAATTGTCGTAATTGTCGGCTGAGGATAGTGTTTTTAAACGAGATTTCGGTCATACACTTGGGATGTTCACTGGTTATGACACCCATCCGTTGTCCTAGACCACTATTAAGAATTAAAGCTTTCATATATACATTTTTCTTTATTTAAATGTAAAGAGTCTGTAATCATTGCGACTGTAACTATTAAACAGTATCCATAAAACTCTTCTGCACCTTGTTGAAAATCAAGATGCCGAGAGCAAGTACAACCACCATAAAGCCGAAGCTATAAGCCAGCCAACCCCAACCGATGAATTCTCCTGCCCCCAAAGCGCCATGCTTGAAAGTCTCAATGACTGGAGTCACCGGATTGATGCACATAATCAACTGAAGATCCATTCCTAGGACTTTCTTACCAGCCACCTGGCTCAAAGGATAGACGATAGGTGTACCGTACATCCACAACTGGACTACAAACGAGAACAGGATTTGCAAATCGCGGTACTTAGTCGTCATGGAGGAGATAATGATACCAAAACCCAAAGCCAAACCTGCTATTATTATAATTAGCAAGGGGAATAATGCAAGATACCCATTGGGTGTTGGCGCCTGACCTTTGATGACATAATAAAGGTAGACCACGACAAATAATCCCAATTGGATCCCAAAACGCACTAAGTTACTGATGACACTCGCAAGCGGCATAATCATCCTCGGAAAATACACCTTACCGAAGATGCCTGCATTGGAGACAAAGGTGTTTGAAGTCCTGCCTAGACAATCAGCAAAATACTGCCAAAGAGCAATGCCTCCCAAATAAAACAAGGGTTGCGGAATGCCGTCTGTAGGGATACCCGCAATGCCGCCAAACACTACCATATACATGATAACCGTAAAGGCGGGTTGGATAATCCACCAAAGTGGTCCCAAGATGGTTTGCTTGTATTGAACTGTGATTGTTCGCTTCACAAAAAGCATCAACAAGTCACGATAATCCCATATTTCTTTCAAATTCACCTCAAAAAGCCCGGTCCGAGGCTTGATGACAGTGGTCCAATTTTCGTTTTCAGTTGTTTGACTCATTTCAGAAAAGTGTAAAGCTTCGCCACTTGACTCACATCAAGAAAGCATAACTATTTGTAAATAAACCACTTGCCTCAAACATAAGAAGCCGTAGTTTTTGTATCATCCAGGCTATAATCCGCCTAAATTTACAATCTGCAAAAGTAAGGATTATTTTTTAAATAAAACAAGAAAAATCTGCAACTATTTTCCTAGCCTTTATTTGGAGCGCTTTCCCTTGAAAACAATATTGCCGACGATTTTCCAAAAATACTTCCAGTCGGTTCGGAAAGGAT
>JAEEGF011715258.1_pt1 | contig 11723 bp, 13 predicted proteins | sample 9134171 | NCBI WGS metagenome assembly JAEEGF01 (sample SAMN16246542, study PRJNA631951) | gut metagenome | biome: gut microbiome; feature: rumen; material: AP-attached | host: Bos | place: Iran: Karaj | collected 2018-10 | reverse complement strand
TCTGCTTCTTGGTCTTCTTTGTCAGAATGTGACTGTGGAAGGCATGACGTCTCTTTACCTTACCTGTTCCAGTGAAAGAGAATCTCTTCTTTGCACCAGAGTTTGTCTTTACTTTTGGCATTGTTTTTAAAAATTTAAATTGTTATTAATATCCAGCGGCAACGCATATACCGGGCGCGCCACTTTCTTTTTCTTAATCTTTGTCGTTCTCAGTCAGCTTCTTCAGCGCATCAGCACTGATCTTAGCATTAGCCAACAGTCCGCCATTGGCAGGGGTCTCAGCCTCGGTGGCCTCCTCCTTCTGCTGCTTGGCCTGTACCTGAGCCTCAGCCTGAGCGGCCTCACGATCGCGGGCCTGCTGCGACTTCTTGGCAGAACCAGCCTTCTTAGGAGCCAGATAGAGGAACATTTTCTTTCCTTCGAGCGAAGGCATGCCCTCAACCTTTCCTACCTCCTCAAGGTCGTTTGCGAAACGGAGCAGCAACACCTCTCCCTGCTCTTTGAACAGGATAGAACGGCCACGGAAGAATACGTAGGCACGTACTTTGTTGCCTTCCTCAAGGAACTCACGAGCATGCTTCAACTTGAACTGATAGTCGTGCTCATCAGTCTGTGGTCCGAATCGGATTTCTTTCACTTCCACCTTCACCTGCTTAGCCTTCATTTCCTTCTGACGCTTCTTCTGCTGGTAGAGGAACTTTGAGTAGTCGATGAGACGACACACTGGCGGATTGGCGTTGGGAGAAATCTCCACGAGGTCTACTCCCATGTCACGGGCCTGGTTGAGTGCATCACGCGTAGACATAACCGACGATCCCTCGTCGCCTACAATGCGGACTTCACGTACTCGAATCTGTTCGTTGATGCGGTACTGATTCTTCAATTTGTCATTCTTCATTAACTACTTTTTAAGAAATCGGCTGCAAAATTACTAATTTTCTTCGAACTTTGAGCTCTGGACTATTAACTATTTGAAAACTTTTATAAATATTTAACATTAGAAATCTTTGGTCATCTCAGCGACACGTGCGTTAACCTCATCGATAAACTCCTGAATGGTCTTCACACTCTGCTCGCCACCACCCTGTGGACGAACGGCCACAGTGCCATCAGCGGCTTCCTTCTCACCAACGATAACCATATATGGGATACGCTTCAACTCGTTGTCACGGATCTTACGTCCCAATTTCTCGTTACGCATATCAACAGTAGCACGAACGCCACCCAGATCGAACTTCTTGGCAACTTCCTGGGCATAGTCGTTGTATTTCTCCGACAGAGGCAGGATAGCCACCTGGTCGGGAGTGAGCCACAAGGGGAAGTGACCGCTGGTATGCTCGATGAGCACAGCGCAGAAACGCTCCAGTGATCCGAAAGGAGCACGGTGAATCATGACAGGTGTCTTCTTCTGGTTATCCTCATCGGTGTACTCCAGGTTAAAGCGCTTAGGCAGGTTGTAGTCAACCTGGATAGTACCCAGCTGCCAACGACGACCAATAGCGTCCTTGATCATGAAGTCGAGCTTTGGACCATAGAAAGCAGCCTCGCCATATTCCACCTTGGCGTTGAGACCCTTCTCCTGACAGGCCTCTACGATAGCCTTCTCAGCCAGTGCCCAGTCTTCATCAGTACCTACATACTTCTCGTGGTCGTTAGGATCGCGCAGTGAGATCTGAGCCTCGAAGTTGAATCCGAAGGCAGTAAGCACGATACCAATGATATCCATCACATTGAGGAACTCCTGCTTAACCTGGTCTGGACGACAGAACAGATGGGCATCGTCCTGCGTGAACGAACGTACACGGGTCAGACCATGGAGCTCACCACTCTGCTCATAACGATAAACCGTACCAAACTCAGCGATACGCAGAGGCAGGTCGCGGTATGAACGGGGTTTCCATGCGAAGATCTCGCAGTGGTGAGGACAGTTCATTGGCTTCAACATGTACTCCTCATCCTCCTCAGGTGTATGGATAGGCTGGAACGAGTCCTTACCATAGTGTGCATAGTGACCAGAGGTAACATAGAGGTTCTTTGAACCGATATGTGGTGTGATCACCTCCTGGTAACCGAAACGCTTCTGCACCTTGCGCAGGTGGTCCTGCAGACGCAGACGGAGCTCGGTACCCTTTGGCAACCAGATAGGCAGTCCCTTACCTACCTTATCTGAGAACATAAAGAGTTCCATCTCCTTACCAATCTTACGATGGTCGCGCTTCTTAGCCTCCTCAAGCATCTGGAGATACTCATCGAGCATCTTCTTCTTGGGGAATGAGATACCATACAGACGCTGCATCTGCTCGCGATTAGCATCGCCACGCCAGAAAGCACCGGCTACAGAGGTCAGTTTCACAGCTTTGATCTCGCCTGTATCCACCAAGTGTGGACCACGGCACAGATCGGTAAAATTACCCTGGGTATAAGTGGTGATTGAACCGTCCTCAAGATCCTGTTCGATGTGCTCGCACTTATAGGTCTGTCCCCATTCAGCAAACTGCTTCAGGGCCTCTGCCTTAGGTACCTCACGACGAACAACAGGCTCTTTCTTTCCGGCCAGTTCCTTCATCTTTGCCTCAATCTTTGGGAAATCGCTCTCCTTGATGCTCTCGCCATCCTTCAGCAGCACATCATAGAAGAAGCCATTCTCGACAGCAGGTCCGAAACCGAACTGAATGCCAGGATACAACTCCTGCAGTGCCTCAGCCAGCAAGTGGGCTGATGTGTGCCAGAAGGTATGCTTACCCTGCTCGTCATCAAACTTGTAGAGTTCAATCTTTGCATCCTCGTTGATAGGACGGTTCAACTCTACTGTCTCACCGTTTACTCCACAGCTTACAACACTGCGTGCGAGAGCCGGAGAGATGCTCTCTGCAATCTGGAAACCAGTTACGCCCTGCTCATACGAGCGAACAGAGCCGTCTGGGAATGTAATGTTAATCATCATATCTACAATATATGTTTGAATTTTGAAATTGCGTGCAAAGATAGTGTTTTTATTCCTAAAAGAAGCATCTTTACCGAAAAATTTTACTTGTCGCGATACTTTTTAATGACACTATAAGCCTGATAGAGCCCTAACTCACCAGCCTTCGAGAGGTCTTCCACCCCTTCATCCACATGCTTGGCATAGATCTTACACAGGCCGCGGTTGAACCAAGCCTCGCCCAGCTCACCATTCAGCATGATGGCTTTGGAATAATCAGCGATGGCCCGCTGGTAGTCACGACGCTGTGCATAGAGATTACCTCTATTATAATATAGGTAGGCATTCTGCGGTGCCAGAGCGATCGCATCAGAGAGGTCGCCAAGCACATTAGCCAGCTTCAGGTCAATGTTCGTGCCCTCAGAGGCATTAAACTCATTGATCTTTGCCTGACACACGGCACGCTGCCAGTAGGCCAACGACGAGGTGGAGTCGATCTGCAGACAGATGCTCAGATCGTCAATGGCATTATCAAAATTCTGGATAGACCCATAGGCGATAGCACGGAGCAGCAGCAATGGCGCCACCTTGGCTGTTGTCTTGGCCTGATCGATCTGGTTACTCAGCGAGTCAATAAAGGCAAAGGTCTGTTTCATACGTGCCTCACTCAGACTACCCTGTCCACAAGCGAGATAAACCTTGTGGGTACCCGAAGCCTGATTAAAGGCATCAACGGTATTCTCGAATGGGCTCTCCACCTTAACATTGCTCTGTGGCTGGACGAATGTGAGTCCATACATGGGCTGCAGGGTCACGGCAGCCTTACGATTCTGCACACGACCACGGTAATCGCTCTTATACTCGTGTTCCACCTCCTGCTCGTCAGCCACCACAAGCTGGTTGTACTTGTCAGGATCGATATCACTACGTTTACGCATCTGTTTCTTAGACAGTCGCGGCTGCTTGCCAAAGCGCTTGTCCATCTGGGCTTTCAGGATACGGAACTCGTCAAGTTCAGCCTGACGGGTGTTTCCCAAACGACGATAGCACGAAGCGCGATGCTGGAGTCCAAACCAAAAGTTAGGATACTCCTCTATCACCTTCGAATAGTCGCGGATAGCCGCCCGCAGGTTACCGGTCTGCTCTAGCAGCAGGGCGCGGTTGAACAGGGCCATCAGGTTATCGGGTTCCAGTTTCAGCACAAAGTCGAAATCCTCGATACCACGGTTATCGTCACCCACCTGGGCACGCAGCAGTCCACGGTTATAATGTCCTAAGAAGTTATTGGGTTCCAGGTCGAGAGCTGTATCATAGTCAGCCATCGCCCCACGCAGATTATTCTGATTGAATCGCGCCATCGCGCGGTTGATATAGTTGCCTGCATGCTTAGGCAACAGATGGATACTCTTGGTAAGATACTCCTCTCCCTCCTTCCATTTCTGACGGGCCAGACTGATGACTGCCCGCTCTGCCCAGATGCCGCCATCATAGGGGTCGAGCTCCAGACTCTTATCAAGTGCCTTCACAGCCTTGGCGGTATCCTGTTTCAGCAGGTACACCTCAGCCTGCATGGCATAGGCTCTGGCATATTTCGACCAACGGGTGAGCATGGTGTCGACCTGTGCCAGCGCCAGATCATAGTTCTTATCCTGAATCAGACAGAGCACACGGTTGTGCCACAGTCCCTGATTCTCCGGGTCATAGCGCAGCGCACGATCGTAGTCATGCACGGCCTCACCATATTTTTTCTGGTTGATACGGCACAAGCCACGCAACTCATAGGCATTAACCACATAGGGGTTGCGCTCGATGGCCTCAGTACAGTCACTCTCAGCCCCACGAAAATCATCCAGGTAAAACTTAGCCACCCCACGAAAGAACCAAGGCTCATAGAGCCACGGCTTCATACTGATGGCCTGATTAAAATATTGAATAGACAGCACATAGTCCTCATAATAGAGTGCAGAGCGCCCTATCATGACCAAACGATCGGTATTAAACTGTGCCCAAGCAGTGAATAGTGAACAGTGGAATGTGAATAATAACACCAACAATCTGTTCCATCCATTGAAATGTTTCATATGCCCCTCACTACTCACTTTCCACTCTTCACTTTTCACGATTACTTCCTAACCACCTTGGTCTTGTAACCACAACGGAAACGTCCCTGTGTGAGGGCGCGCAACTTACTCTTGATGAGCTGTTTGCGTAGTGGAGAGATGCGGTCCACAAACATCTTACCATCAAGATGGTCGAACTCGTGCTGCATCACACGTGCCAGATAGCCGTCGATCCACTCATCATGGTGCTCAAAGTTCTCATCGTCCCACTCCACATGGATACGGGTAGGACGTGTCACCTTCTCGTGGATGGCAGGGATAGAGAGACAGCCCTCTTCCGACACATCGGTATTCGACTCGTCGTACTCCACGATATGGGCATTGATAAACACCTTTTTGAAATCCTTGTACTCAGGCAGGTCTTCTGAGAGCACATCCAGATCGATGACCACCAAGCGGATGGGTTTGCCAATCTGGGGTGCAGCCAGGCCAATGCCTTCCGACTCTGCGAGTGTCTCCCACATATCACCAATCAAATCCTTCAGCTGGGGATAGTCGGGGGTGATATCTTCAGCCACCTTACGGAGTACAGGCTGACCAAAAATATAAATAGGTAATATCATATTCTTATTTTTTTGAACGTAGATAATCTTCAAGGATAATGGTGGCAGAGATCTCGTCCACCAGCCCTTTGTTCTGTCGAGCCTTTTTCTTAAGGCCTCCATCGAGCATCACCTGATGAGCCAGCACCGAGGTATAACGCTCGTCATAGTACTGGATGGGCACCTGTGGCATGGCTTTACGCCAACGGTTCACAAACTGCTGTACACGCGCCAGGTTCTCACTGGGTTCGCCATTAGGCTGTCGCGGTTCGCCTATCACAATCAGTTCCACCTGTTCACGGTCCATATAAGCCTTCAGGTAGTCAAACAGTTCTGATGTAGCAACAGTCGCCAATCCTCCAGCGATAATCTGCAGAGGATCGGTGACTGCTAATCCAGTACGTTTCTTACCGTAATCTATTGATAATATACGCGCCAAAGTTGCTGATTAACGAGCGTTATAAAGCAACCAAGCATCAGGATACGATGCACGAATCTGATCACGGCTGGCAACTGCAGAAGCCTTGTCAGCAAAAGTAGAGGCAACCACACGATACATATTCTTCTCGTTGTTCTTAACCACCTGAGCATCATAGCCCGCATTCTTCAAACGCTGCATCAGACCCTCAGCATTGGCACGAACACCAAATGAGCCCACCACCACACTGAATGCCTTCAGACCGCTACCGCTAACGAGCGATACGCTCTCCTGACGTACAGAAACATTGTCGAGATTGTCAACCACCTGAGTCTCTGTAGCAGGCTTAGCCTCTACGGGTGTTACAACGGGTGCAGTCTCTACGGCTGGCTGGGCAGCAGGCTGGGCAGTATCATACTGCTTTGCCTTCTCATAAGCCTTCTTATAGGCGCTCTCACTTGTCTTACAACTTGTCATAGCCATTGCGAGGCAAAGACCTGCGCATAATACGGTGTACTTTTTCATTTTCCTGTTATTTTAATTTTGATAATTTATTGATTCTGAATTTTGTGTGCGAAATTACTAATTATTGCGCAAAAGCAAGTCAAAATGCAGCATAAAGTTTGTTAAATCAAGGAAATCACAACTTTTTTATTAAAAATTTCGCAGTTTTTTGCACTACAACCGAAAACTTTCGTATATTTGCAGAAGAATAGTTTTTAAATACATTATTAATATTAAGTAGAACGATTATGAAAAATTTAGGTTACATTGGCGCCATACTTGGCGGTGCGCTTGCTGGCGCAGTGATCGGTATCCTGGTAGCTCCAGAGAAGGGTAAGGACACACGTGTAAAGATTACCGATGCAGTAGAGGACTTCATGAAGAAGCACAACATCAAGCTGAGCCGCAAAGAGGTGGTAGATCTCGTTGACGACATTCAAGACGCAGCTGTTGAGGAGGAATAAAGCATGCTATCCAGCGACAAGAACGTTGAGAATATAGCACAGCTGATAGAGGTGCTGAAACATTATCTCGGGCTTCAGACAGAGTATGTGAAGCTCGATATGATAGACAAGGTGGTACGCCTGGTAACGGCTGCCGCCCTGGCTATCGTGTTCATCCTGGTGATCATGGCATGCCTCACCTACCTGTCGTTTGCACTCGCCTTTTGGCTGGCATCATTCACAGGCACCGCACTGGCATTCCTCATCATCTCGCTGCTCTATCTGCTGCTATTCATCCTATTTATTCTTTTCCGCAAACCCTGGATCGAGAAACCACTGGTTAGGTTTCTGGCAGGTTTGTTACTCAGCAAATAATTCATGATGCAGAACAACAAGAAGACCACCAAAAGATTCTGTACGCTCGAGGAGATCCGCGAGCGCAAGGACGAACTGCTCGATGAGATTCAGAAAGACCAGGACAAGGCAGCCATGCTTTGGAGTCAGACCTTCAAGCAGCGCAATGAGACATCGAAGGGCGACTACATCGCCAGCTTGATGAGCAATGGCTTTATGGCTATCGACGCAATCCTACTGATCAGGAAACTGATAAAGGGCTATGGTCATCTGTTCGGAAAAGGTAAACACAAGAGGTGGATCTAACAAAAAAGGGTCACCGCTGTGACCCAAAACCTTTGTTAACCTTAAATCTAATACTATGAAAAACACACAGTGCAAAGGTACGACTTTTTTCGATACCGACAAAACATTCCTAAATTTATCAAGACCAATTAACTAAATTTAAGAAATACCGCACTTTATTTTACATAATTACAGATATACTTCTTGACCGTCGTAGGCCAGCTGGATACCCTCTGGCAACAACCGGTTCACCTCCTCATGCAGCCCCACATCATGGCACACATGGATTATCAGTGTCTGCTTCGCTCCCACCCTACGGGCAAAGGCTATCGCATCGTCCATCAACTGATGGGAATGGTGAGGTCTGTCAAAGCGTAAAGCATTGACAACCAGCAGTTCCGTACCTTCCAGATAAAGCAGTTCACTATCATCAATAGTCTTCATATCAGTGATATAAGTCAGCTTACCTATCCGATATCCCAGAATGGGCAGTTGACCATGCATCACCTGTATAGGCATCACAGTCAGATCGCCTATCTGCAGAGGCTCATGCGGATGAATCTCATGTAATCCGATAGCTGGCACACCCGGATAGCGATGCTCTTCAAAACAGTAGGGCAACATCTGGAGCATGGCCTGCTTGGCCAACGGGTCTGCATAGACATTGATAGCACCGAACTGACAATACGGACGGATATCATCCATACCCCCCATATGATCGTAATGCGAATGGGTAATGAGAATGCCGTCGATCTTTCGGAACGGCTGTGGCAGTATCTGCTGCCTGAAGTCGGGGCCGCAGTCTATCAGGACACGTGTGGTATCCGTCTCAACAAGTGCAGAACAACGAGTACGCTTATCCTTTGGGTCATTGCTCTGACACACCTTACATTGGCACCCGATGACGGGCACGCCACACGAAGTTCCTGTTCCTAAGAATGTTACTTTCATATCACATTGACCTCCGGATAAATGTCAATGCCGAACTTGGCTTTCACATCAGCCTGAATCTGACGACAGAGCGCCACCACCTCCTCACCGGTGGCACCACCGCGGTTCACCAGTACCAGAGCTTGTTTGTCGTGTACGCCAGCCCTTCCCATCGACTTACCTTTCCAGCCACACTGGTCGATCATCCAGCCAGCAGGAATCTTAACATGATCGTCATCGATGTCATAATGGGGCATCCCCTCATACTGGGCAGCCAGTTTCTGATACACCTCACGAGCCACAATGGGGTTCATGAAGAAGCTGCCCGCATTACCCAACACCTTCGGGTCGGGTAGTTTAGCCTCGCGGATACGGATAATCGTGCGTCGCAACTGCAGCGCTGTAGGCATAGCGATGCCCTCCTTCTCCAGCTCTGCGCGGATGTTACCATAATCCAACAGGGGATGAAAAGTCTCCGAAAACGCATAGGTCACACTGACGATTAGGAACCGGTTCTTCCACTCATGCTTAAAACGACTCTGACGATAGCCATAATCGCAGGCTTCCTTCTCGATCTCGCACACCTTGCCTGTAGCAATCTCCACAGCACGGATACGACAGATCAGGTCCTTTGCCTCAGCACCATAAGCGCCAATATTCTGAACAGCGCTTGCGCCCACATCGCCAGGAATCAGCGACAGGTTCTCAGCGCCATAAAGGCCCATCGCAATACTCTGAGCCACCACATCGTCGAACACCTCACCACTGCCACAGGTCAGACACACGCCTTCACGCTCCACACCTTTGCAGGCAGAGTGAACCACGATGCCCTCATAGTCGCGGGTGAGCAGCAGGTTGCTACCACCACCAATGATGATAAACGGCAGGCTCGAGCTACGCAGCATCGCTGCCACCTCCTGAGCCTCAGCCTCGTTGCTGTATTCCACGAACTGTGCACATCTGGCATCAATACCAAATGTGTTATGCTGCTTCAAATTATAGTTCTGTTCCTTTCTCACTTTCCTTTTTTACGTCATTAGTTTCTTCAGTAGCCATCTGCCACCCTCTTTTCTAAAGCGCAGCTCCATCTCAAGACCATTGGCCACCCCTCTCAGCAGGTAGATCTTCTGGTTTCCCTCTTTCTGAGGTTTGCCGTAGATAATGTTATAGAGTGTCTTATGGGGCAAGGTCGGTGCAAAAGCCTCCCAGGTGTCGGGAGTAATCACACCTTCCATCATATTGAAGTCATCATCAGGATCTGGTCCCACAAAGTCAACCGTCTCACCAATGCTCTTCACCTGGAAAACGGTATCAGTCACAAAACGCTGATAGAATGCCAGGAACGAAGCGTTGGCATCTGTCTGCATGGGGGTCACCTGAATCTCTCGCAACAGCCAGGCGCCTTTGATACGTTGGAAGATATAGTTTTTAATCTTTTTCTTATTCAGCAGTATCTTTTCTACCACAGCCTCACTCACGGCAGTGTCTTTCATCAGCTGCATCTGCTTATCGTCATTAAACAATAAGGTATAGTATCCTTGACGCATAAACAGGTGTTCCATCTTCCACTGCGCTTTCTCTATCTTAGTGACCTTACCATTCTCCGTCACCCGCAGCGGGAAGATCACACGCTCCTTCTGTAACTTTTTGTTTGCAAGGAAGTTAAACAAGAAATCATCGAACATGGCATCAGCAGCTCTTGGCATAGGAGTCTCTGTAATCAGCATCTCCATCGAGTCAACATCCGTGGTGTCAATAGAGTCAGCCACTGAATCGGCTGGCACTTCATCAGTCTGATTGGCTTTGTTCCCAGTACACGAGAACATCATCAGCACCATTGCGAAAATCGCGATAAAAAACCTTTTCATCTACTTAATGTAGTACCTAATCTTTCTATTTTCTCTCAAAATTTCGGCAAAGGTACAAAATATTCTCAATTCTTCACCCTTTTTCTCATTTTTTTTGTACCTTTGCACGCAAAATTGCAATTTTTATAGTTTATGATACTTGATAAGATAGACGAACTTCTAAAAGAAGTACAGAATTTGAGCGCCAAAAACGCTGAGGAAGTGGAGCAGCTCCGACTGAAATATCTGAGCAAGAAGGGTGAGATTACAGCCCTGATGAACGACTTCCGCGAGGTTGCTGCCGACCAGAAGAAGACGGTTGGTATGAAGATTAATGAACTGAAGACACTGGCCACCGAGCGCATCAACCAGTTGCGCGAGGCTTGCGAGACACAGGAGTCTACCGACGAGACACTCGACCTCACACGTACCCCCTATCCCATTCAGTTGGGAACACGCCACCCGCTGACCATCGTAACCAACGAGATTATCGATATTTTCTCACGTATGGGCTTTGTGCTGGCTGATGGTCCAGAGGTAGAGGACGATAACCACATCTTTACCAAGATGAACTTCGCCGCTGATCACCCCGCACGCGATATGCAGGACACCTTCTTTGTGAGTCAGCATCCTAACGATGTCACAAAGAACATCCTGTTGCGTTCACACACGTCAAGTGTTCAGGCCCGTATCATGGAGCGCATGCACGACGAGAACGGTAAGCTCACCGCTCCTATCCGTGTCATCTGCCCAGGTCGTGTATACCGCAACGAGGCCATCACCGCCCGTGCACACTGTTTCTTCCATCAGGTAGAGGGTCTGTATATCGACAAGAACGTATCGTTTACCGACTTGAAGCAGGTGCTGCTGTCGTTTGCCAAGGAGATGTTTGGTGCTGACACCAAGATCCGTCTGCGCCCATCATACTTCCCATTCACTGAGCCAAGCGCTGAGATGGATATCTCTTGCTTCATCTGTGGCGGTGAAGGTTGTGGCTTCTGCAAGCACACCGGTTGGGTAGAGATTCTGGGCTGCGGTATGGTCGATCCTAACGTGCTCGAGCTCTGCGGCATCGACTCTAAGGAGTACACCGGTTACGCCTTCGGTATGGGTGTTGAGCGTATCACCAACCTGAAGTACCGTGTGAATGACCTCCGTCTGTTCTCTGAGAACGACACCCGATTCCTCGAAGAATTCGAATCTGCCAACTAATACAAACAGATATCAAAAAAAGCCTCACCAACTGTGATGTGACCCCGAAAAGTTGGACATTAAATTAAACATTAATTATTTAACTCTCTATAGTAGTGAGCTCGGTATTGTGCCGGGCTCATTCCTTTTAACCTCAATTTTAGTC
>JAEEGF011607570.1_pt1 | contig 11723 bp, 10 predicted proteins | sample 9134171 | NCBI WGS metagenome assembly JAEEGF01 (sample SAMN16246542, study PRJNA631951) | gut metagenome | biome: gut microbiome; feature: rumen; material: AP-attached | host: Bos | place: Iran: Karaj | collected 2018-10 | reverse complement strand
AAATATACGGTCGGCGAAATCCTTGAACTGGCCGAGGGAAGCCTTTCGCCTGTTCCCAATCTTGAAGATCCTTCCGAGCTTGCGGCTACGGCGGACTCACAGTTCCTTCCCGTCTGGCAGGGCCTGTATGAAGTCGTGAACAATTATCTTTCGGGCATCACGCTCCAGGACATCCTTGACAGGCAGATGGAAGGCTACGACTACAGCATCTGAAGTCTCAGTCTGCAAACAGGGGAGTGGAGAGATACCTGTCTCCCGTATCCGGAAGAAGAACAACTATCGTCTTTCCCTTGTTCTCGGGACGCTTTGCAATCTGCGTCGCGGCATAGAGCGCGGCTCCGGATGAAATTCCTACCAGGATTCCGTCCTTGCGAGCAATCTCCTTTCCCGTTGCGAATGCATCTTCGTTCGAAACGGGGATGATTTCGTCGTAGATGCCGGTATTCAGTGTCTCGGGCACGAAGCCAGCTCCGATTCCCTGGATTTTGTGGGGTCCGGCGACTCCCTTCGAAAGCACGGGAGATGTCTCCGGCTCCACGGCGATGACCTTGACCGCAGGGTTCTTCGACTTGAGGAACTCGCCCGTTCCGCTGAGGGTTCCGCCCGTTCCGACGCCGGCTACAAAGAAATCGACCTTTCCGTCAGTGTCGTTCCAGATCTCGGGTCCCGTGGTGGCCTTGTGGGCTGCGGGGTTGGCCGGGTTGGTGAACTGGCCGGGAATGAAGGCTCCGGGGATTTCCTTCACCAGCTCGTCTGCCTTGGCGATCGCGCCCTTCATTCCCTTGGCGCCTTCGGTGAGCACGATTTCGGCGCCGTAGGCCTTCAGGAGGTTCCTTCTCTCTACGCTCATGGTCTCGGGCATCGTGAAGATCGCCCTGTAGCCTCTTGCGGCGGCGATGGCTGCAAGTCCGATTCCGGTGTTTCCGCTGGTGGGCTCTATGATGACCGATCCTTCCTTCAGGATTCCCTTCTTCTCCGCATCCTCGATCATCGCCTTGGCGATTCTGTCCTTGACGCTTCCGGCGGGGTTCAGATACTCAAGCTTCACCAGGATCGTGGCCTGAAGGTCCTTTCCCTTCGAATAGTTCTTTACTTTCACAAGCGGCGTGCCGCCTACGAGCTGTGTGATGTCTTCATGGATTCTTGCCATATGTTTCTCCTCCACCGGTCCCGTTTTCGAAAAACTATTAAACCTACCGGTTTACTTGGTTATGATGATAACGCAACCGGTTTTTTTTGTCAACAGTTTTCTTTCCGATTGTCCGAAGCCCGCGTTATCCCGTAGAATGAAAGGGGAGAAAGCCATGTTTTCAATTCAGCATATCATCTGGATCGTCATTTCCGTTGCAGCCATCGTGCTGGGAATCATCGTACTGAAAAAGAAGAAACCGACTCTCCGTCAGGTCCTTACCTCGGCATGCGTCGTATGCGTCGCCTCCGAACTGGTGAAGGTGTTCAGCTGCCTCCAACTGGTTCCGTCCGCCGACGGGAGCATCCTCTATCCTTATCTTGAGCTTCAGCACCTTCCGCTGCACCTGTGCTCGATCCAGCTGGTGTTCATCTTCTGGTGCCGCTTCGGCAGGGGAGAAATCGCCGAAAGCAGGACAAAGCAGTTTCTCCTGCAGTTCATGTATCCCACCTGCGCAATCGGAGCTCCGTTCGCAATCATCCTTCCTTCCATATTCAACACCACCATCAGCGTCAGCCAGGCCTTCACGCATCCCATTGCGTACCAGACGTTCCTGTACCATGCCATGCTCATAGTCCTTGGCATGTACATTCCCATGTCGGGCGAGGTGAAGTTCTCATGGAAGACCTACGGAAAGACGATGGGATTCCTGGGTCTGGTCTTCTTCGCCCAGATCTACCTGAACTCCCTGTTCGCAGACGTGACCTACGTCAACGGAAAGCTTTCCGCCGTAAACTACGTCACGAACTTCTTCTTCGTGTTCAAGACTCCCATAGGAATCGCCCTGAACACCAAGCTCGCATGGATGGTCTACGTGGCGATCCTGGTCGCCCTGGCTTTCCTGCTGGTCTGGCTTCTGTATCTTCCTCTCAGAAAGACCCGCTGCTGGGATAACCCAGCATCTTCGCAAGATCGGGAACAGTCTTGAAGCAGTAATCGGCGTTCTTCCTCATGTAGGCCTCGTTTCCGGGGATGTCGAAGCACCACAGCGCCGCAGCGAAATCCACGCCCGCGGCCCTCGCCATGTCCAGACCCGGCTTGAGGTCGTCGATCACCAGGACATCCTGAGGTGACAGATTGTATTTCTCCATTATCCTTTTCACCGGGACGGGAGAGGGCTTTCTCTCCTTCAGCGGCTGTTCCCACCCGAAGATCAGATCCGGCTCGGGAAGGCCGTTGTGCCTGTAGTCCCTGATGATGTTGGAGGCGAAGGAGTGTGATATCACGCAGATTATGCCTCCTTCCTGCCTGTGCCTTTCCATGATTTCCCTGATGCCCGGGAATGCGTCCGACACATGCTTATTCGTGTAGTCCACCCAGAAGGCCTCTTCTTCCTTCAGTTCCTCGTCCGACAGGCCGCAGATTTCGCGGAAGAACGGCAGCACGCCGGGTTCGAAGTTGTAGCGCATGAAGTCGTCGAGGGGGATGTCCAGAGAGGGCCGGTGTATCTTCATGAACTCGACGAAACTGGGGTAGTGCACGTTGACCGAGCTGTTCACCGTGGTATCGTCGTGGTCGAATATCAGGCACTTGTAACGCATGGCTTCATTATATCATCAGCGGAGTTTTATGAAAGACCTGCAGCCGGAATGCAAACCCATTCAAAACCACAGAAACCCACAGAAACACCAAAAACAAGTTGAAAAAACAACAGAATCGGACGATGATATATTCAGGCAGCGGCACGCAGTCCCTGCCTATCATGGAGAAGGAGAAGAAAATGAAGAAAATTCTGATTGCAGTTCTTTCCGTTGCCGTTCTGGCAATTCTCGTTTCATGCGCATCCGCAGGTTCGAAGACACCGGTAACCCTTGCCTCGGGCGGAGCCTCACAGGGATTCAATACAATAGAGGAAGCCGTCGCCGCCATTCCATCAGGCGGAGAGGGAACAATCACGGTCAGCGCCGATACGGCAATCACGACCCCGATCGTAATCGGCGACAAGAGCGTCACCATCACCGACGCAGGCAAGCCCGTCGTCATTTCAGACGGCCTGGCAGACCCGGAGAACCCCAACTTCCTGTTCACGGTCTACGGAACCGGAAAAGTCGTCATCACGGCAACCGCAAAGGGCAACATCACCATGCAGGGCGTCGCAGACGGCCTCAAGAGATGCATGTTCAACGTAGGACCGCAGAACGGCGACCACGGCGACAAGAGCAAGGAAGCCACCCTCGAGATGACGAACGTCACCGTCCAGGGAATCAGCACGACATACACCGGCGGAGTCGCCAGAGGCTTCGGAACGATGACCTTCAACGACTGCACCATCCGCGACAACGCAACGACGGTCAACGGAACGTTCCTGTGCATGTACGGCAAGGTCACCATCAACGGCGGCGAGTTCATCAACAACAGCAACACGTTCAGCAACGGCGGACTGATCCAGGTCACCAACACCGACGGAATCGAGCTCACCGTCAACGGCGGATACTTCGCAAACAACTCGGGCGTCTGGGGTGCTGCTATCAATACCTACGCCAAGAGCAAAGTCACAATTGACGGAGCCACCTTCGAGAACAACACTGCTCTTGATGCAGAAGGCGCTGCTGTGCGCACACAGGGTACCACAGTCATAAAGAACTGCACCTTCAAGGGCAATTCACCTTACGACATCACGGTCAAGGCGGGAGAGTGCACGATCGACGAGTCCGTCAAGGCAGAGAAGATCTTCAAGTAAGGTTTTCGCGACAAAAGAAGAGGCAGTCCTTCCGGGCTGCCTTTTTTCATGCCTCTTCGGCAATGCACTTGTATTCGATCAGCGTGCTGTTGTTCTTTCCGGAGGTGCGTCTGACCTCGTAGCGGGTGGGGAAGGCCTCAAGCAGGCCCGAAAGCTTGGAGTGCCCGTAGGTCCTGGTGTCGAAGTCCGGCTTGGCCCTCTTTATGTAGGAGCCTGCGGCGCTGACGTCGGCAAAGCCGTCGTTGTCCTGATAGGCATCGTAGGCCTTGCGGATGAGGCTGTGGATGTCCTTGGGCACGCGCTGCTTCTTTCCCTGCTGGCCCTGCTTCTTCTCGCTGTCCTTCCTAGGGGCCTTCTGGTCGGCCTTTTCCGGCGTTTCCGGGGTTTCGGCGGCATCGTCGTTGGTCAGGTTCTCCAGAAAGAGGAAGTCGTCGCATGCGTTGCGGAAGGACTCCGGGGTGGACTGGACTCCGATTCCCACGATGTTGGCTCCGGATTCGTGCAGCCTTATGGCGAGGGGCGTGAAGTCGCTGTCGGAGGAGACTATCACGAAGCTGTCGAATGCGTCGGAGGAGAGGAGGTCCATGGCGTCGATGACCAGGGCCATGTCGGTGGCGTTCTTGCCCGAAACATAGTCGAACTGCTGCTCGGCCTTGATTCCCAGGCGCTTGAGCTCGTTCTCCCATTTGTTCAGGTTCCGTTTCTTCCAGTTGCCGTATGCGCGCTTGACCACGATTCTTCCGCGTGTGGAGACTTCGGTCATTATGGCGTCGAGCTTCTGGAGCTGAGTGTTGTCTGCATCTATCAGAATTGCAATCTTGTCTGAATCGTTCATAGCTGAATAATAAGGGAATGCGGGGGTCTTGCAAAGCCTTGCACGCCAAAATATAGTTTACGGTGTTTGCAAACGGGGGAGAGACTTGAAAGCCGGGCTGATAAACCAGTACAGAGGGCTCCGCAGGGAGCTCTACATTCTGCTCATCGGAAGGATCATGACAAACATGGGAGCCATGATATGGCCCATGTTCACCCTTATCCTGAGTCAGAAGCTGGGCCTGAGCGCAACCGTGATCGCCACCTGCATGATGATCTTCAGCTTCGTCAGCATCCCGGTATCCCTTCTGGGCGGAAAACTCGCCGACAGATACAGCAAGAAGAACATCATCGTCATCTGCGACCTGGTCTCCATCGCAAGCTACGTCTACTGCTTCCTGGTGCCCGTGACCCTCACGTCCATCATCATCTTCGCCGTGGCCTCGCTCTTCCAGACGATCGAATGGCCCAGCTACGATGCCCTGGTAGCCGATTTCTCCAGCTCCCGCGACCGCGAGCGCGCCTATTCGCTGTCCTACATGGGAAGCAACCTGGGCCTTGTGCTCTCCCCGACGATCGGCGGCCTTCTCTTCAACGAGCACCTGAACCTGGCCTTCCTGATCAACGGCCTTTCCATCGCCATGAGCACGGCTCTGATCTTCTTCCTCATCAAGGACACCCGCAGGGAGAAGGACGATGGCTCCGGCGGCGTCTACGAGAAGGAACTGGAGGGCGATGTCTCCGCATTCTCCATAATAAGGCAGAGCAGGGTGGTCATCCTCTTCATCCTCGCTTCGGCCCTGTCCCACGGCGTCTACGGCATGTACGGCTACCTGATGCCTCTGGACATGGGCGTGACATACGCCGAACGCGGCGCAGTGCTCTTCGGCTCGATGAACAGCCTGAATTGCTTTCTGGTCATCGCCTTCACCGCCGTCCTTACGCACCTTTTCAGGAAGCTGCGCGATTCGGGCAAGATGCTTCTGGGCGAGGGCCTGATCGTCACCGGCTACCTGGTCTTCCTGCTTTTCATCCGTCAGCCCTGGCTCTGCTACGTGGCCATAACCGTTTTCACCTTCGGCGAAATCTTCAACACCATTTCCTCGTCTCCGTTCCTCACCAGGCGCATCCCCGCCTCGCACAGGGGCAGAATCCTTTCGGTCCTCAACGTGGTATGCGGCCTCAGCGGCTCCGGCATCCAGCTTCTGGTCGGCGCCCTTTACGACAGAAAGGGCTCGTCGTTTGCCTGGCTGAGGGTGATAGGAATCGGAGCAGTCGAGATGATTCTCATAGCAATCATGGCCGTGTTCGACAGAAAGGAATACCCGGAGCTGCAGGTCTGAGCTTCCACCTCGTCGCACACATCTTGCCTTAAATCCGCCCGAGTCCGATAATAGGGCCATGAAGCGCACATTCTACACCGAGCTGGCCTATGTCTTCGGCCTTGTCTTCCTCACCCTGGGCGTAGCCCTGATGGAAAAGCCCGATTTCGGCGTATCCATGGTGGTGGCTCCGGCATACCTGCTGCATCTGAAGATCTCCCAGAGCTGGAGCTTCTTCACCTTCGGCATGGCCGAGTATTCGCTTCAGGCCGTCCTTGTGCTTGTCATGGCCCTTGCAGTGCGGCGTTTCAAGCTGAGCTACCTGTTTTCGTTCATCACTGCAGTGATCTACGGATTCCTTCTGGATCTGTGCATACTGCTGGTTTCCTACATCCCCATGGAAACCATAGGGCTGCGCATAGCCTATTACACGCTGGGCATGGTCCTGTGCGCCATAGGGATTTCAATGTTCTTCCACACCTACATCTCGCCTCTGGTCTACGAGCTGTTCGTGAAGGAAATCTCGACGAAGGCGAACATCGAGATACACCGCTTCAAGACGGTCTACGACATCTGCAGCTGCCTTACCGCGGTGATTCTTTCCTTCTGCTTCTTCGGACTGTGGACCTTCAGGGGAGTGTGGTGGGGCACCGTCATCTGCGCGCTGATAAACGGCACCCTCATAGGACTGTGCTCGAAGTTCCTCGAATCGAAGTTCGAGTTCAGGGACGCCTTCAAGCTGAGAAAGTATTTCTGACTGCTGTCTTGCAGGACGATAGTCCGGAATCAAACAACAAATTCCCTGAAACGACCTGTTTTTGTTGTTTGCAAAACAACAGCTCTGCGTAATTCATGAGAATTAGTTGTTAATTCACTAGCCCCGGAGCAGGTACAACGACAAAAACAGGAAAAATGCATGTTTTTGTTGTCGGAATGCACAACTTCCGACAACAAATTTCCGGGTTTTCCGGAATCCGGTTGTTTTCCTCTCAGAACAGTATCGCCGTCGCAATCGTCAGGTAGACCAGAAGCGACAGGGCATCGACAATCGTCGTGATGAACGGGCTTGCCATGACAGCCGGATCGAAGCCGAGCTTCTTCGCAAGAAGAGGCATCGAGCAGCCGATGAGCTTGGCCATCACAACCGTGATCGCCAGCGTGGAGCTGACTACAAGGGCAACCAGCGGGAAGGAGTAGGTCGTGGCCTCGGCCATGTTTCCGAACAGAAGTCCGTCCACCAGCATGACCTTTCCGAAACACACGACGCCCAGCGCCAGGCCGATCATCAGGGATGTGATGAACTCCTTCAGCAGCACCTTTCCTATGTTCTTGAATTCAAGTTCGCCGAGCGAGATTGCACGTATGACCGTGACCGACGACTGCGAACCGGAGTTTCCGCCGGTGTCCATGAGCATGGGGATGAAGGCCGTCAGGATGACAAGCTGCGCCAGCGAGTTCTCGAAGCTCGTGATGATGAGTCCCGTGAATGTGGCGGAGATCATCAGCAGCATGAGCCAGGGGATTCTGTGCTTGAACAGCTCCCATGGGGAAGTCCTGAGGTAGGATTTCTCGTACGGCGTCTGGGCGGACATGATCGTGATGTCTTCCGTAGCCTCTTCGACCATGACGTCCATGGCGTCGTCGAATGTTACGATACCGACCATCCGGTTGTCGCTGTTGACTACCGGCAGGGCCAGGAAGTTGTACTTGGAAAGCTGCTTGGCCACTTCTTCCTGGTCCATCATGGTGTTGACCGTGATGACGTGGGTGGTCATGAGCGATTCGACCTTTGTCTCCGGGTCCTTGGCAAGCATGAGGTCCTTGGCGGACACGAGGCCCAGGATGCGGTTGAAACGCGAGAGGACGTAGCAGGTGTAGATGGTTTCCTTGTCGACGCCCGTTTCCTTGATCTGCTGGAAGGCCTCGCTCACCGTCATGGACGGGGTGAGGGAGACGTACTCGGTCGTCATTATCGAGCCGGCGGAGTTCTCCGGGAACTGCAGGATCTCGTTGATTTCCCTGCGTCTGTCCGGAGTGACGTGCCTGAGGATCCTGCTCACCACGTTGGCGGGCATTTCCTCGACGATGTCCGCGGCATCGTCTATGTACAGTTCGTCCAGGACCTGCTTGAGCTCGGTATCCGAGAAGCCCTTGATCAAAAGCTCCTGGTTCTCGGGGTCCATTTCGACGAAGGTGTCGGCCGCCAGAGCCTTGGGCAGCAGGCGGAACATGATGGGAAGCTGCTCCTCGCTGAGCTCGTCGAAAATCATGGCGATGTCCGACGGGTTCATCGTGATCAGTACATCCTTTACCGTTGAGTATTTCTTGTTCTCGACAAGAACCTTCAATGTATCTTCAACACTAACGTTATGCTGTGCCATAACAATTTCTCCCTGACTGTATCAGAGTTGACGAGTAAAGTGCAGAAATGACCTTGGCGATGCCGGGTTCAGCGTATGTTGACGGAGGACTCGGGATTAGGCACAGGGTCGGAATCTGCAAGCAATCTACTACTACCGCCAGCTTCCATGACAGGTCCTCCTTTGGTTGCGGACTGATATCCGCAGAATTTGCGGGCTTGCGCCCAATCTTGGATTTTAACAGTTTGAGACTTCGGTTTCAAGTCAAAGATGTTCAGGCTTTTCTCTTTCGTTCGCTTCTGTTGAGCTGGATGAAGTAGGAGAACCGGAGGATCAGTCCGAAGGCGAAGGAACCCTGCACCAGGATCCTGAAAAGGCCTTGGAGAAGGCGCTCCGAGGTGAGTCCGGGCATCAGCAGGGTCACGACGTTCGCGACAATCGAAATCAGCATGAGAAAGGTGATGACAGCGCCGGCCACGTTGGCCTTGAACTTCCCGTAGTAAAGGCGGATCGCCATGAGGCCCACCAGCAGTCCTATGATGCCGGTGAACAGTCCCGTCAGCATGATGACGAAAATCACGCTGAAGCCCATGCCCGGTCCGATCTGCGCCAGGGCGTCCAGGATGTCCGCCAGGGCGAAAGCGAGAATGGAGAATCCGCTGAGAAGGAGCATCTTGTCCGACAGGGATTTCTTTCTGTTCCTGTTCATTACGGACGTGATGTCTTCCTTGTCTTCCTCTGCAAGGACCTTTTTGCCGGTTTCGTCCACCAGGGCGATGGAATTGACCTTTTCCGATATCTCCTTCTCGAAAACGATTTCATCGGAGCGGTCCACGAACATGCCGTAGATCGATTCCCAGATCAAAACGCATCCGAAGAGATCCAGCATGTATGTGAAGATTTCGCTGGTGACGGAGTCGGAACCCCACCAGGCGTTGAAGTTGCCGATATTCAGAATCAGGATCAGCGATACTCCGACGAACATGAGAATGCCGACCTTCATGCCCTTGCGGCTGTTTTCAAGCAGATAGCGCTGGTGGCGGAAGAAGAGGGCGTTCTCGATTCCCTTCATGATGCTGCGGAAGGACCATTTTCCGTAATCGTCCACCGTGACGGAGATGTCGGCCTTGTAGCCCTTGGGAATGTCGGAAAGGATCTGCAGCAGGTTGTCCGTGGTGTCGTCCGAAATTTTGGGAATTTCTTCAAAATCCGCATTGCTGCAGAACATGTCCGAGGCTTTTTCGAAGTGCAGGGGAATGTCGAATACCTTGTTTTCCCTGTCCAGGCTGAAGGTATGCGAAAGCTTCCGGGCTATGCCCGTGCGCTCGATCTCGATGCTGTTGCGGTATTTCCTTTCCTTCTTCTTTTTCATGGCTGCCTCAGGTCACCGGGAATTCCATGTTCTTTGCCTTGAGCATCGGGTCGCCGGAAAGCGAGCTTTCCTCCCAGTCGTCGCGCTTTGCCTGCAGGAACTTGCGGAAAAGCACGTCCGGAATCATCGTCCTGGTGAATTCGGACTTCTCGGCGCACTTGATGGCGTCGTTGAGCGTATCGGGAAGCTCGCGGCCGGTGTTGTACTCGTCCGGGTCAAGGCCGTCGCGGATTCCTTCCATGGCGGCTCCTGCAAGAAGCAGGCAGGCAAGGTACGGATTGCACGATGGGTCGGGGCTCTTGACCTTGACCCTGGCGGCCTCCGGGTGGGCCTTGACGAGGAACTTTCCGTTGCCCAGGCCGTAGTTGACGGCAGAAGGTGCGTCGAACGTGCCGGTTCTCTCGTAGGAGTTGGCTATGGGATTGAGGAAAAGCGTGATTTCCTCGATTCTCCTGAGGATTCCGCCGGTCATGCAGCGTGCGAGCTTCTTTCCCTCGGATGCCTTGGCTCCGTCCACGGCGAGGCTGATTGCAAGCCCCGATCCGTTCTCGCCGAAAAGCGGCTTGGGAAGGAACGATGCGAAAAGCCCCATCCTGTCGGCCGTGATCTTCACTATGTCCTTGAAGGTGACGAGGTGGTCGGCGGCATCGAGAAGGGGAGCCTGGCTGAATCTGATTTCGTTCTGGCCGGGGCCTTTCTCGTGGTGGCTGGCCACGTAGGTGATTCCCATCTGCTCCATGGTCAGGCAGATTTCGCGCCTGATGTTCTCGCCCTTGTCGATCGGGGCGGCCTCGCAGTAGGAGGCGCGGTCCATGGGGATGTCGGTCGGATTGCCCTCGGCATCCTGGCGGAAGAGGTAGAACTCGCACTCGGTCCTGGCCTGCAGGTTCATTCCGGAAGCCTTGAGGCTGTCCTCGTACTGCTTGAGGATCGTGCGCACGTCGCCCTCGAAGGGCTTTCCGTCCTGGTGCCTGATGGAGCAGAAGAACCTTGCGACTCTTCCGTCGGAGGGTCTCCAGGGAAGAATGGTCAGCGTCTGCGGATCCGGGAAGAGAAGAAGGTCCGAGTCATCGATGCTCAGAAAGCCCCTGATCGATGCCGCGTTGAGTCCGACTCCCTTTTCCATGGCCTTTTCAAGGGATGAGGCGCTGATGGAAATGTTCTTCACCTGTCCGAAGATGTCACAGAAGGCGAGCCTGACGAATCTGACGTCCTGCTCCCTCATGAAGTTCATGATGTTTTCACGCTGAGCTGCCGACATGAGCGATCCTCCGATATGCAAATGTTGCTTGATTCTTGCCTTTATGTCCAGTTTTTACAGTAAATAAGTTGACGGTTTGGCTTAAATAAAGTAGAAAAATGCCATAACTATATACAGAAACAGCCGGGGAAGAAACCATGGAAACAGTAGCCGATTACTTTGGAAGTCTGGTCTTCAACGATGCCGTGATGAGGGAAAAGCTCCCCAAGGACATCTACAAGACGCTCAGGAAAACCGTGTCCGAAGGCAAGGACATCGACCTGAACGTGGCCAACAGCGTCGCCAACGCCATGAAGACATGGGCGCTCGAGCACGGCTGCACCCATTACACCCACTGGTTCCAGCCCATGACCGGAATCACCGCCGAAAAGCACGATGCCTTCGTATCCCCTGCAGAGGGCGGACGCGCGATCATGGAGTTCAGCGGCAAGGGCCTGATCAAGGGCGAGGCCGACGGATCGTCCTTCCCCTCCGGCGGACTGAGGGCAACCTTCGAGGCCCGCGGCTACACGGCCTGGGACCCCACCAGCTATGCCTTCATAAGGGACGACACGCTCTACATCCCGACGGTCTTCCTCTCGTACACCGGAGAATCGCTGGACAAGAAGACCCCGCTTCTGAGAAGCATGCAGGCCATAAGCGACGAGGCGGTGAAGATCCTCAGGCTCTTCGGCGACGAGGAAGTCAAGCGCGTGATCACCACCGTCGGCCCCGAGCAGGAGTACT
>JAEEGF012078493.1_pt1 | contig 11724 bp, 7 predicted proteins | sample 9134171 | NCBI WGS metagenome assembly JAEEGF01 (sample SAMN16246542, study PRJNA631951) | gut metagenome | biome: gut microbiome; feature: rumen; material: AP-attached | host: Bos | place: Iran: Karaj | collected 2018-10 | reverse complement strand
TCCTCGACCGAACATCGCTGATACTCGACATCTTCGCCATGAGGGCAAAGACAGCGGCAGCCAAGACACAGGTGGAGCTGGCACAATACAAATATATGCTACCGAGGCTCACCCGCCTGTGGACACACCTCGAACGGCAGCGTGGAGGAAGCGTAGGGCTGAGAGGACCGGGAGAGACACAGCTCGAGATGGACCAGCGTATCATCCGAGGACGCATGGCGCTGCTAAAAGAACGGCTCAAAGAAATCGACACACAGAAATCCACACAGCGAAAAAACCGCGGACGACTCATCCGCGTCGCACTCGTAGGCTACACCAACGTGGGGAAATCAACCCTTATGAACCTGCTGTCAAAGAGCGAGGTGTTTGCCGAGAACAAGCTCTTCGCCACGCTCGACACCACCGTGCGTAAGGTCATCATCGACAACCTGCCGTTCCTCATGTCCGACACCGTGGGGTTCATTCGAAAACTGCCAACCGACCTCATTGACTCTTTCAAATCAACGCTCGACGAGGTCAGGGAGGCAGACCTGCTCGTACATGTGGTCGATATCTCCCACCCCGACTTCGAGGAGCAGATACAAATCGTGGATAAGACACTCGGCGACCTCGACGCTGCCGACAAGCCCACCGTCATCCTGTTCAACAAAATCGACGCATACACCTGGGTGGAGAAAGATCCCGACGACCTCACACCAAAAACCAGAGAGAACATCACCCTCGACGAGCTCATGGCAACATGGATGGCGAAACTCGGAGACGACTGCTTCTTCATCTCCGCCACAAAAAAGCAGAACATCACCGAATTCAAGAACCTGCTATATAAAAAGGTGAAAGAACTCCACGTGCAGAAATACCCCTACAACGACTTCCTCTTCCAGACTTATGACGAAGAAGGAATGACGGAATGAAAACTAATCCACCGTCATCAAAACGTACCCTCGAAGTAAGGTCTATAGGAGCCGACGAGATTCTGGAGTAGCGAGCACAGAGCCAAACTTGCTTGTGTTATGCCGAAATTTCCGTTTAAGCTGAGTACATAGTCAAACTTGTTTGAACTTTGTTGATGCGTAGGAAATTCACCGAAGTCAGTCACGACAGAATCCTGCGAAGCGATTTCTTATGTCGGGCAGCACCAGCCTTTCTGAACCGCACAATGGCAACTACCCACAAAAGTAAATCACAAAATCTAAAAACTATAAACTATAAACTACAAACTATAAACTAAAACCCCAATATGCGCAAACTATCAGAAAAAGAAATATTCCTCTTGGAAGACCAGGGCTGTTACGCCGAAGACTGGACCAATATCGATGTCGATAACGACGAGTTTAAAACCAACAGCATCTTCAACGTGAGGTTCTACGGGCATATTCAGATAGGCTCGCTCAACGGACGGATTGAGATGGAAGAGGGCTTCCCCGTGAAATGCGGCATACGCAACGCAACGCTGAAAGATGTCACCATCGGAGACCACTGCCTTATAGAGAACGTATTCGGCTATATCGCCAACTACGACATCAAAGACAGCGTGATGATATGCAATGTGGGCGTGATCACAACACAGGGCAGCTCTAACTTCGCCATCGGGAACACACTCTCTGTGCTCAACGAGGCGGGAGATGGCAACATCGTGCTCTACGAGAACCTCACAGCACAGACTGCACAGCTCATGATGGACAATAAAGCGGTGTTCGACATGATTCTCAACGAGCAGAAGCAGAAGCCAAAACCCGAAAGAGGAATCATCGGAGAAGGATGCCGCATCATGGGTACGAAGGAAATCTATAACGTAGTCATCGGAGAATCAGCCGAAATCAACGGAGCCAGCAAAATAGAGGAAGCGACCATACAAAGCAGCGATGAGGCACCTACCATCATCGGACATGATGTCATCATCGAAAACTCCATCACCGCATGTGGAGCCAACATCGCAAACGGGGCGAAAATCGACAACTCGTTTATCGGTGAGACCGTACATGTGGGCAAAGGCTACTCGTCAGAAGCTACCGTGATGTTCGCAAACACATACCTCGACAACGGTGAGTCGTGCGCCGCATTCCTTGGACCTTTCTCATGCTCACACCACAAGGCATCGCTCCTCATTGCCGGTAAATTCTCCTTCTACAACGCCGGATCAGCCACCAACCAGAGCAACCACGCCTATAAGATGGGACCCATCCACTACGGCACCCTCGACCGAGGCAGCAAAACAGCCAGCGGGGCACATATCATCTGGCCGGCACAGTTCGGACCGTTCACCATGATTATGGGAAAAATAGAAAATCATCCCGACCTCAGCGAACTCCCCTTCTCATACGTCATCGGCAAGGAGAACAAGACCATCGTAGTGCCGGGCATCAACATACGCACAGTGGGCACCTGGCGCGATGTGAACAAATGGCCCAAGCGTGACAAACGACCGAAGGGAGCCAGACAGGACATCATCAACTTCCAGTTCCCCAACCCTTACATCATACAGCAGGTGATCAAAGGAAAACAGCTGCTTCAGAAAATGCTCGACAGCAGCAAAGGGGAATTCCTCGAATACAACGGATGCACCATCAAACGTAATGCCGCGGTCAGGGGCATCGAATACTATGATATGGCCATCGGACTGTTCATCTATGAGGTGATGAAACGAACTGACGACGACAACGAGGCGAACGAGGTGGGAGCTGACAACTGGATGGACCTAGCTGGCATGATCGTACCGGAAAAAGAAATCGAGAGGCTCGTACACGATGTCAAGAAAGGCAATGTGGTATCATCCACTGAGCTGCTGCTCATCCTCTCCCAAATCAACGACGACTATCTCGACAACGAAGCGTCGTACGCCAGAAGCATCATGCAGACTGCAGCCGACAGCATCTTCATCAACACTGACGAATGGCTCGCCAAAGCCGAAAAGGCCCGGAGCCTGTGGATACGACTCATCAAGGACGATGCCGAGAAAGAATTTCAGATGGGCGATGTCGATGAGGACTTCTTCCGCGATTTCATCGCAGGAGTGAAATAAGTTTTTTTTTATAGGATTTTTTATAGGATATTATAAGATATTATAAGATATTATAAGATGTTATAAGATTTCCTATTATATCCTATCATATCCTATCATATCCTATAATTTCCTATCATCTCCTATCATATCCTATTATCTCCTATAATCTCCTATAATTTCCTATCATATCCTATCATATCCTATAATTTCCTATCATATTCTATCATATCCTATCATCTCCTATAATATCCTATAATTTCCTATCATATCCTATCATATCCTATCATATCCTATCATATCCTATTATCTCCTATAATCTCCTATAATTTCCTATCATATCCTATTATCTCCTATCATCAGAAAAAAATGAAAAAAATATTTATCGCCCTGATCTGGGCAATCTCCATCAACCTCTGCGCTCAGAACGACTCCGTCGCCTTCACACCCGACAAATACCATTATGAGAGCGTGAAGAACGACCCGCGGCGCGTCAAAATCTGCACGCTCGACAACGGGCTACGCGTCTATCTAATGGTTAACAACGACCAGCCGAGAATCCAGACTGCCATCGCAGTAAGGACCGGAGGGAAGAACGACCCGGCTGAGACAACCGGACTCGCCCACTACCTTGAACACATCATGTTCAAGGGGACATCCCAGTTCGGTACTCAGGACTACAGCGCGGAGAAGCCCATGCTCGACGAAATCGAGCGGCTTTACGAAACCTACAGGCAGACAACCGACCCGCAGCAGCGCAAAGACATCTACCACACCATCGACTCCATCTCCTACGAGGCATCGAAAATCGCAATTGCAAACGAGTACGACAAGCTCATGGCGGGCATCGGATCCACAGGAAGCAATGCCTTCACCAGCGAGGACCAGACGTGCTATGTGGAGAACATCCCAGCCAACGAGGTGGAGAGCTGGGCTGCCGTTCAGAGCAACCGGTTCAAGGACATGGTCGTCAGAGGGTTCCACACTGAGCTGGAAGCCGTCTATGAGGAATACAACCGCAGCCTCACTCAGGATATCCGAAAAGTGCTTGAGGCACTCAACCAGATGCTCTACCCCAACCACCCCTACGGCAAACAGACGGTCATCGGTACACAGGAGCACCTGAAAAACCCGTCGATAACCAACATCAAGAACTACTTCAGCAAATACTACGTGCCCAACAACGTGGCCATCTGCCTATGCGGAAACATCTCGCCCGACGACGTGATGGACATCATCACCAAGTATTTCGGCGACTGGAAACCATCTGCCGGCGTGGAACCGCTGCAATACACGAAGGAAGAGCCGCTCAAAGGCGCACAGACGAAAGAGGTGTACGGACTGGAGAGCGAAGCCGTAGCGGTGGCATGGCGCTTCCCGGGCATGAAGGAGAAAGACTGCGAATATGCAGAGGTCATACAGAAACTGCTATTCAACAACAAAGCGGGATTCTTCGACAAGAACATCAACCAGCAGCAGAAGGTGCTGCAGTCTCTGATTTATCTCGACGGAATGAGCGACTACGCCTCTCTCATCGCAATCGCCTACCCCAAGCAGGGACAGACACTCGACGAGGCGAAGCAGCTGATGCTCGACGAGGTGGCGAAGCTGCTGAGAGGAGAATTCAGCCAGGAAATGCTTGACGCCATCGTCAATAACATGAAGCTCAGCGAGATGCGGGAGATGGAGGACAACGAGTCGAGTGCCCTGCGAATGGCAAGTGCTTTCATCAATGAGCGCAACTGGGCAGACGAGGTCAACAAAATCGAGAAGGTGAAGAAGATGAAACGGCAGGAGGTCATCGACTTCGCAAGGAAATACCTCTCCGACCACAACTACGTGTGTGTGTATAAGCGCCAGGGGCCCGACCCCAACGAGAAGAAAATCGACAAGCCAGCCATCTCACCTATCGAGATGAACCGCGACAAGCAGACAGCGTTCGTCGATTCCATCCTAAAAGCCAAGACGGACCCCATCCTGCCCGAATTCGTTGATTTCGAGAATGATGTGAAGTCATACCGGCTCAAACGCGGCAACAGCCTCATGTACCGCAAAAACGAGAAGAACGGCATCTTCTCGCTCACCTACGTCGTGGAGCACGGAAGCAAGGCAGACAAGATGCTGCCCTACGCTGCCGACTATTTCAATTATCTCGGAACAAAGAAACTCTCCAACGAGAAAATCCAGGAGCAGCTCTATGCGCTGGCATGTAACATCAACATCCGCGTGAATGTCGATCAGACCTTTATCGTCATAAGCGGACTGGCGGAAAACCAGGCAAAGGCGATGCAGCTCTTCGAGGACTGGGTGAAAAACGCCAAGCCAGAACAGAGCATCTACGACTCGTTCGTGGAGGACCAGCTCAAGGCAAGGGAAATCGAAAAGGCGGAGCAGTCGTCTTGCTATGCACGACTATATGAATACTGTGCCTACGGACCGCTCAACCGCTACACGAACATACCATCGGCAGACGAGCTCAAAAACGCCACACCACAGGAGATGATTAACAAAATCAAGGAACTGGCAAACTACAAGCAGATTGTGCTCTATTACGGACCCTCAACACTGCATCAGATTGTTGAGCTGACCGACAACATCCACAAGACACCCAAAAACCCGATTCCTCCCAAGGAAGACAACCACTTTAAGATGCAGACCATCGACGAGAACGAGGTCTTTGTGGCTAACTACGACTCAAAAGCCATCAACATGGCGATGCTCTCATGCAACGGGCAAACCTACGACGAGACGATTGTGCCGAAAATCAGACTCTTCAACGAGTATTTCGGAGGGGGGATGAACACCATCGTCTTCCAGGAACTGCGAGAGAGCCGCGGACTGGCATACCAGGCCAATGCACTCTACACCATTCCAGACCGAAAGACAGAGCCACATGCCTTCCGAACCTTCATCATCTCCCAGAACGACAAGATGGACAACTGCATCGAAGTGTTCCAGGACATCATAGAGCACATGCCGATGTCTGACAAGGCATTTACGCTGGCAAAGAAAAACCTCAAGAAAACCATCGAGTCTGAGCGCTATGTGGGAGCTGCTGTACTCAACTACGTCTTCCGATCGAAGAAGCTCGGGCTCAAGCACGACATCAACGAGGACATCTACCGCGATGCCAGCCGTCTCACCCTACGCGGACTTGAGAACTTCGCACAGACCTACGTAGCAGGACGTAAATACAGATACATCATACTCGGAAATATCGAAGACCTCGACATGGACCGCCTCAATGCCCTCGGCAAAGTCAACATCCTCACCCTCGATCAAATCTTCGGATACTAACTCAAGAGTTTTTTTCTGTGTTTGTGTTTGGTAGTTAACTGAAGTTTCTGAAGTTCTTAACTTCCTTTTTAACTTCCATAATTAAATGATTTACATTTGACAGTCGTATTTTTGCCCACAACTCAAAATAATCAATAGTTGTGGGCAAAATTAATTCTATTTTATTTGCCCATATCCTACATTATTGGTATCTTTGCAAAAAGTAATGACAATTACAGTAACACCGAATACTATTTCAAAATATGAGATTCTACGATAGAGAAAAAGAACAAATGGAAGTGGGACATTAACAAGATTATTGGGAATGGTTCAGATGGAAAGAAAGAAGAAAAGAAAAAGGAGTTAGATTTTTCTAACTCCTTTTCCTTTAAGGCGCTTCAGGATGGGCTTGAACCAACGACCCCCTGATTAACAGTCAGGTGCTCTAACCAACTGAGCTACTGAAGCAGTATTGATGGTTTTAAAAACACATCTCTCCACTAATATTACGGCAAAGTTAATGCCTTTGAATGAAACATCCAAAAAAAATCAGTAAAAAAACAGCAAAAACGAAAAAAACCTCCAATTCTGGAGTATGTTGACCTTTTTTTCAACTTTAAAATTACAATACTCACCGTTAATCAAACATTGGTTGTTATGACTCCAAGTAAAATCCACGGATTAAAATTTCACATTCTCTCGTTTGTACACAGAAGGCGATGTCTTATGCACATACATAAAATAACGGCGGAAAGTTGATAGCGAGTTGAAACCCGACTTCTCGGCAATTACCTCCAACGTCATGTTTGTGTTGAGAAGAAGTTTTGTGGCATATTCAAGACGAAGCGAATTGATAAAATCAAAAAATGTCTTATTCAGTTCATGATTGATGTAATTCGACAAATAAGTGCGGTTGGTGCCGATTTTCAGCGCCAAGTCATTTAATGTCAACTTCGGATTGAGATAAACCTTCTCTTCGTAAACAAACTCCTCAAAACGTTTAATAAAATTGTAGGCCATTAAGAACGCTTAGGGTGGAAAATTCATTTAATTAGTCTCTATTTTTGCGAAAAATCTTTTAATAAGAAATTAATTTCACGTATTTTTTGCAAAAATAGATAAAAAATAATAGTCAATAAATCTTTTCAAGCACAAAAAAAAGTCAAATCGTAAAAAACAACTTTTCTTTTACGTAATGAGTTAGTTTTTATCCAATGAAAGGTGTTGAAAATTGTATAATTATGCTTTTTTGAGTTTTAAAGAACTTTTATGTATTTCATCAGAAAAACTCACAACATCAATCTGCGATAACTAAAAACTAAAAACTAAAAAACACACCGAATCACCACTAAAAACTGAAAACTAAAAACTAAAAACTAAAAAAACACACCGAATCACTACTAAAAACTAAAAACTAAAAACTAAAAACTAAAAAAATTGCTAACTTTGCAGAGAAAAAGAGCAAAACACCTGTATGAAGAGAATATTAATTGTGAACACCTCGGAGCGGACCGGCGGGGCGGCCATTGCGGCAAGCAGGCTCCTGAGCGCACTCAACAAAAATGGATTCATAGCTGAGATGCTCGTACGCGACAAGCAGACATCCAACAAGGCGGTCAACTCCATTGGAAAAAAATGGCGCATGGCTGCCAAGTTTATATGGGAACGGTTCGTCATTTTCGCCGCATCTGGATTCAGCAAAAAAAACGTATGGCAAGTAGATATAGCAAATGCAGGGACAGACATCACGAAGACAAAGGCGTTTCAGCATGCCGATGTCATTCATCTGCATTGGGTCAACCAGGGGTTCCTGTCGGTAAACGGACTGCGCAACATTCTGTCTGCTAAGAAGAAAGTAGTTGTCACCATGCACGACATGTGGTACTTCACAGGAATCTGCCATTATGCCGGTGAATGTGAGAAATACAAAACGCTATGCGCTGACTGCCCTCTCATGAAGAAACGGTTGCTGTGCAAGGACTACGCCAAACGGCTGTTCAAGCGGAAACAAGACATCTACGCCACAAGCAACATCACATTCGTGGGATGCAGCCAGTGGATGACGGATATCGCAGCAAAATCAGCCCTCACAAAAGGACATAAAGTCATCAACATACCCAATGCCATCGACACCGAGCGTTTCACCCCCCTACCCAAAGAGGCGGCAAGGGAAAACCTCAGACTGCCTAAGCGGGGAACACTTATCCTATTCGGTTCACAGCGCATCACCGACCCGAGAAAAGGATTCAGGTTTCTCGTCGAGGCATGTAATTACCTCAACGAACAGCATCCACAACTGGCACAGAAAATCACAGTCGTCGTTGTGGGAGGCAACTCCAAGGATGTTGCCTCGTCAGTGCCGATGAAAGTGGTGCCAGTCGATTATCTTGCAGACGAGCGCACAATGATCAGCCTCTATAATGCCGTGGATCTCTATGTCACGCCCTCTCTGCAGGACAATCTGCCCAACACCATCATGGAGGCGATGGCATGCGGAACTCCATGCGTCGGATTCAATGTGGGCGGGATTCCTGAGATGATTGACCACCAGACAACCGGATATGTGGCTGAATACAAAAATGCAAAAGATTTCGCAGAAGGCATCGCCTGGTGTCTGTCTGCCGACAGATACGACCAGCTGTGTGAAGCCAGCAGGAAGAAAGTAGAGAACACCTATGCGGAAAAACTGGTGGCAGCAAGATACCGCACTATTTATGAATAATGAGAGGATGAGTGCGATAAAACCGGTCAACACAAATGAAAAGGTGATCATCTCCTTGATAACAGTCACCTATAATGCGGCGGACACCATAAAGCGGACGCTCGACAGCATTGCAGCACAGGAATGCCGGCATTTCGAGCATATCATCATCGACGGGCAGTCGTCCGACGGAACAATCGCGCTGGTGAACACTTACAAGGCAAACAACCCGCACATCAACATCAAAGTGGTGAGCGAGCCTGACGAAGGACTTTACCATGCCATGAACAAAGGGCTGAAGGCTGCAGAGGGGAAATATGTCTGTTTCCTTAACGCCGGGGACTCACTCCACGACAGCACATCATTATATAATGTAATGAAAAGAACAGAAGTTCACCAACATCTGCCTGGAGTCATCTACGGCGAAACCGACATCGTGGACAACAAAGGCATCTTCCTGCGGCACCGCGAGAAGAAAGCACCCGAACACCTAAGCTGGAAATCATTCCGTCAAGGCATGCTCGTTTGTCATCAGTCATTTTATGCCCTGAGAGAGATTTGCCCCGAATACGACACTGCCTACCGGCTCTCCGCGGACTTTGACTGGTGCATTCGCGTGATGAAAGCTGCCAAACAGCACAAACTACCCCTCGTCAACACCCATCTCGTGCTGACCGACTATCTCGCAGAAGGCATGACCACAAAAAATCACAAGGCATCCCTCAAAGAGCGGTTCCGGATCATGGCACACCACTATGGCTACCCAACCACTTTTCTGATGCATGCCTGGTTCTGCATCAAATCGCTCTTAACCCACTAGCTGTCTCTCCAACATGTACTCATTTCCCCATAACTCCCATAGTTCCCATAACTCTCATAACTCCCATAAAAAATGCTAATCGACAACAACACAACTGAATATCAGGAATTCCCAAATTTTAAAGGCGGCGAAAAATCCCTTTTCGCAAAAATGTTTTTCGACGGCAGCGTCCGCATACTCCGTGCTTATCTTCCTCCTGGCGCATCTATCGGATACCACCGCCATGAGGAAAACGCCGAAATCATGTATTTTCTGTCCGGTTCGGGCATCGTCAACGACAACGGAGAGGAACGTCCCGTGGCAGCGGGGCAGACCACCTATTGTGAGAAAGGGAAAGCCCATAGTCTGACAAATAACGGCAGCGAAGACCTCCACTTCTTCGCTGTGGTGCCGGAGCTGCGCTGATGGTTGAGATTCAGGACACGCTGGTCAGCTTCGACCTTTTCAAAGAGTGTTTCTGCTGCGACCTCAAGGCATGTGGAGGTGCCTGCTGCGTGGAGGGCGACGCAGGCGCTCCGGTCACAGCTGAAGAAATCGCAGATCTGGAAGAGGCTGCTGAGCTGTTAAGGCAAGAACTCACACCTGCAGCACGTGAGGTCATCGACGCTCAAGGTGTAGCTTACATCGACCGGGAAGGACAGCTGGTCACCTCCATCGTCGGAGGGAAAGAATGTGTGTTTGCAATCAAAAACGATGAAGGCACCACCCTCTGTGCCATCGACCGTGCATGGCGGGAAGGACGCATACCCGTGCAAAAGCCGCTATCATGCGCACTCTATCCTGTCAGGCTGAGCAAGGTGGGCGGAATGACGGCACTCAACTACAACCGGTGGTCGATATGCGGAGCGGCATGCCTGAAAGGAAAAGAACTTGGCATCCCGCTTTATCAGTTTCTGAAAGCGCCCCTCGTCCGTGCCTTCGGGCAAAACTGGTGGGACGAATGCCACCTCGTATGCGGTGAACTCAAAAAACAAGGATATATCTAAAAACATTCAAGATTCCGTAGTAAAAACAAAAAAAATGAAACATACAACATCCTGGCGATTGTTCGCCCTCATCATCGCCACCATCCTCTTTGGTGCCTGCAAAACCCAGGACAAAACCGCCAGAGTTCCAAAAGCGAAAAAAGCACTCACCTGCAAAGCTCCGCAATTCCTGCAGAAGGGCGACAAAGTGGCACTGATCTCACCAGCATACGCAACACCGCAAGAAAACGTGGACAAGACTGCCGCCATACTCCGCCAGTGGGGACTGGAACCGGTGGTCGGGCCAAACGTTGGTAATGTCTATCTGGGCAGATATGCCGGAACTCCAGCCCAGCGCAAAAGTGACCTGCTGTGGGCGTTGAGCGACAAATCTGTAAAAGCTGTCATCTGCAACCGAGGCGGATACGGTTCACTGCAAGAGGTGGACAAACAGCTCATAGACGCCATCAAAGCCAACCCCAAATGGATTATAGGCTACAGCGACATATCCTCACTTCACGGGGCATGGACCAACGCCGGAGTGATGAGCATACACGGCACGATGAGCGTATCCCTCGCTAAAGGAGGCAGTGATTCATCATCCACACTGCTGCGCGACCTGCTCACAGGACAAGTGCCAAGGTATGAGCTGCCTGACCATACACAGAACATTCCTGGAAAAGCGCAGGGAATACTCGTTGGAGGAAACCTCTGCACTGTCGTACCCGCACTCCACACGCTCGCCGACAACACAGCAGGCAAAGACCTTATCCTTTTTATTGAGGAGGTGGAGGAATCGATGCACAACATCGACCGGCAGTTCGATATCCTGCGCACACACGGAGTGCTCAGCCGCTGCAAAGGAATCATCCTCGGTGAGTTCACCGACTGCGGACATGAATACACCTTCCCCGACGTGGAGACCATGCTCTACGAGCAGCTCAAGTCCTACAACATTCCCGTC
>JAEEGF012385372.1_pt1 | contig 11725 bp, 11 predicted proteins | sample 9134171 | NCBI WGS metagenome assembly JAEEGF01 (sample SAMN16246542, study PRJNA631951) | gut metagenome | biome: gut microbiome; feature: rumen; material: AP-attached | host: Bos | place: Iran: Karaj | collected 2018-10 | reverse complement strand
AGCTCTTGCTGACAAGGCGGATGCTCTTGTTATAGCGCCAGCTACAGCAAATTGTATCGCCAAGCTTGCGTGTGGAATTGCAGACGACATGCTGACTACAACTGCGCTTGCCTGCGACAGCGTAAAGATCATAGCTCCTGCCATGAATACCAAGATGTTTGAAAATCCTGTGACTCAGCGCAATCTAAAGACACTTGCAGACTTGGGATACATAATCATTACGCCGGGAGATGGCTACCTTGCCTGCGGAACTGTCGGCAAAGGCAGAATGGAAGAGCCACCAGCTATAGTCGAGGCAATAATCCATGAAATTTCCTGCAAAAAAGATATGAAGGGCATGAATGTGCTTGTAACAGCGGGCCCTACAAGAGAGGCAATCGATCCTGTAAGATACATAACAAATCATTCCACAGGGAAAATGGGTGTTGCCCTGGCCAAGGCAGCAGCAAACCGCGGCGCCAACGTAACACTCGTGGCCGGACCTCTGGAAACCCAGGTTCCATCCTACATAAATCTTGTTAAGATTACTTCGGCAAAAGAGATGTTTGATGAAGTTACTACTCGCTCTACAGAGCAGGATGTCATTATCAAGGCAGCAGCAGTAGCGGATTACACACCTAAAACCGTAGCAGAGGACAAAATTAAGAAATCTGATGATGGCTCAGACATGACTATTGAGCTTGATAGAACTAAGGATATCCTCAAGTGGCTCGGTGAACACAAGAAGGAAAACCAGATTCTGTGCGGCTTTTCCATGGAAACAAGAGACATGCTTGAAAATTCCAGAAAAAAGCTTGCTAAAAAGAACCTTGATATGATCTGCGCCAACAATGTAAAGGTAGAGGGCGCTGGCTTTGGAGTAGATACCAACGTCATCACAATCATAACAAGAGATGAAGAGAAGCAGCTTGAACTTATGAGCAAGGATGCAGCAGCTCACAAAATTTTAGATGAGGTACTGAGATTGAAACACCAGTAAGTCCATTGTATTACCAGGCAAACTATAGATAATACTAGAAAAGCCAAAATAAAGCCCAGAGTAGTTAGTCTGCTCTGAGCTTTTGTCTTTTTGCTTCTGCATTAAATTTTTTACTTGTACAAATCTTTATATCAATCTTTAAGTTCCAAGATTTCCCAGTTCTTCAAGTGCATTGTTCATTGCAGCGCTGACTTTATTATTCATGTCGTCAGATAGCTGAATGTGCAGCATGTCTATCACCCTATTGTCTATGGAATAACCAAGGCGGGACTGGTGCTCTTTTAACGAATCCTGATGAGTAGCATCATACCCAGCTCTCATGCTATCAGATAGAGTCTTTGTAGCAGCCAGTGAATCATATGCTGCCTCAAATGCTTCTCCAAACTTTTTCTTGGTATCCTCATCAATTCCATTTATCTGTGATACAGATTTCTCTGTAATATTTTGGCTTAAATACTTACTTGTAATGCTGTTTGCTGATGCCAGGAATCCAAAATCCATTTATAGATCCTCCTACCAGATAATTTTTTAACTCCAAAAGATATATCGGCTAAGGCTCCAAAATGTTTACCTCTTATTTTATAATTCTCAAAATATGTCTATTTTTGTAAAAGATCAGCTAAACTTTTTTGCTTTTTTGCACAAATCTATTAAAAACTGTTTTGGAGTTTTCGTAATATTTACATGATATTTGTGATGTTTACTGGAAACTGTTTTAGTTGTATCAAAATTATGCACACAAATAGCAAATTGTGCAAATTATTAAGCAATTATTAAGGAGTTATTACAAATCATTACTGTTAGAATGAGGGTGCTCGAGCAAGTAACTATCATAAACATGCTGGTATTGGGGGATGTCTGGCATGTAGATCAACGAAATCCAACTCAATAAGAAATGGAGAAACAAGTATGAAAAAGTTAAATGTGAAAAGAATCATTTCGAAACTACTGATCATGCTTCTCCTTGTTAGCACAATGGGGGTGTGCTTCAAGAGCAATGTGAAGGCCGCAAGCTACAATCTCATGGAGACCTATGGCGCTAAATACGGCTATTCTGGTAACTGCGCGCATACATTTATGCTCAGAAATCAGAGTACAGTTAACGCCATTAAGAAGGATTCAAACATTGTCACCTTGGGAAATGAGTTTAAGCCAGATTATCTTTTAGGAAGCAGATCTGCTACTCTCATATCAGTAGACGAAGCAAAAAGGCTTGGCTACTACATTCCCTCAAACTACAAGGAAAGCTACGTACCAAAGATCAACTTTTCAACAGTTGATGAGGCTATGAAGCTCTGCTATCAGAATGGTCTTAAGATGAGAGGCCATACTTTGGTTTGGCATTCTCAGACTCCTACATGGTTCTTTAGAAATGGTTTTTCAGGAAATGGCGGCTTTGTAAACCAGTCCACAATGGATGCCCGCCTCGAGTTCTATGTTAAGTCAGTTCTTAATCATGTTTATTCAAGCCAGTATGGCAGCGTTGTTGTGTACTGGGATGTTGCAAATGAGATCATGCATGCCCAGAACTCAGGCTGGGAAGCTGTTTATGGAAACAACAAGACTAATGCTACTTATGTTAAAAAAGCTTTCAATTACGCCTATGAGTGTCTTGAATACTTCAAGCTTACTGATAAGGTAAAGCTCTTTTACAATGATTACAACACTTACATGGTAGTTAACGACGAGATCAAGCTTGTTAATTACATCAACCAGGGTAAAAAAGTCTGTGCCGGCATCGGAATGCAGTCTCACCTTAGCACAAGCTATCCTTCAGTTGATTATTATACACAGGCTCTCAATGCTTTTATCAGAGCAGGTTTCGAGGTTCAGATCACAGAGCTTGATATCAAGAATAACGGTGACAACGATCTTAACAACTACTGCTATCAGCTCTTTAAGAATATCAACACAGCTAAAAAGAACGGTGGTAACATCTCCTGCATAACATGGTGGGGCCCTTCAGATGCTGAAACCTGGTTATCAGGTCAGAAGCCTCTTATCTGGTCAAACATTGGTGTTAGTAAGCCAGCTTATGACTATGTAGTTAAGGCTTATACAGATGTATTTGGAAATCCTGGTCAGGGCGGAAGCGGCTCTGGCAGCGGAAGTGGTAGTGGAAGTGGATCTTCAGAAACAGCACCTTCTGGAAACACCAATGCTACAGCACATATTGATGATGGATGGTATTACATCAAGAATCCTGCAACACAGAAGTATCTTACAGTAGAAGGCAACAAGGCCGATGGCTGGAACAGCGTTGTTATCAGCTCAGGCACAGGTGTTGACGGCCAGAAGTGGTATGTAACAAATAGAAATGATGGTTACGTAACACTCACAAGCAAACTTGGAAATATCATGATGGATGTTGCCAACGGCGAGGACGTTGATGGTGCAAACATCGGAACATACCAGGGCTACGGCGGAAACGCTCAGCAGTTTATCTTAAAGGCAACAAGTACAAACGGTGTATATACTATCGGAACAAAGAGTTCAAATGCAGCCAAGTATCTTGATATTTATGAGAAGAAGACTGCAGATGGAACAAACGTAGTACAGTGGACTTACAATGGCGGCGCTAACCAGCAGTGGCAGTTTGAAAAGACAGACGCAGGCTCACAGGGCGGTTCTACTGGCGGCAACGAAGGCCAGGGTGGCAACGGTGGTTCTACCGGTGGTAACGAAGGCCAGGGCGGAAGCGAGACTCCTACTCCAGAGCCACAGCCTACTCCAGGCACTTCATCTGGTCTTTTACTTGAATATTCAATTAATAGCTGGGGTTCAGGCTATCAGGTAACTTATAAGATTTCTAACAACTCTGGAAACACAGTTGATGGATGGACACTCAAGGTTAACAAGAATCAGGTGAATATTGATTCTTGCTGGAATGTAAATCTTGAATCAAGTGGTGATTATTATGTGATTACTCCTGTAGACTGGAACAAGACTATTGCAAATGGACAAAGTATTGAATTTGGTTCAATCGGTGTTGGCCAGGTAGGCAGCTCTTTTGACTATGTTCTTGAAAGTGCAGCTGGCACTTCTACAGGCAACGAAGGTGGAAACAGTGGTTCTACTGGTGGAAACGAGTCTGCTGGTGGTAATGAAGGCCAGGGCGGAAGCGAGACTCCTACTCCAGACCCACAGCCTACTCCTAACCCACATTACGATCCAACTGCCAAGATTGAGAACTCAATTCCTTCCAAATATTCATCTGCAAGATACGGCGAAGGTTCAGGTACTATCGTGAACATTTCCTATACTGCACATGACACAGAGGCTAATGGCCGCACCTATACTAAGAAGGCTAACGTATACCTTCCTGCTGGATACAGTCCAGACAAGAAGTACAATGTTCTTTACCTTCTCCACGGTATCGGCGGAAACGAGAACGAATGGGGTATGACAGGCAACAACTCTACAGTAAAGGCTATCATGGACAACTTGTCATACTATGGCGACATTGATTCCTTTATCGTAGTTACACCAAATGGTAAGGCTTCAGCCAGCGGCTCAACAAATTCTTTCTACAACTTCGGTGCTGAGCTCAGATACGACCTCATTCCTTACATTGACTCTCACTACAGCACAAATGCTGACAGAGATCACAGAGCTATAGCTGGTCTTTCAAGGGGCGGAATGCAGACTATCAACATTGGTATCGGAGAGTGCGTTGATCTGTTTGGGTACTTTGGAGCATTTTCAGCAGCTCCAACAAGTAATGCAGCTTCCAAGACCGCATCACTTCTTAGTGGCAATTCATATCCTATCCACTATTTCTACAATGTATGTGGACTTCAGGATGGCATCGCATACTCAAGCCACTCACAGGCAGCCAAGAACCTGCCTTCTGTATGCAATCAGTTCGTTAACGGCCAGAACTACATGTGGCAGGAGCTAAACGGCGGCCATGACTTCAACATCTGGTACCTCGGCTTCTACAACTTCGCACAGATTGCTTTTAAATAAGAAAAAAGCCGCAGGAAAAAAATCCTGCGGCTTATACTTTGCCTTAAGTTATCCGATGGCCTTTTTAACAGCCTCGAGAACACGGTCAGCCTGGAAAGGCTTAACAATGAAGTCCTTGGCTCCGGCCTGAATAGATTCAATTACCATTGCCTGCTGACCCATAGCAGAGCACATAATGCAAACTGCATTAGGATCTGCAGCCTTGATTCCCTTCAAGGCTCCGATACCATCAAGCTCGGGCATTGTGATATCCAGAGTTACAAGGTCGGGTTTCAACTCATTATATTTTTCGATTGCGACTTTACCGTTCTCAGCTTCGCCAGCAATCTCATATCCGTTCTTGGAGAGGATATCCTTAAGCATCATGCGCATGAAAGCGGCGTCATCAGTAATGAGTATTCTTTTTCCCATATTGAACCTCCAATAAGTATTTTTAGTTGCTAAGAAAAATAGAACAATTTCTTTTTTTAAATATTTAAGTTGTTCAGTACATAATCTATTGTACCACGGATTTCTAAATATAAGCGTTAAATCGTTATGCTAAAAATTAAAATTTGATAAAGTCTTAGGGAAATTGTTTTAAATTTTATCACTTATTTAAAAACAGGAAGCGTGTAATCATAGTCATTATCGCTGTAATTCACTATCTGCCACTGGATTATTGTGTAATCTGAAATTAAATTGGTGGAATTTTCTGTTTTATTTGAAATTAACGCAATATCAAGCGATTGATTGTCGGTTATTGGTATACTTTTCTTTATTATATCATCTTGTATGGTGTCCGTATACCCTGAATTTACAGCCGCAACAAAAGCATTTCCTTTGTGGCAGGCATTGTAATATGAGGTCTGCCTATTGGCTAAATTAGTGCTGAGTCTGTAATCTGCCTTTGAATTGACCAGAGCAAGGGTGGCAAAGGAGATAAGGCTCAGGACGGCGAATATTAAAAGAATTGATGCGGTGCCAACATGGGCACCCTGAGGTCTTCTATAAGACATGTTTAATCCTCTTTAATATAATGATCAACGGTTACGCTATAAATGACAAGGCTATTGTCTTCCGGCATCTGTGAAAAGACTTCCGTAGACCTTCTGACATCAAGAATCGCTATTTTTCCAACAAGTGCATTACCGATAAGCTGCGTGCCGTACTCGTTTACATCGGCGTAGACGTCAGCGGCCTTTTGCAGACTAATATCCATTATGGCTTCATAGGAGGCTTCAGCTAAGGAACTGTCCACTTCTTCCCAGTTTTCATCAAAGAAAATGACTATGGCCCCTTCCTGCTCGTTGTCTTCGGAGGTCAATACCGAGGAGGGATACATGGCCTTTATCATCTGTATCCTTCCATCACAGCCGTAGAAGGACTCCGCAAGATTCTGAGTCCATAGCACAGCCTGATTGAGGTTTCTGTCGCTACTGGCAATCTGATAGGCGCCAACAAAAAGCCTTACACAGACAGCGCTTGAAAGGGAAAAGAAGAGAATCGCTATGATCAGCTCCATGAGAAATAAGCTTGTTTTTGAGTTTGGTTGTGAACTCATTGTTTATTCTGCTTCGCTCCTTACTGAAATGTACACTGATTCTTCGTCGCCATCCTCCGAGGTAATGGTTGCCTTGAGAAGATGAGGTGAAACCTGAATGATTTCAAAAGAATTCAGCTTATAGATCTTTTGGCCGGACTGGGGATAGAAATTATCAAGGTCATCTCTGGCGAATAATTCCATCAGATATCCGTCGTGATCATAGATATAAGTGTTGTATAAGCTTCCGCTTATTTCCTCCTGCAAAACCAATACTTCCTGGTTAAAGAGGTCACGAACAAAGACACTTCCGTTCTGGTCCGCCTGTCGTACCTTCTCTGTTATATAGGCAAAAGAGATCCTCTGGGCATAGTTTTCAGAGGTCTGCTGCACATTCTTTTTATAGATGCCGGCACCTATGGCAATAACCGTAAGAGCGGACAGCATAAAAAGAAGCATGAGGCAGATCACAAAAAGTGTATCGATTACGTGGCTTTTTCTTGATTCCAGTTCCATTTTTTCCTCAGAAGATTTATTAGTCGCTATTTATCAACAATATGGTTACATCGGGGTAGAGATTTGCTGCAATAGGCATATAGTCAATGAAAAAAGTTTTTTTGTCATAGGTGAGACCGTAGTGCTGTTCGAGATATTCTAGGCTTGGAGGGTAGCGGCCCTCGATGGCATAGCACTGGATTATATCTCTGGCCAGGGCGTTTTCCAGGGATTCCTGTTCCCTTGCTATGGAGCTACGACCGGTGGCGTCTACTGCCAAAAAGAACAGCACAGCAATGACAGTAAAAATAATCATGGAGATTATTTTGAAAAACCTGTCAGAGAGCCGAATTATCTGATTGTCCTTTGCTTCAAATCTGTTTGACATAAATTATCCTTTTTTTACTTATCCTATGGTGGTCATAATTCCCATAAGTGGCAGTATAACTGACAAGAGAATCATTCCTACTATAATAGAAAGAATTATTACCAGGGTGGGTTCAAGTATTGAGATAAGAGAATAAATCTTTCGCTGGGTCTCATGCTCAAAGTGCTCTGCAATCTGCTTCATGGCGATGTCCATGGAGCCGGTCTTAAAGCCGACGGACACCATCTGAGAATAGAAGGAGGAAAAGATATTGGCCTTTTCCAGAGCTTCAGGGAAACTGTCTCCATCTATCAGCATATTTCTGCAGCTTTCAATTTTTTCACGCATCTCATTGCTCTCCACAAGCTTTTCAACCAGAGAAAGACCTTCGAAGGTGTCCATTCCGCTTGAGAGAGTGAGCACCATTCCGCTGGCGAATCTCTCGCTTTCAAGCTCCTGCATCAATCTGCGGGTAGGGCGGAAGTGCACAAGGATTTTTTTGAACAGCTGCTTTCCCGGTGTGGTGCTGGAAAAGAAAAAGAAGAGAATAGCAATAACTACCATCAGTCCAATTGTGGCGATGGAATAGCGGTTCAAGGCATTTCCCATGTTCAAAAGAGACTTGGAGAAACCGCTCATGCTGGTTCCCAGCTGTGCAAATACCTGATCGAAGATAGGAAGAACCTTGATGATGAGCACTATAACCACCACCAGCATCATGAAGACCATGATAAGAGGGTAGCTTATGGCGCTCTGAATGCTGGATTTAATGCTTTCTTCTCTCTCGTAATAATCCGCCAGGGAATCCATTACAGTGTCCAAAGTACCGGACTCTTCGCCGATGGTTACCATGTGTACCACATAATCTGGGAAGACGTCGCTCATACTCAGCGCAACATGAAATTTCTCGCCACTGTGAAGGACGTGGCTCAGTTTTTCCAAAAGCTTTTTACCTGCGGAATCGTGGGAGTCCTGAATGAGAATTTCTATTCCCTCTGCCGGCGAGATTCCAGCCTTTATCAAAAGAGCCATTTGGCGGCAAAAGCTCGATATCTCATAGCTGTTTAGTTTTTTCAAAGAATTGCTCTTCATAGCGCCTCCATCAATCAGTAAACATACTTCACGGAATAGTTTTTGCCATCACCGATAAAATCTTTTAAAGCTTTTTCTTTTGTATTGGATGCAAAAGTGGGATCCATGAGAGACCACTTGGTTCCATCAAACTCGATCATGCCGTTTACCCATCCCACATCGGTTATGTAGGTGCTGAGCCAGGCGTGATAAGCGGTTCCGGCATAGCCGATCTCCATTCGCGTGGGTATCTTCTGGCTTCGCAGCATGCTGGTCATAAGAGCAGCGTAGTCAAGACATATGCCCTTTCTGGTTTCCAGGACTTCGTCAATGTCGGGAATATAACCGCTCTGGACGGATTCAGCTTCTTCGTAGTCATAGGCTATATTTTCTATCATGAAATTGTAAACGGCGGATACCACTTCCAGCTCATTGTTACAGCTGTAGGCCAGGTCCTCACCCTTTTTTATGGCATTGTTGGTGCTTTTAAAGTCAACGTACTGATTTGGATAAAGAAAAGGTGTGAATTCATCGGAAATACTTACATCCAGCATCTGGGAAAAGACTGTGGTGTATTGAATTCCCTCGATATTTTCAAAAACATTGATGAGATATTCACCGTTTCCGCACTGAAGGGGGAAAACTTCATCCGTTGGCGTGCCCACCGTGAGATTATAGGTGTAGGTTATGCTGGTGGGGCCTGTGATCTGAAGCTTTACCTTGCCTGAAGCGCCTGTATAACGTATTACTACGTAGCCTTCCTGAGTGTTGGATGCATCCAGACGCGCGTATTCATTTTCGTAGACTGTAACTCCCGAGGCTTCGGGAACAAGACAAACAGAGGTATTGTCACGACTTCCTTTTACGGGAGGAGTAGTGGCGGCCTGGGCGGCATCCTCCGCGGCAATTTCCATATCTATATGCCTTTCTGAGGATGCGGAGTCACCCTGCTGACACCCGCAAATACAAAGGGTAAGAATACCTGTCAAAAGACTTACTGATAATATATGAAGTTTTCCATCGCCAAAAAGTTTTTTCAGATCCATCTGTTCTTTTTTGCTTTGCAATAGGTAAGTGTCATGAAAGGAGCTGAGGTGCTTCCCGGAGCTTGCTGTAGCCCTTGGAGATCAGCTCGGAGATCTGCTGTACATTTTCATCCTGATTCAGGACTCTTGCGTAGGCCACTTCAAGAGGAGTGCCTACATTGAGCTCGTTGTAACCGTGAATTCTCTTGGTGAGATCCAAAAGGAACATGTCAGCCTTTGTGCTGTCACAGTCATCAAGAAGAACCACGAATTCATTTCCACCGTTTCGGCCCACATAGCCGCATTCGTTGCTGACATCTTCCAGAATTGAGCAGAACTCTGCAATCAGGAAGTTGCCGTTGTCGTGGCCGTTATCTGCATTTACCGAAAGAAGATTATTGATCTTAAGAAGGATAAAACCGGCATTCTTGAGCCTACTCTCATCCTTGAAGCTATCTATGAGAAGGTCACAGCTGTATCTGTTGGGAAGGCCTGTGAGCTTGTCGATGTAGGCCATCTTATTAAGATGAGCTCCTATGGAAGTAGTTCTTTTCAAAATATAAAAATCCAATAGGATAGAACATACAAACAGGACAAGACAGGCGGCCATCACAAAGAAAATAGCCGGTGTCTTATCACCTGCAAGCTCATGGTATAAAGCCTTGTCCTTTTGGAAAAGAACTGACAGGATTATGGTCATTATGACCAGAACTACAAGTGAGATTATTTTGTAGATAAAGATCGAATTGTAGATGTGGGTACGAGCACTTCTATCTTGAAATTCGGCTTGCATCTGTTTCCTCCAAAATGCGTTATTTACTATTAATATAATACATTAAAACGTAAATATATTAAAGCTCGCATGGGGTGGGAATTCTTTTGTCAAAAGTGTAGTATTCAGTAAAACCGCAGCTAAGTGCTATTTCTTTTGCATATTCGAAACATCCGGCCAGGGCATCCGGTTTGTGAGCATCAGAGCCAAAAGTAACGATGCGGCCGCCAAGCTCTTTATATCTTCGGAGAATATCAGCGTTGGGGTTTGGATTTTTGCCTCCCCTGAAAAGTGACTGAGTATTGAAATCCAGACCTTTTCCCTTAGAGATAAGGACCTTTAATATCTCGTCGATGATGTCGCTGTATTTGTCATAACTATAGCCCTGCCCCTTGGTGGGAGTGTATCTGACAATATAGTCAAGGTGCCCCAAGACATCAAAATCACTGATTGCGTTTATGTTCTCAAGGGTATATTCAAAATATCTCTTTATGATTTCAGATTCGGACTTTCCCTGCCAGAAAACAGGGTAGTAGGGGTCCTGACCATCCAACAGATGTGCGGAACCTATGATGAAATCAAAGGGGTATTCCTTTACATACTCAGCTATTCTGGAGGATAAGTGAGGCTGAAGCCCAAGCTCAACTCCGAATTTAATGGTTATTCTGTTCTGATATTCTTCTTTATATTTAAGTAATTCTTCAAAGTATTTTTTAGTATCAAGATCAAAGGTCCCAGCGGGAACATCCTCTGAAACCGGATAGTCCATGTCCATGTGCTCAGTAAAACAGATTTCGGAAAGGCCTCTTTCCATGGCGCTTTCTATCATGCTTTTCATAGGAGCGGTACTGTCCCCGGAATTGTGAGTGTGAATGTGATAATCTGCCTGCATCTCTACGTCCTCTGTTGTCAAAAATTATCGGAAAAATACAGATAATTTATAGAATTCTCTGTAAATAATACACTGTAATGCCATAATTATACTCCAAAAAATATATATCGAGTTGTGTATATAGATTTTTAATAGTTGAGGAGCACTTTTTTTATAATCTTACTTGATTTATCCCGCATTTTTTATTAGAATTAGAATTGCTGATAAAAAATTATCAATTCAAATGATATGTAACAGCAATCACATAAAATTCATTTTAGGAGGAACTTAAAATGGCAGTAAAAGTTGCAATTAATGGTTTTGGCCGTATTGGTCGTCTTGCATTCAGACAGATGTTCGGTGCAGAAGGCTACGAAGTAGTAGCTATCAACGATTTGACAAGCCCTAAGATGCTTGCTCATCTCCTTAAGTACGATTCATCACAGGGACGCTACGTAGAAGTAGGTCACGAGGATGACGTAACAGCTGATGACGAGGCTGGCACAATCACAGTAAAGGGCAAGACAATCAAGATTTACAAAGAGCCCGATGCTAACAACTGCCCTTGGGGAGAGCTTGGCGTAGACGTAGTTCTTGAGTGCTCAGGCTTCTACACATCAAAGGAAAAGGCACAGGCACACATCAATGCTGGCG
>JAEEGF012110082.1_pt1 | contig 11725 bp, 13 predicted proteins | sample 9134171 | NCBI WGS metagenome assembly JAEEGF01 (sample SAMN16246542, study PRJNA631951) | gut metagenome | biome: gut microbiome; feature: rumen; material: AP-attached | host: Bos | place: Iran: Karaj | collected 2018-10 | reverse complement strand
ATTCAGATAAAAAGCAACGGAAAAAGAAAAGCATAAAAATCCGGGAAGTACAGTGAAAGCCATACTTCCCGGTTGTGTTTTTTGGGTTCTTTTTCTTACGAAGAAAAAGAACAGATGCTTACAATAAAAATCCGCTAACAGCTCTCCGTCATGATGTCCAGGATCTCCCGGTCCGTGTCGCGCATGCCCTCCCGAGCCATGCGGCCCACGGTGCGGATGGTGTTGTCCACGCCCTTCTTCACGATGCCTTCGCCGGAGAAGAACTGGTTTTGGCCGTGGGTGTACATCTCGTACCCCATGAGCCCGGCCTCCACGGCCATGGCGATCTTCCCCGCGCAGGAGGGCTTGGCCCCGTCGCAGACCATGCCGGAGAGGATGGCCAGAGTGTTCACGATGGTGTGGGCGATGACCTCATACCCGTCCCCGTGAAGATACGCGATGCCCGCCGCGGCCCCGCAGCCCGCGCTGACCGCGCCGCAGAAGGCGCTGAGCCGGCCGATGCTGGTCTTCTGGTGGATGGTGATAAGGTTCGACACCACCAGCGCCCGCAGCAGCTTTTCCCGGCTCACCTTCAGCTCCTTCGCGTACTCGATGACGGGGAGGCTGGCGGTCATGCCCTGGTTCCCGCTGCCGGAGACGATGACCACGGGCATCTCGCACCCGCTCATGCGGGCGTCAGACCCCGCGGCCGCCGCGGCCTTGGCCCGGACGCGCACGCCGTGTCCCTGGGCTTCAAGCAGGGTCTGGCCGATCCGGGCGCCCCAATCATGGGTGAGCCCCTCCCGGGAGATGGCGGTGTTGTATTCGATCTGCCGTTCCAACACCACTTCCACATCGAACATGTCCACATGGTCCGCAAAGTCGATGATCCGCTCCACGCTCAAAAGGTCGTACTCCGGCGCCTCGTCGGCCTCTCCCTGCCCCGGGCAGTCGCCCTCCAAAGCGAAGAGGCAGACGCCGTTCTTCTCCACGCGGGTGATGTTGGTGTGGAAGTCCTCGATGACCACCCGGGCGCTGTCGGCCCCGGCCCAGACCGTGATGGCGATATAGAAGACCTTGTCCCCGGGGTAGGGGACCACCTCCATGGGGTGGCTGTCCCGGTAGGCGCGGATGGCGCCCTGATCCTTCTCAGACACGTGGGAGATCACCTGCAGCTGCACGTCCGGGTCCCCGGCCACCAGGCCCGCGGCGGCGGCGGCCTCGATGCCCCGCAGGTACCCGGTGTTGGGCACCACCACGCTCTTCACGTTCTTGATGATGTTGCCGCTGCATTCCACCCGGACCCGCTCCGGCAGCGCCCCCAGGGCCTGGCGCGCTTTGGCCGCCCCGTAGGCGATGGCGATGGGCTCCGTGCAGCCCGTGGCGGGGATCAGCTCCGCTTCCAGGATGCGGATGTACGCCGCATACGCGGGATCGTTCCGATCGAACATAGTGTCCTCCCTTTTTTGTAAACTTGGCAGCCATACGGGCCGGGCAAGCCGCGGCCCCTGCGGGAAACTGCGTGCCGCGCGGTCTCGGGCCGGGCAAGCCGCGGCCCCTGCGGAAAGCTGCATACCGCCGTAGGGGATGGGCTTGCCCATCCCGCGGTCCGAAGCTTCCTCTGACGAACACAGAAACAGGAGAGGGGGCGCCTCTCCTGCTGTCTCTCCAACGCTTATTCGATCACCTTGAAGCCGGCGCCCTCGACCGCCTTGACGATGGCGTCCAAAGGCAGGTCCTCCCCGAGGACCAGCTCCACGGTCTTGGTCACGTGGTCGGCCTTGCAGCTCACCACCTGGGGCAGGGCCTCCAGGACCCGCTGAAGCCGGGCGGAGCAACCGCCGCACTTCATGCCATCGACCTTCAGATTCAGAGTCTTCATGTTCGTTTCCTCCATAATATCGTACTGGTATTGTATACCCCTTTGCCCCGTCCGTCAACGGTGGCCGGGGGTATATTTCAGTCCACCCCGTCCACGAGGTAGCCGATGGCCTCCACGGCCTTTCTCAGCGCCTCGTCGGAGACCTGCCCTGCCAGCACCACCCGGGCCGTGCCCGCCTCGTGGCTGGCCGTGGCCTCCCTGACCCCGGGCACCTTCTCCAACGCCCCCTTCACGGCGGCCTCGCAGTGCTCGCACATCATGCCGGTGATGCGCATGGTCCTCTCGGCAAAGGCCGGCTTTTCCTCCGCGACGGGCTGCTCCGGCAGAGTCACGGGCTGCTTCTTGGGCCGGTCCCGCCGGCCGTCGTGCATCTTGAAGAGGTTCAGCCTGAGGGCGTTGGTGACCACGCAGAAGCTCGATAGGCTCATGGCCGCCGCGCCGAACATGGGCGCCAGGGTGACCCCGGGGATCAGGCCCGCCGCGATGGGGATGCCGATGCAGTTGTAGAAGAAGGCCCAGAAAAGGTTCTCCCGGATGTTGCGAAGGGTCGCCCGGCTGAGCCGGATGGCCGCCGGCACGTCCAAAAGGCTGCTCTTCATGAGCACCACGTCCGCCGCGTCCATGGCTACGTCCGTGCCCGCGCCGATGGCGATGCCCATATCCGCTCGCATGAGGGCCGGAGCGTCGTTGATGCCGTCGCCCACCATGGCCACCTTGCCCAGCGCCTTCAGCTCCCGGACCACCTTCTCCTTCCCGTCGGGGAGGACCCCCGCGATGACCCGATCCACCCCCGCCTGATCGCCGATGGCCTTGGCCGTGCGGGGGTTGTCGCCGGTGAGCATAACCACCCGGATGCCCATGTTCTGCAATTCTTTCACCGCCTGGGCGCTGTCCGGTTTCATCACGTCCGCCACGGCGACGACGCCCAGGAGAGCGTCGTTTTTGGCGAAGAACAGGGGTGTCTTGCCCTGCTCCGCCAACTGTTCTACGGCAGTGCGAACGTCCTCGGGCACGGGGCACCGGTTCGCAATAAAGGTCAGGTTCCCGCCGGAAAGGGTGTCGCCGCTCAGCCTGGCGGTAAGGCCGTTGCCGGGCAGGGCCGTAAAGTCGGTGACTTCCGCGGCATGGAGCCCCAGCTCGTCGCCCCGCTGCAGGATGGCCTTGGCTAAGGGGTGCTCGCTCTTTTTCTCCAAGGCGTAGGCCAACGTCAGCAGCTCGTTTTCCCCCACACCCGCCGCGGGAACGATGTCCGTCACCCTGGGCTCCCCGGTGGTAATGGTGCCGGTCTTGTCGAGGACGACGATGTCCGTCTTGCCCGTCTGCTCCAACGACACGGCGTTCTTGAACAGGATGCCGTTCTTGGCGCCCTTGCCGTTGCCCACCATGATGGCCACCGGGGTGGCGAGGCCCATGGCGCAGGGGCAGGAGATGACCAGCACGGTGATGGCCCGGCTGAGCGCGTAGGCGAAGGGCTGCCCTAGGGCTAGCCACAGGACGAACACCACCGCCGCGACGCCCAAGATGGCGGGCACGAACACGCCAGAAACCTTGTCGGCCACCTTGGCGATGGGGGCCTTGGTGGCGGCGGCGTCGCTGACCATGTGGATGATCTGGCTCAGGGTGGTGTCCTCGCCCACCCGGGTGGCCCGGCAGCGGAGGAAGCCAGATTGGTTCACGGTGGCGGCGGAGACGCTGTCGCCCTCACCTTTGTCCACGGGGATGCTCTCGCCGGTGAGGGCTGCCTCGTTCACGGCACTGTGGCCCTCCAGGACCACGCCGTCCACGGGCACGTTCTCCCCGGGCCGCACCACGAACACGTCGCCGGTCTGGACCTCCTCGATGGGCACCTCCACCTCCTGCCCGTCCCGGGCCACCACGGCGGTCTTGGGGGCCAGCTTCATAAGGCTGCGGAGGGCGTCGGTGGTTTTTCCCTTGGAGCGGGCTTCCAGCATCTTGCCCACGGTGATGAGGGTCAATATCATGGCGGCGGACTCGAAGTAGAAGCTGTTCATGAGGGCCATGGTCCGTTCGCCGTCGCCCTTGGCCACCGCGTCCGTCATGCCAAACAGGATCACCACGCTGTACACGAAGGAGACCCCGGAGCCCATGGCCACCAGGGTGTCCATGTTGGGCGCCCGATGGAGGAGGCTGGTGAAGCCGCTGACGAAAAACTTCTTGTTGATGAGCAGGATGATGGCGGAGAGGACCATCTGCACGAGGCCCATGGCCACGTGGTTCCCCTCGAACCAGGCGGGGATGGGCCAGCCCCACATATGATGGCCCATGGAGAAGTACATCAGGACCAGCAGAAAGCCCAGCGACCACAGGAGCCGCCGCTTCAGCACTGGCGTCTCCCGATCCTTCAGCGCCTCCTCCTCGGCGGCATGGTCCACCTTCTTCGCCGCGCCCTTCTCCCGGCAGCCGTAGCCCGCCGCCTCCACAGCCTGGATGATCTTCTCCGGGGCCACGTCCCCCTCCACGCCCATGGAGTTGGTGAGCAGGCTCACCGCGCAGGCGGTGACCCCCTCGACCCCGTTCACGGCCTTCTCCACCCGGGCGCTGCAGGCCGCGCAGCTCATGCCCGTCACATCGTATTGCTTCATATCCATTCCTTTTCTGCGGCCAGGCCGTCTCTCGTTGCCCCTATAGTATACCCATGGGGGGTATATGTCAATCCCCAAAAACGGTTCGCGGGGATGGAGGAACGGCATCCGAGCGAGCGCACCGGTTTTGCCATTTTTTTGTTGAAATACAGTCTTTCATGCGATATACTAATTATACAAAATCGATACTATTTCTATTTTGGAGACGCATATGAAACGGATCGGGGCCCTGTTGGTGGCGTTGCTGTTGGTGGTGTCCCCTTTTTGCTATACGGCAGCGGAGACCAGCTTCACCGGTCAGGTCACATATAAAAGCGGGAAGACCGTCTATCTGCAGGACGGTCGGGAAGGCAAGCTGGTCTATCTGGACAGCTCCAACGATCCGGCTCTGGTGGAGGCGATCCATACGAAAAAGGTGGTCAAAGTGACCGGCACGGCCATGATCTACAAGCAGGGTGGCTACCGGATCCCGGAGATCACCGACGCCATGATCGTCTCCATCTCCGATTCCGGCGCGTCCGCCACCACCGTCTCCGCCACCCTCTCCCAGCTCGATGACGACCTGATGGCGGTGAAGGTCAAGGTCAAGGCTACCAAGGCCGAGTTCCTGGCCGCCAACATCCAGTTTCTCCACCCGCTGGATGAATTCGAGGACGACCAACCTCTTGTGGTCACAGGCGTTCTTTCCGCCAACAAAAATGGCCGCATCATCCTCAGCGATCCCAAGCCTGCGGCCACGCCCACGCCTGAACCGACGCCCACGCCCACGTCACTGCCCACGCCCACGCCGCCCCCTACGGCTACGCCGGACCCGACCACCGCTCCGACCCCTGCCGACACGCCCGCGCCGTCGCCGACCCCTGCGCCCACAGCCACCCCTGATCCAGATCCAGGTCCAGGTCCGGGACCAGATCCAGGCCCAGGCGCGTCGGCCAATCCTTCTTCCTCGCCCACGGGTACCCAAGGGCCTGCGCCTACATCCTCACCTACGAGCACCCAAGGGCCTGCGCCTACGTCCTCGCCCACGAGCACTCAGGGGCCTGCGCCTACGTCCTCGCCCACGGGTACCCATGTGCCCGCCCCCACGTCCTCGCCTGCAGAGACCCACGATCCGGCGCCAGTCTCCACGCCCACAGACAGCCACGATCCTTCGCCCGCGGTTACGCCAGCACCTGTCTCGACGACATCGCCTGCGCCTACATCAACGGCAATGCACACGCAAGCGCCTACAGAGACGCCGATTTCCACCCCGACCCATTCAGCCTTGCCGTCTGCGACACCGACGGCACCGTCGAAAGCGACGCCCACGGCCCCACAGAAAGCGACGCCCACGGCCCCGCAGAAAGCGACACCAACACCGAAAGCCACGCCGACCCCGAAACCTACTCGCACACCGAAACCGACGCCCACGCCTAAACCAACGCCTAAGCCTACGCGGACACCTAAGCCAACACCGACACCTAAACCTACCCCAACGGCGAAGCCTACACCAACGCCTACGCCCAAGCCTACACCGACGCCGACACCTAAGCCTACCCCGACGCCCAAGCCTACATCAACGCCGACGCCCAAGCCTACACCAACGCCGACACCGAAACCCACACCTACGCCAAAACCTACACGAACCCCGAAACCTACACCCACGCCCAAGCCTACGCCTACCCCTAAGCCAACGCCGACGCCGACTCCGACGCCGAAACCCACACGAACCCCGAAACCGACGCCGACGCTTAAGCCTACGCCTACCCCTACGCCTACGCCTACCCCTAAGCCTACGCCTACCCCTAAGCCAACGCCAACCCCAGCGCCGACACCTACCCCAACCTCGACACCAACCCCAACACCAACTCCTACGCCAACCCCAACCCCGACCCCAACACCAACTCCTACGCCTACACCAACGCCGACCCCGACACCAACGCCTACACCCACGCCAACGCCGACACCAACCCCTACGCCTACGCCCACGCTGACCCCTGCCCCGACCGCAACGGCAACGCCCACGCCTGCGCCGTCTGTCACGCCCCCGGCGTCCCCAATGCCGGGCTTGCATGGGACCTCGCAGCCAACGATGGATGAGGACATGATCCCGGCTAAGCCGGACGGCAGCCCGGCGTCAGACGACGACCCGAAGCCGGACGGCAGCCCCGGCCCCAGCGACGGCCCCGAATTGGCGAGATCTTCGCCCACGCCCACGCCGCCGCCGGAGGAGCGGGCCGAGGTATCGAACTATGCCGGGTTCCTGTTCCTGGGCGGCCTGGGGTCCATCCTGCTAGGGCTCCTGTACGCGCTGTTCCGCCTGCTGCACCGGAAAAAACGGGCATAAAAAAAGCCCCCGAAGGGGCTTCCAGACGGCCAATAAAGGTGCCAGATCATTTGCGATTTGAGAAAAAAGCTACGGCTGAGGGGGTCACGACAGCTTCTGCTGGCGCATCCAATAGCTCATGACGAAGCTGTGGGGCAGGAGCTTGGCAAGGACCCCCTGGAAGCGGGCCACGGCGCCGAACCGGCTCATGTCCCGGCCCCGCTTGGCGTCTCGCCAGGCCTGGGCCACCACGTCCTTGGGATCGTACATGGCGGCGTAGTGCTTCACCACCGGCTCCCGGTCCGGGTCGATGGCCCGGTCGAAGAAGGCGGTTCTGGTCCAGAAGGGGCACACCGCCGTGACGCCGATGCCCCGGCCCTTCAGCTCCCGGTTCAGGGCCCGGCTGTAGCTCAGCACGAAGGCCTTGCTGGCCCCATACACGTCGATGTAGGGGATAGGCTGATAGGCGGCCACGGAGGCGATGTTGATGATGCGGCTGCCCGCGGGCATGTGGGGCACCGTCAGCTGGCACATGGCCTGGACGGCCTGGCAGTTCAGGTCCGCCATGTTCAGGTTCACCTCCAGAGGTGTGTCCATGACCGCCCGGAATTTGCCGAAGCCCGCCGCGTTCACCAGCAGGGGGACCTCCACCGGCTCCGCCTGAAGGGCGGCGGAGTAGGTCTCGAAGCTTCTTCGATCCGTCAGGTCCATGGCCAGCACCCGCACGGGGTAGGGGGCCGTTTCTTTCAACGTTTCCAGCTTGTCCCTGCTCCGGGCGATGACCCAGATCTCGTCGAAGGGGCCCATCTCGCTGCAGGTTTCGGCGAACCGGCGGCCCATGCCGCTGGAAGCGCCGGTGATCACCGCGATCCGTTTCATGTTCGTTCCGTCCTTTCCGATCTTCCCTTGCAGTATGGCGGGTCCCGGGGCCCTTGTCAAGGGTGAAAGAGCGTTGACAGGGGCAAATCGCCCGTGGTATGCTCATACAAACGAAGGGAAAGAGGACCAAGACCATGGAAGAGATGGATTGCTGCTGCTCGGGCAAGAAAAAGGAGCGCACGGAGGCGGAATACCGCAGCCTCATCCACCGGCTGAGCCGCATCGAGGGCCAGGTCCGGGGCATCCGGGCCATGGTGGAGAAGGGGGCCTACTGCACGGACATCCTGATCCAGAGCGCGGCGGTCAGCGCGGCCCTGAACGCCTTCAACCGGGAGCTGCTGGGGGACCACATCCGCTCCTGCGTGGTGAACGACATCCGCGCCGGGAACGACCAGGTGGTGGACGAGCTCATGGACACGCTGCAAAAGCTCATGAAGTGAGGGGGTAAGGATGCTCTTTTCCTGGCTGAAAACAAAAAAGGCCCCCGCAGAGGCCTATGATCGGGCGCTGCTGGAACCGGCGATTCGCAGCAGCATCTGTACGGGGGAGAAGGTGGTCGGGTTCCGGGAGAAGGCGACGGGCCGCTTCCGGGAGGTGTCCCTGATCCGCACCCCCGCGGACCTGGACGCCTTCAAACAAAAATTTGGCATCGAAGGGGATATTCCGATCTTCTATTAGGGAAGCGGCGCAAACGGAGAAATGTAAGAAGAGGCAATGCTTTTTTCGCGAAAGCGTTGCCTCTTTCTATGACTTTGGCGCCTTTTCAAGACTGGCGCAGGCCTTCTTTCTCTATTCAAACAGATACCGATACAGCCCCTCCGTGGTGTCGAAGTACAACGGGCAGTTCTGCTGCAGAAAGGCGCGGATCTCCGGCACGTCGTAGGCCCAGCCCGCGGCGGCGAAGGGGACGCGGCGCTGCTTCGCCATGTCGTAGCCGGGCTTGAGGTCGTCCACCACCAGCATGTCCTCAGGCCCCAGGTCCATGCACGCCATGAGCTGATCCAGGGCGTAGGGATTGGGCTTGCGCTGCTCCCGGGGCAGCTCCCAGCCGAAGACCATGGAGGGCTCGGGCAGCCCGTTGGCCCGATAGTCCCGGAGGATGTTCTCCCGCAGGGAGTGGGAGATCACAGCGATGGACCCGCCCCGCCGAAGTTGCTCGGCCATGAGCTCCTTCATGCCGGGGAAGGCCCGGGGCACGTGGGTGGCCACATACCCGGTCCACACCGCCATCTCCTCCTCCAGCTCCGCTGGGGTGAGGTGGAGGACCTGCTCGCAGTACTCCAAGAAGCCCGGGTGGAAGTTCACTCGGAAGTATTCCTCCAGGCTGATGGTCGTCCCCGGCCGCACCTTGTTGAGATAGACCAAGAAGGCGGGATGGTGAATGAGCCGGGTGCTGTCCATGACCGTGTCGTCGTGGTCCAGCACCAGGCATTTGTAGCGGAGCCCGCTCATGAGGCCAGAGCCTGGTCGAAGGCCGCCCGCAGGTGGGCCTTGATGGCCCCGTAGCCGTGGCGGGGCGAGCACTCGTAGAGCTTGTCCCCCTCGAAAAACACCGAGGGCACCCGGTAGTAGTCGTAGCTGTCGGCCAGGGCCTTCTCCTCGTTCTCCTCGATCCAGCGCAGGGCCAGGCCCCGGTAGGCAGACTCCTCCTGCATGAGCTCTGCCACGGCCCGCCGGGCGTTGTCGCAGTAGGGGCAGCCGGTCAGATAAAAGATCTCGATCTCGCGCATGGGCGCTCCTTTCCCGTCAGTGAAGATGCTCCGCCACCTCGCCCATGATGATCCAGTGGGGCTGGACGCCGTTCTGATAGATGCGCTGGGCCACGGGCGGCACGTCCTCGTAGGCCATGGGCGCCATGTAGATCTTCCGGCAGACGAAGGTCTCCGCGGCCTCCTCAAAGGTGATGCCCTGGGGCAGGAACCGGGGCGTGAGCCCGGCGGCGGCCACCTTGTCCCCGTCCCGGCCGGACAGGGTACCCATGATTGTCAGGGCCTGGCGGCAGCGCTCGGGGAAGAAGGAAACGGTGAAGGTGCCGCTGTCCTTCAGAAACCGCCAGGTGTACCGGTCCGGCCGCACGTAGACCGTGAGCACGTCCTTGTTCCACACGGTGCCCAGGGCGCCCCAGCCGATGGTCATGCTGTTGAAATGATCCTCCGTCCCCGCCGTCAGCAGCGCCCAGTCCTGTTTGAATTTGGTGAAGGGATCGACTTGCATGGTTCGTCCTCCTGACACATCTTTTCCCCATTATACCCGTAAACGAAAAGGATTTCCACCGTTTTTTGCGACAAAAAGAAGGCCGGCAGGACCGACCTTTGATACAGGCTTATATACGGTATCACAAGCGCGGTGCAGCCGCGCGCACTCAGCCGTCGGCGGAAAACCAAAGGGGAGGAACAACGTTCCTCCCCTTTGAAATCATTAGATGCAGTGGGCGTCGCCGGGGGCGAAGTCGATGTAGGCGGTTTCGCCGGCCTGGTAGATCTTCTTGTCCTTGGGGTTGTACTCGTGGATGATGAGCTTCACGTTGCCCAGCATCACATGGTAGAGCTGGTAGGCGCCCATGAAGTTGGACACCACGACCTCCACGGGGAAGTAGCCCTCGTCCCGCAGCATGGTGGACTCGGGACGCAGGACCACCGTGGTGTCGGCGCCGTCGGCCACGTTGGTGGCTTCCGCCACCTTGACCTCCACGCCGTTCACATCCACCACGCCCACGTCGCCCTCGTGGCGGAGCATCCGGCCATCCAGGAAGTTGGCGTCGCCGATGAAGTCGGCCACGAACTTGTTCTTGGGGTGGTAGTAGATCTCCTGGGGGGTGCCCATCTGGGAGACGAGGCCCTTCTCCATGACGATGATCTTGTCGGAGAGGGCCATGGCCTCGCTCTGGTCATGGGTCACGTACACGGCGGTGATGCCCGCCCGCTGCTGGATGCGGCGAATCTCGGTCCGCATGGACACCCTAAGCTTGGCATCCAGGTTGGAAAGGGGCTCGTCGAAGAGCAGCACGCCGGGCTCCATCACCAACGCGCGGGCCAGGGCCACGCGCTGCTGCTGGCCGCCGGAGAGCTGGTTGGTCATGCGGCTCTCCATGCCTTCGAGGCCCACCAACGCCAGGATGTTGGTGACCCGCTCCTTGATCTCCTCCTTGGGGACCTTGCGGATCTTCAAGCCGTAGGCCACGTTGTCGAAGATGTTGTAGTGGTGGAGCAGAGCGTAGCTCTGAAACACCATGGCCGTGTCCCGCTTGTTGGGGGTCAGGGCGTTGATGGGCTCGTCACCCAGATAGATCTCGCCCTCGTCGGGGCTCTCAAAGCCCGCGATCATTCTGAGCGTGGTGGTCTTGCCGCAACCCGAGGGGCCCAGCAACGTCACGAAGGAGCCGGGCTCGATCTCCAGGTTGGTGTCCTTCACGGCGTAGAAGTCCTTCTTGGTCTTGGGGTCCTTATAGATCTTGGAAATATGCTCCAGGCGTACGCCTTTTTTCTCCTTAGCCATAGCGTTATGCGTCCTCCTTTATTTTTCTGCTGGTACCGAAGAATTTCATGACAAGGTTCATGAGCAGCACTGAGCCGTACGTGATCAGGATCAGTATGGTGGCAAAGGCGCAGGCGATGCTGAAGGCGCCCTTCTCCGCGAACTCGTTGATCTGCACGGTGATGAGCAGGAACGAGGGCGTCACCAGCAGGATGATGGCGGAGATGGCGGTGATGGAGCGGACGAACGCCGTGACGAGACCGCTCAGGAACGAATCCTTGATGAGGGGCAGCGTCACGGTCATAAACACCTTGAAGCTGTCCGCGCCCATGTCGTAAGCGCTTTCCTCGATGCTCTTGTCGATCTGTCGTAGGGCGGAGATGCCGCTCCGGGTGCCTGTGGGCAGGCTTCGGACCACAAAGACGATGATGAGGATGGCCGCGCTGTTATAGATGAAATCCAGCGCTCCCGTATGGAACAGGCCCTGGGAGTAGCCCCGGATATAGCCCACGCCCAACACCGTGCCGGGCACGGCCATGGCCAGCATGGACACGGCCTCGATGAAGCCCTTGCCTCGGAAGTTCCGCTTGACTACCAGGTAGG
>JAEEGF011639882.1_pt1 | contig 11725 bp, 8 predicted proteins | sample 9134171 | NCBI WGS metagenome assembly JAEEGF01 (sample SAMN16246542, study PRJNA631951) | gut metagenome | biome: gut microbiome; feature: rumen; material: AP-attached | host: Bos | place: Iran: Karaj | collected 2018-10 | reverse complement strand
TTTTCGAAAAAGAAGGTCATATCAAAGAAAAACGTGATGCTGTTGCGGCAGCTAAGAAGGCTAATCCCCGTAAAGTTGACCTTGTTTGCCTTAAGAACAGGTATGGGGTAGCTAGTTATAAGGTTCCATTCTATTATAAGCCAGCTTGTGACTTGTTTTATGATACTCCTATTGGATCACAGATTGCTCCATAACCTTGTAAAGAAATAATTCCCAAAAAGGCACCATAAAAATGTAAACCATAACGAAAAAGAAGGAGGTACTACAATTGAATAAAGAAAAACAATTAGTTAGTACCTCCTTAACTATGTTAGTACCGACTAATCATAATCCAAAACATCCTCTCAACAACGATGAGATATGCGACAAAATCATATATCTTCAAAGAAAAAAAGCCGAGTTTCTTTTTTCTACGGAATATGATAACCTCACTAGTATAGCTGATGCTGTCGTCCGTGAATTGGAAGATAAAATAGAAAAACTTAAAATTCAGTATTTGGAGAATGAACTCGGCAAAAAAGTAGCCATCATCAAAAAACAAAATAAAAAGCTATTTAGAGTCGCTTATACAATTGATGGAAAACACTCACAGCTTGCAGCAACATCGGTTGATAGGCTTTATGAGAAGGTATTTGGTCATCCTATTCAATTAGATACAGGTTATAAGCCTGATAGTACTTTGCAAGAGGTATACAACTTATACTCCAAGGCAAATCATACTCCGATAGTTGATAATGATGGCAATATTACTTATCCCACTTCTACTGCTACAAGAAAGGATCAGGCATGGAAAAAATACTGGGAGAAAGACATCATTGCCAACATGCCAATAAAGTCTCTTGACGTAGGAGATATCATCGACGCTTTCAAAAGGCTTACTGTAAGCCGTAGGTATACTGCAAGACAGATTTCTCAAGCAAAAAGTGTTTTAAAGCAGGCATTTGACCATGCAATCTGGTTAAAGCTAATTGACTCAAATCCCGTTGTTGCAATGCCTAACACTTCTTGTCCCAAGAAAGTAGTTTCTTCTGCCAAGAAAGCAACCAATGCTGAAACAAGAGAAAAGCTTGAAAACTATCTCAGTAAACTCCCTAAGCAAACCGTTTACACACTTGCAATCAGATTCTGGCTCAACATTATGCAGAGGTCAGGTGAATGGCGTGCCCTGACTTGGGAAGATGTCGATTTTGACAAAGGAACCATCATCGTAAGGCATTCTCTTACTCACAGAGAAATTGATGGAAAACTGGTTACAATTGATGATGAACATCTAAAGGCCGATGAAGCAGCCCGTGAAATTGAAATAACAGAAAAAGCCCTCTCTATTCTTAAAGAGCTTTACCTGCTAAATGGGCAAAAGCATTATGTCTTCAACAGCTCCCGTGATGGTCAGTTACCAATTGCAGGCAATCGTCTTAATGAGAATATTAAAAAGTATTGCAAGATAGTTGGCATTGAGCCGCTTTCCACACATTGTCAGCGTAGAGGAGCCATTCAGGATGCTTACACAGCAGGTATGCCAGAAGACCAGATTAGAGCTACCGCAGGTCACTCAGACAGCACAATGACACGCTACTACAACAGAAACAACAACAGCACTCTAAGTAAAGAACTACAGACCAAAATATTTGGCTAAAGGTCACCGTGTTTGGTCACCAATTGGTCACCAATTTTTAAAGATTTGCAAAAGAAAAACCGCTCAACTGAGCGGTTCTTCTAAATCGGAGTGACGTGATTCGAACACGCGGCCCCTACCTCCCTAAGATAGTGCTCTACCAACTGAGCCACACCCCGATACGCTGTTCATCAGCGACAAGAGATAGTATATAATACCACGAAGATAATTGCAAGTACTTTTTGAAAAAAAATCAAATTAGTGGAGTTGCAGTGAAACTTCCAAGGTTTATAAAGTCAGAAAGACCGCTTCACCCCTCCACTTTCACCAGCCTTATCTTAAAGGAAATCTGCCTTGGAGTATCCATATCGTCAAACTTAATCAGGTAACTCTCCTCATCGCTGTTGATATCAAGGATAACTCCCTCACCTAAAATGGCATGGCGGACTCTCTGACCCTTATCAAAAAGGTCACGGGCCACGGCGCCCTTAAGATGCCTTGTCTCCCCGGCCACATAGCGCCTTGCTGCCTCCATCATCCTCTCATCCGGCTCCCCGGTGAATTCAAGAAGGTTGCTGTCGATATCCATGATGAATCTGGATGGGTATCTGGGAATGCCCTCAAAGTTCATGCCCCCTGCCTCAGAGATAAAGAGCCTGTCCCTGGCTCTGGTCATGGCCACAAAGGCAAGGCGCCTCTCCTCCTCCATGCCCTCTAAGGTATGGACCTTGCGGGAGGGGAATATCCCCTCATTCATGCCGCACAGAAATACGTATGGGAACTCCAGTCCCTTGGCGGCATGGACCGTCATGAGCCTTACCTTGTCGCCGTCACCTGCATCGGAGTCGGCATTGGTAAACAGGGCTATATGGCGAAGATAGTCCTCAAGACCAACCTCCTCGCCGCAGGTGGTCTCATATTCAAAGACGGACTGCTTGAGCTCAGCCAGATTGTCCAGTCTGTCCTGGGCCCCTTCTGTCCTTAGCATCTCCTCGTAGCCGGTGTCCTGTAGGACCTTGGTCAGAAGCTCAGACACGGGAAGGCCCCGGTAGCCTGCAGCATATTTTTCAATCACATCTATAAAGCGCCCTGCCCTGGTCCCTTTGATGATCTCATGCTCTAAGTTGTCACAAAGGGCATCGTAGAGTGAACAGCCCTTCTCCCTGGAGTACTCCTCAAGGAAGGCCATACGGCGTTTGCCAAGATTCCTCTTGGGCACGTTGACAACACGCCTGAAGGAGATGTCATCCTTGTAGAGGATCATCCTGAGGTATGATAGGGCGTCCTTGATCTCCATGCGGCCAAAGAACTGCACACCTGAATATATGGTGTACGGAATCTTGGACCGGATAAGAGCCTCCTCCACAGTGCGGGTCACGTAGTGTGCCCTGTAAAGAACCGTCATGCTCCTGTAGGGTATCCCCTGCCCTTTTAAGAGCAGCATCTGCTGCGTGATCCAGTCTGCCTCGTCGGCAGTATTGTCAGCCAGATGGCACAGCACGCTGTCACCGGGGCCCAGAGTAGCAACAAGGTCCTTTTTGAGTCTGTGGACATTGGCACTGATAAGGCTGTTGCAGGCGGCTATTATAGGAGCCTTGGACCTGTAATTGTCATTCATGTATATGGTCTTAACTCCCGGGTGGTTCTTGTCAAAATCCAGAAGGAAGCCTACGCTTGCACCTCTCCAGGTGTAAATGGTCTGATCCGGATCTCCCACGATAAAGAGATTGCGGTGATATCCGGATAGCACCTCCATAAGCTCATACTGCAGCCTGTCAATATCCTGAAACTCATCTATCATAATGTACTCAAGACGCTTCTGCCACTTGAGCCTGATGTCCTCATGCTCACTGAAAATATAAAGGGCAAACTTGATAAGGTCATTGTAGTCAAGACCAAAGCATTTCTTCTCCTGATAGAGATAGCCGTAGAACAGTATGTCATCCACCTCTGTGGCGTTGTCATACTTGGCCTTTAAGTCCTCTGCGGACATACGCAGCATATCCAGATAGTACTCCGGCTCCTCTACGCACTTGCGCATCTCAAACATGTCTCTGGCCGCAGAAAATGTCTTGTCCCGCAGAGATAAGCCTCTCTCTTCATATATTATGCCAAGGATATCGTCGATGTCGGAATTGTCCAGCACAAGAAAGCTCTTCGGGTACTGCACCGCATGGGAATCCTCCTGCAGTATCGATACACAAAAGCCATGGAAGGTATTGATATAGCCGGTGTCGTTGTCACCGGTAAGAAGATGTATCCTCTGCCTCATCTCTGCGGCAGACTTGTTGGTAAAGGTCACACAGAGGATGTGGCCGGGCATGATGCCAAGCCCCTCCACCAGGTATGCAAACCTGTGGGCCAGGGCTCTTGTCTTGCCGCTGCCGGCACCTGCCACAACGCGGATGTACCCTTCAGTGGATGTCACCGCTTCTAACTGGGCTTTGTTAAGTTCCTGTAATAAGTCGTTCATATCACCATTATGCCAAACATCTGTTCCCTTGTCAAAGGGTAAGCCAGAAAAGGTCAGCACACAGCAGTGTCACCCCGAGAATAATGTTCATCACAGCACCCAGCCGTCCTTTTAAGACAGCAAATCCCAGGGATGTAAATATCAGCGAGGCCGCCATGTACCTGAAATCACTGCTGCAGGTATAGGGATACTTGATCACATAAAGCACGTAGCTTAGCAGCATCATCACATAGGTGGACCACAGAAAAACTGCCGCAAGCCCGTTTCCATCCTCACCACCTGCAACCATCTTCTGTGCAAAGAGCTTAATAAAGATCACAGTGGCCAAAACCGCTGCCAGGATGGATGCCACATAGGCTATCCTTGCCAGGTTCAGCGCCAGCTTTCCAATGTCCGCAGGATAGCTCTCTGCAAACAGCCCTGTCTGGAACAGGATAACCCAGGTGTTATGGCTGACTTCACCGCTGATTGGATGAAAAGGAAAGTCAATATGAATATCCGTAATAGATGGAATACCTATCCTTGACCACAGCGGGAATGTCCCCGTATACATAACAGAGCCCTCTCCCTGTGTGGGAAGCCCCGGCTTTTTACCAAAGAGGATAAGGTTTCTTAAGATAAAAGACATGCCGATCGGAACAGACACTGCTCCAAATAGCACATACTGAAGTAGTATCTTTCTTATGTCATCGCCCTTCTTCCCTTTGACCACACGGATAAGCTCCACAAGGAAAATAAGTCCGATGGAAAAGGCACAGATGGCAGTATTAAGCTTGGTTATCATTCCAAAGCCAAGGGCCATGGCAAGAAGCAGAATATTCCTTAAGCTCTTTTGCCTGCACCAGACCAGGGCCCTCCAGACTGTTGTCATAAGAAGTAACAATGCGCAGACGTCGTTGTTGACTGAGCCTGCAAACACCATCATCCGGGGATAAAAGCAAAAGATCGCCATGCCTGCAAAAAGAGCTTTCCCACAGAGCCTCAACTCCTTAAGAATATGCAGCATCACCAGCATGCAGAGACCGGAGTAAACAAGCGTAGGAACCTGGAGGTTCTCAAACAAAAGCTCCTCCTCCACTCCCAGAAACCTTTGAAGCGTAAGCCACAGTGCCTCGATCACATGGTGCACCGGCGGGTGAAAATAGCCAAACACCTCATAGGGGTCCATGTCAGGCAGATGCCCGAATTTGTAGATATACTCGATATACCCGATATGTCCGATGTTGATCTGATCGGTGGCAAAGCCGGTAAAGGCACCGGTGTCGTTCTGCAGTGTCCATATGTCATGGGTCAGGACAAAGAAGGCTCTCAGCAGCATTCCTCCCGCTATCATGATCAAAACGCCGCTTTGATCCGTGAGCTTTCCGGCAAAATACCTTACAGCAAAAAGAGCTGTCAAAAGAATTGCAAGAACAAACACACCTGCAGCCAGAACCCTTGAGCTTTGTTCCAGGATAGTGATGGTGTGGATATTTCCCTGCAGTACCGCCACCGCCAGGGCAGTCAGAAAAATGATGATCCTCCCCCGGGTATACGTACCTGCATTTATATTTGAGCTGCTGTCCATCTGTTATCTCTCCAAGTATTCATCGATATTTGACAAAGTGACCTTCTCATAGGGAAGCCTTATGTACTTACCCTCCGTCACCTGGTACCTGTCTGTAAGATCGTAGATCGAGCCTCCACCGGCAAGGGTAATGGCCAGGTCGTACATGGCTCCCGCCTGCCCCTCCTTGTCATTGTAGACAGTACCGGCCAGAAGCTCCTGATCAACAGCGTCCAGTCCCACATCCGTTCCGTCTATTCCAAAGATCACAGGCCATTTGTCCCTGTCCATTCCGCTGGCCTCATAGGCGTCTATGGCTCCCAGCGCCATGTCATCGTTGTTGGCAAAAAGAAGCTCTATGGAGCTGTTATAATTCTCAATAAACTGGGTCGTCTTGGTCTGGGCCTGGGCTCTGTTCCAGTTGGCTATTGCCGAGCCCAGCCTGTCCACAACTACTCCTTTTTCGGTCAGGGTATTCACCGAATACTCGGTCCTTACGATTGAATCCTGATGACCTGCCTCTCCCTCCAGCACCACGTACTGGATACTGCCGTCGCCGTTCCTGTCTATGGACGGATCTTTCCTGCAGGCAGCTGCAGCCAGTTCCCCCTGAAGGACTCCGGACTGAACAGCATCAGCTCCTACGTAAAAGAGCTTGTTCCATCTTCCTATATCTCCCTCCACCAGCTCTCTGTTAAAGAAGATCAGGGGTATATCCGCTTTCCTTGCCAGATCTATGACTGTGGAAGGGTCTGTCCTGTCCACCAGGTTGACGCAGATAACGTCGCAGCCGTCTTCTACCAGCTTCCTTACCTGCTGGTTCTGGGTCTGCTGACTCTGTGATGCATTGTAGATAATAACCTCTGCCTCAGGCCCCACTTTCTCATTGAAGCACTCCATAAGCTGTGAAATGAAAGTGTCATACTGATCATACAGTGTAACCCCGATCCTGATCTTGCCGGGAACCCCGGAAGGTTCTGCATTGGTGCAGCCCGAACACATCCCCAAAAGCGCAAGGGAAAGTACCCCTGCGATAATCCTTTTTCTCATAAAATACATAATCCTACTCCACTACAGGGAAGAGCATCCTCTGGCTTGCCTCGTTAAAGAGATTCTCCCTGTTCACTACCCTGAAGGCTATAGTCTCATTCTCCATAGGTGTCAGTCTGTTGTCCAGACGCCTGGTAATGGCCGCAACACTCTGATAGCCCATATAGTACTCGTTGGGCACCACCATACTGGTGATAAGGCCATCATCCACATAGCTTACATTTTTGATGGACGTCCCCTCTCCGAAGAGATATGGCCTTTCCTCCACTGTCATAAGATACTCACTTGCCGCTTCCAGACCGGCATTGTCCAGGGCCACAATTACATCTGCCCTTTTGCTCTCCTGCCTTTTGCCAATCTTGTCGCTGATATTGGCAAGGCTGCTGTCAGTCCATACAATCTCCGCTCCGGAGGTCTCAATACTTTCCTTAAAGCCCTGAAGCCTGTGCTTGATGGAATTCTGCTTAAGATTCCCGGTGACAATACCGATGCCGGTTCCTGCAATATTTTCTCCAAGGGCCAGCCTCACCTCACTGGCAAGTGCCCTGCCGATTTCCAGATTGTCCGCCTGTATGCAGGCGCTCTTGCCCTCTACATCCACGTCCATGTCAGCACTGGTGTCCGCCAGTACCAGAACTGCCTTGCTGCTGATGCCGGCGATCATGTTCTCCGTGCCTCTGCTGCTGGTGAACTGGATTATCACTCCGTCCGCCCCCTGGGCGATCTCCTCATTGGTGAGGATATACTGCTGGCTCACCGTCAGGTACTTGGGCGTAGAAACAATATTGAGCTTGACACCGGCATCCTTGGCCGCCTGCTCAAGTCCCGCCTGAAAAGAAGACCATCTGCCGGAGCCTGAATCGTCAACTATCACCGACACGTGGACCGGATCTTCCCTTATCCCGCTCATGATAAGTGCAGAGGTTGACGTCGTAAGGATCAGCACCAGAAGGATGGACATCACAAGAATGAAAACGTTCCTACTGCTCTTCATCTTCCTGCTCCTTTCCGGTTTCCAGCATTTTCCTGTTCTCCTCATTGTAGACAATTGCAGGAAGATGTATGGTCACGACTGTTCCCTCATCCGGCTCTGAATCTATCTTCAGGCCGTACTGCTCTCCGAACCTTAACTGTATCCTTCGCTGGACATTGATAAGCCCCACACCTGAGCCCTTCTTTCTGACCCTTGTATCATCTGTCAAAAGAAATTCCAGCTGTTCCTCATTCATTCCAAAGCCGTTGTCGGACACCGAAATGTAGATGTCTCCGTCCTCTCCCTTAAAGCCCCGGACCTTTATCTCACCGTCCTCCATATCCTTGACGCCGTAGTAAACCGCATTTTCAAGAATGGGCTGTACAATAAGCTTCACCGTGCAGCAGTTCTTTATCTCATCATCTATATCAAACTCAATGGTGAAAGCATCCTTGAATCTGACCTTCTGAATGTTCATATAGTTAAGGGCATGGCGCATCTCATCCTCAATGGGTATGATGGTCTTGCCGCCGGATAAGCTGACTCTGAAGAGGCTGGCCAGCTGGGTTATCATGAACACTGCATCTTCATACTTTTCGCCCTCGATCATCCACACTATGGAGTCCAGGGTGTTGTACAGAAAGTGGGGATTGATCTGGGACTGAAGAGCGTCCAGCTCAGATTTTCTCTTTTCCTCCTGGGATGCCACCATGTCCCTCATAAGCTGGTTGATCTGCTCATAGCCGTCCCTAAGCGTCCTTCCAAGGTGCTCGATCTCCAGTGGCCCGCCAATATATACTGAGGGCTTGACCTTACCCATCTCAATCTCCCTTATGGAATCGTTAAGCCTGATGATGGGCTTGGTAACACGCCTTGCCACCATCCTGTTCAAAAACAGCATGGCAAGAAGCGTTATGGATACCACCATGATGGCGAAATATCTGATATCTTTCATTCCAAGGTAGGAATTACTGCTGGGAATGACGCTTACCAGCTTCCATCCTGTATAGCTCATGGTGCTGACTGTGACAATCCTCTCATCCCCCTCAAACACTTCCTTGTGGCTTCCGTCGTCGTAGGATGCAGCCATCACGCTGTTCTCCTTAAGGAGCCCCGCACTTATCTGCATCAGCTTTGGATGATAGATGATTGTACCTGTTCTGTCGCACAGATAGACATACTGCTGGGAAGGGTTGTCGTTGATCCCCTCCATCATCTGCTCTATGACGGCATAATTCATATCCACCAAAAGAACTCCCTGCTCAGGCACACCTCTTCCGCCCATCTCAACGGCACGGCTTAAAGAGATTACCCAGTAATAGCGAAAGCTGGGGTCATCCACAAAAATATTCTGTACATGGGGAAGTGAAAAATGAAGATTCTCAGGCTTTGACAGAGCGGTCTTAAACCAGAGCTGGTTCAGCACATCCACATCGGGCTTTTCAACACCAACGGGAGAAGCGCACACAAGCTCTCCATCCTCGGTGTAAAGAGCAAGACTTATCAGGTAGTCCTTGTGGGCTTCATACAAAAGATTCATCTGCTCTATCGGAGTCTCTTTGCTTATATCCTGATCCTTGATGACATTGTAATAGATGGCATCAGACATTCGTCTCATGCTGCGAAGATAGTCCTCTAAGGTAAGCACAGTCTGATCCAACGCCAGCTGCGCGCTGTCAGTAAGCATCTTCTCAGATCTGAAGGCAAACCTCTGGTAAAGGGCAATGCCCATGGCGAGCATGCAGACAAGGGCTACGATGGTAAAAGAAACTAAGACCGTAACCTGAATGCTCCTGGGCATGGCGCTTCTCATGAATTTCTCCAGCTTAAGCTGCGCCCTGAACTTATCCATTTTACCCTTAAAGAACTTATTTTTACTCAAGTTTTTTATTCCTTACCGGCTTTATATTTGGAAGGCGATACTCCAAACTGCTTTTTAAATACATAGCTGAAGTAGTTGGGATCGGAATATCCCACCTCCTGAGCTATGATATAGGTCTTTTCATCGGTCTCAAGTAGGAGCTTTTCAGCCTTCTCCATCCTAAAGTCCGTGAGATACCCCACAAAGGTCTTGCCTGTCTCCTTTTTGAAAACCGTGGAAAAATACGCGCTGCTGACTCCAAGGTAACTGCAGATAAAGTCGATGGAAAGATCCTGATCTGCATAGTGGTCCTCCACATATTCCTTGGCCTTGGCCACAAAGCTCCTGGTGTTGTCTGAACGCTTGTCCTCAATAAGCTCATGCATCCTGAGGGCAACGCCTCCAAACCAGTCCCTGAGCTCAGCCTTTTCCATCTGCTGAACCACAGCGTATACATCGCTGTTCATATCGAAGATCTCCCCCACGTCCAGCTGATTGTTCCTGGCAAACTTATAAAGCTCGCTGACCAGCTCCATCACAAAGAATCTGTGATTCTGGATTGAGGACTGATTCTCAAGGTTGAGATCGATATATCTGGCGGCAGCATCAAGAGCCGATTCTTTGTCTGACATCTTGATCTTTTTGAACACGTCAAAGAGGTTGCTGTCATCTCCTGCTGCTACATCATCCACCTCCATGGGGGATATCTCAGAGATGTTGATGGCCTTGGTGTTCCCGTACAGAACCCTGTAGGACACCGCATCCCTAGCTCCCTTATAGGAAGCGTCTATATCGGAAAGATTCTCCACGATCGGGCCAACACCTATGGTAACCCTGGCCTTACACATGCTTATAGCCAGTCTGCACAGCCTGTCGCAGTCATCGGTAAAGGCAGTTGCCTCTTTTCTTTCCCGCAGCTGAGCCACCATGACGGTGCTTCCAAGATAGGAAAAGAACCAGCAGCCCCACTTTTCATCCATTCTCTCCTCAAGGAGCTTCCTGACAGAAACCGATAAAAGAACAGGATTCATGCCATCGGGGACACTGGAATTACTGATATGCACAATGGCCACCGCATAAAGTGGTCCAAGCAGCTCTATCCTGTAATCCGACAGAAACTTACCCATTTTGTCCTGAGCTATCCTGCCCTCTACCAGGGACGCAAAGAAGTCCTCCTGCAAAAGAGGCAGCGAATCCATGTAGTAGTTCTCCAGCTTGGCCACGTTGAGCTTCTCATCTATGTCCCGATCCAGTGCCTCGTGGACCCTCTTGAAAACAGCCTTCAGCTCATCGGAATCAATAGGCTTTAGAATGTACTCTTCTGCCTCAAGCCTTATGGCCTCCTTGGCATATTCAAACTCATCAAAGCCGGAGAAGATGATGATCCTTATGTTGGGATAGAGGCGCTTTAAGTTTCTGGACAGCTCCATGCCATCCATGTAGGGCATCTTGATGTCCGTCATGACTATATCAGGGCGAAGATCTTCTGAAAGCTCCAGGGCTTCCAGTCCGTTGTGGGCATACCTGGGGCTTTCAAAGCCCATTTCTTCCCAATTCATTTTTTTCATTATGGCCTGGGCGACGTCTTCCTCGTCGTCCACCAGCATTACACGGTATCTGTTCATACTTTTCCTCGTGAATAATATACTCCGTCAGGAATTAGATAAAAGCATTCCTCTTCTTGGCACGTTTGCACTCCATTGCGGCTGGCAACGGTACTAAGCACCTAAAATACAGGTGCTAAGTGCCGGCCGCCGCAAAGGGCCTGCGAGAGAGGAACTGCTTTTATCTAATTCCTGACTCATTCAAAGAAGTATATACTTCTTTTTTCAGGAATATTTTTCAGGCATATTTTTCAAGCATACTTTTCATGCATGAATTTCCACATAAGGCCCATGGCAATTACTGCCAGAACTATTTCTACGACGGCAGCTACGGGGTTGAAGAAAGAGATGATGCCCATGATGAGGGCTGCTACGCCGAGGAATAACAGGATTATGCCTGCGTATAGGGTGTACTCCTTTGGGTGCTTGATCTCTTCGGGTTTTTCTTTCTTTATTATAGAGACATCTCTGGTAATGATGAGCCGCATTCCGAAAAATAAGCACACTGCAAAAACCAGCATCTCTATTCCCATCTGATTGATTATATCGGTAAATGTCATTTCCTATCCTTTCAAATTATATACTTTTTTGTAATTTCTAATT
>JAEEGF011378430.1_pt1 | contig 11725 bp, 10 predicted proteins | sample 9134171 | NCBI WGS metagenome assembly JAEEGF01 (sample SAMN16246542, study PRJNA631951) | gut metagenome | biome: gut microbiome; feature: rumen; material: AP-attached | host: Bos | place: Iran: Karaj | collected 2018-10 | reverse complement strand
ATGGTGCGCGACTTCTCGACCGACAAGGCCGTACGCCGCCACCTGACACCGCCAGCCATCATCATCATGTCGAGCGACGACAACCTGGTGCCGCCGGTGACCAACGGTCTGGCCTACTACACGGCGATGCGTAATGCCGGCAACGAGTGCGCCATGCTGGTCTATCCTACGGGCGGTCACGGTTACGGTTTCGGACCCTGGTTTGCCTATCGCAACGAGATGCTGGCCACCCTCGGCAAATGGCTCAACGCCCGTCAGGCTCCCAAGCCCGGTGCCATCCGCGTGGCCTGCCTCGGCAACAGCATCACCGACGGCTACGGCATCGAGCTGGCCTCGGCCAACGGCTATCCCGCACAGCTGCAGAAGCTGCTGGGACAGGACTACTGGGTGAAGAACTTCGGCGTGTCGTCGCGCACGATGCTGAACAAGGGCGACTATCCCTATATGAACGAGATGGCCTGGAGAGACGCGCTGGCCTTCAAGCCCGACATCGTCGTCATCAAGCTGGGTACCAACGACTCGAAGCCTGAGAACTGGCAGTACAGCTCGGAGTTCAAGCAGGACCTTCAGCAGATGATCACCACGCTGCGCCCCGACCTGGCTCAGCCGGTGAAGAAGAAGGGCAAGAAGAAGGGTGCCGCCGAGCAGCCCAAGGGTCCGCAGATCTATCTCTGCACCCCGATCCCCGCCTTCAAGTCGACCTGGAACATCAACGACTCCGTCATCGTGAACGGCGTCATCCCCATCCAGCAGGAGGTGGCCAAGCAGTATGGCCTGCAGGTGATCGACCTGCACACCCTCTATGCCAACGACGGCGACAAGATGCTGAACGACGGTATCCATCCCGATGCCAAGGGTGCACGCCGGATGGCTGAGATTATCGCTGCGGCACTGAAGGAGCAGAAATAAGAACGCGGAAAGATGATTAACGGTATTTATACGATCCTGTTGCTCATCTTGAGCAACGTGTTTATGACCTTCGCCTGGTATGGACACCTCCGACTGCAACAGTCGGGCGTGTCCTCCAACTGGCCCCTCTATCTGGTCATCGCCTTCTCGTGGGCGATTGCCTTTTTCGAATATTGTTGTCAGGTGCCCGCCAACCGTATCGGATTCATCGATAACGGCGGTCCCTTCAATCTGGTGCAGCTCAAGGTGATTCAGGAGTGTATCTCACTGGTGGTCTTCGCCATCATTGCCAACCTGATCTTCCAGCACGAGCAACTGCACTGGAACCATGCTGCCGCAGCCCTCTGTCTGATCGCTGCCGTGTATTTTGTATTTATGAAACCATAGGAAAATGAAAAAACTACTTCTACTGATATTAATTTCAAACAGTTCATTGGTCACGGCTCTTGCGCAGGAGTTCGACAACCTGCCTACGCCGGTGACTGAAGAGAAAGTGATCGATAATACCCCGGACTCCATCGCGAAGGCCCTGGAGGCACGGCCTGCACCAGGCTCGACAAGGGTGGGTGACCGTCCCGTGCTTTTCCTGATCGGCAACTCCACGATGCGTAACGGTACCCTCGGCAACGGCAATAACGGCCAGTGGGGCTGGGGATACTTCGCCAATAAGTATTTCGACGGCAGGAAGATCTCTGTAGAGAACCAGGCACTGGGCGGTATGTCGACACGTACCTTCTATACCGATCTGTGGCCGGCCGTGCGCCAGGCCCTGAAGCCAGGCGACTGGGTCATCGTGAGCATCGGACACAACGACAGCGCAGACTTCTTCGACAAGAAACGGGCGCGCGGTGTGATTCCCGGTGTCGACCCCGATACGATGGTCGTTGGCTTCAACGAACGTCGGCAGGTGAACGATACGGTCTACTCGTATGGTACCTACCTGCGGAAATATGTGGCCGAGATCCGGGCAGCCGGCGCCAACCCCATCCTGATGTCGCTGACACCCCGTGATGCCTACGGACAGGACGGGAAGATCGTCAGAAAGCCCCATACCCAGTGGGCGGCTTATATCGCTGCCGTCGAGGGTGTGCCCTTTGTGGACCTGAATGAGATCTCGGGTGCGAAACTCGATAGCTACAGCCGTTGGAAGGAACAGTATCACTTCTTCGGCGATCATATCCATACCTCGCTCTTCGGTGCTGAGATGAACGCCCGCAGTGCGGCTGAGGGTATCTGGAACTCGCAGAACCCGCAACTCGAACCCCTGAAGGCGATGATGCTCAACGTGGCGCTGCCCGCCTATGGTCAGAACCGTGAGGCCGGTAAGCCGATGGTCTTCATCACGGGCGACTCGACGGTGAAGAACAAGGACAAGGACGAAGACGGCATGTGGGGCTGGGGCTCGCAGGCCGGACTTATCTTCGACCCCGCGAAGATCTGTTGGGAGAACGTGGCCATGGCCGGGCGCTCTACGAAGACCTATCTCCGCGATGGCCGGTGGGAGAGGGTGTACAACGCCCTGCAGCCCGGCGACTTCGTGCTGATACAGTTCGGACATAACGATATCAGTCCCATCAACGACAAGAAAGGCCGTGGTGTGATACCGGGAACGGCCGATACCTGTCATGTGTACAAGATGGAGGAAGACGGTCGCTACGAGGTGGTCTATAGCTTCGGCTGGTATCTCAGGAAATTTATTGACGATGTCCGCGAGAAGGGCGCCACACCGATCCTGTTGTCGCTGACACCCCGTAACGAGTGGCCTGGAGGCCGGATCGAACGACGCAATGACAGCTATATCAAATGGTATCGTGAGGTCGTTGAGCAGACGGGTGTGGAGTTTGTGGATGTGCACAATATCAGCGGTGACTTCCTCGACAAGAAGTTTGCCTCGAAGGATGCCGCCAAGAGCAAGGCGAAGGCCTCGAAATACTATAACCACGATCATACGCACACCTCGAAACTGGGGGCACAGATGAATGCCCGCAGTGTGGCTCAGGGCCTGCGCGAGATCCATTCAGAACTGGCTAATTATCTGAAGAAGTGATTGACAGAGCGACGATAGACAAGATTCTGGATGCCACGAACATCGTTGACGTGGTGGGGGAGTTCGTCACCCTGCGCAAGGCGGGTGTGAACTATAAGGGACTCTGTCCGTTCCACGATGACAAGACACCGTCGTTCATGGTGTCGCCCTCGAAGCAGATCTGTCATTGTTTCGCCTGCGGAGAGGGTGGTAATGCCGTGAACTTCCTGATGAAGCACGAACAGATCACCTATCCCGAGGCCCTGCGCTGGCTGGCGAAGAAATACAACATCGAGATTCAGGAGCGCGAACTCTCCGACGAGGAGAAACAGCAGCAGAGCGATCGCGAGTCGATGTTTATCGTCAACGAATGGGCAATGAACTACTTCAAGGAGATCCTGAAGACCGACCCCGACGGCATCGCCATCGGCAAGCAGTATTTCCGCAGCCGCGGTATCCGTGATGACATCATCGAGAAGTTTAATCTGGGCTATGCCCTGCAGAAGCGCGATGCCCTCGCCCTCGCTGCTCAGAAGGCAGGCTACCGGGCGGAGTATCTGGTTAAGACAGGACTGTGTTTTGAAAAAGGAGATAAGGAGACAAGTAGACAGGGAGTTCAGGACAATAGATCCCTTGTCGACAGGTACGCAGGTCGTGTGATCTTCCCCTGGCTGAATGTGAGCGGTAAGGTGGTGGCCTTCGGCGGCCGACTGCTGGACTCGCGTACCAAGGGTGTGCAACAGAAATACGTGAACTCGCCCGATTCGGAAATCTATCATAAGGAACGCGAGCTCTATGGTCTCTTCCAGGCCAAGAAGGCCATCGCGAAGGAGGACAGGGTGTATATGGTGGAAGGCTATACCGATGTGATCGCCATGCATCAATGCGGTCTGGAGAATGTGGTGGCCAATAGCGGTACGGCGCTCTCGAACTATCAGATTAAGCTGCTGAGACGCTTCACACAGAATATCACCTTGTTATATGATGGTGACGAGGCGGGTATCCACGCGGCCATGAGGGGTACGGATATGCTGTTGGCAGAGGGAATGAACATCAAGGTGCTGCTGTTGCCCGATGGTGACGACCCCGACTCCTTCGCCCGCAAGCATACCGCCGAGCAGTTCAAGACGTATATCGAAGAGAACGCGACGGACTTCATTTCGTTCAAGACCCGTCTGACGGTAGAGAATGTCACCGATCCCGTAAAGCGTTCGGAGGCTATCGGCGGCATCGTGAAGAGTATCTCCGTGATACCCGACCAGATTCTGCGTTCCACCTATCTCAGTGAACTCTCGCAGCGGATGGGTATCAAGGAACAGACGCTGATCAACTCGATGAACGGTATGATCCGTAAGGATCTCGAGGAGAAGGAAAAGGAGCGTGAGCGCGAGGGACAGAAGACACCGGAGACGACACCGGAATTCATCGGCCTGCACACCATCGACGAACAGACCCGTGAGGTGGAACGTCTGCTGATACAGGCCGTCGTCAGACATGGGGATGAGATTATCTATGACCATGTGGAGACCGACGACGGTGGGGAGGTCTCGCTCAATGTGGCGCAGTACATCAACTACGACCTCAGTCAGGATGGTCTGCAGTTCCATGATGAGCGTTATAACCAGATTCTGGCAGAGGCTGTCGCACATAGTGATGATGAGGGTTTCAAGGCTGAGACCTTCTTCACCCAGCACCCCGATATCGCCATCAGTCAGCTGGCTCATGAACTGGCGGTAGAGCGTCATCAGCTGAGCCGGGGCTTCCAAGTGAAGGAGCGCGATGGCGCCCTGCGGCAGCAAGTCCTCCATCTGGTGCTCGACCTGCGTATGGACATCATCGACAAACATCTGAAAGAGATACAGGCCCAACTGAAACAGGTGGGCAACGATATGGAGCGTGTGAAGGAACTGTTGGAGGAATACAAGGCCACCCAGGAACTGCGCAACGCCCTGGCCAAGAAACTAGGAAATGACCTGATCATATAATGCACGGACTGAACCTGATCATCTTCATCCTCTATCAGCTGATAGTGATTCTGACGGTTGTACACGTTGTGATGGACAATCGCCAGCCAGCGAAGACGATGGCCTGGATTCTGGTGATCTGGTTTGTGCCTGTCGTAGGTATCGGCTTCTATCTCTTCTTCGGGGTGAACACCCGGAAGGAGAAACATATCAGTCAGCGCAGTCTGGACCAGTTGACGAAACGCTCGATGCTGGAGTTCGTGGAACAGCGCGACTTGCATCTGCCCGATGCCTATAAGGCAACGATCGACCTCTTTGTGAACGAAGACCTCTCGCTGCCCTTCAAGGACAATACGATCCGTATCTTCCGCAACGGCTATGAGTTCTTTCCGGCCTTGTTGCACGAGATTGCTGAAGCCAGGGACCATATCCATATCGACATGTATATCTTCGAGGACGATGCCCTCGGCCAGATGTTGGCTGATGCCCTTATCGCCAAGTCGAGAGAGGGTGTCGAGGTCAGGGTCATCTACGATGATGTAGGTTGTTGGAGTGTCCGTCACCGTTTCTTTGAGCGGATGCGTGAGGAGGGCGTCGAGGTTGTGCCGTTCCTGCCTGTAAGATTCCCGTCGTTTACGAGTAAGGTGAACTATCGTAATCACCGTAAACTGATGGTCATCGACGGTCGGACGGGATTTATCGGCGGCATGAATTTCGCCCTGCGTTATGTGAAGGGTACGAAGACCCAACCCTGGCGCGACATGATGATTCAGGTGACGGGTAGCGGGGTGTATAGTCTGCAGCGTTCGTTCCTGGTAGACTGGTACTTCGTAGACCGTACGCTGATCTCCAGCCGAAAGTACTATCCTCCGTTGGATGCCGAAGCCCTGCAGTTGTCGAACGACTGTATTCTTCAGACCATTACCAGCGGTCCGGTGACACCTTATCCGGAGATTATGCAGGGCTATGTGCGGATCATCTCTTCCGCCAAGCGCTATGTCTATATCCAGACACCTTATTTCCTGCCGACGGAACCCGTGCTCTTTGCTTTGAAGATGGCTGCTCTTGGGGGTGTCGATGTCCGTGTGATGGTACCTCTTCGCAGCGATGCACGTTTTGTGGAATGGTCCAGTCGCAGTTATCTGCGTGAGGTGATCGATGCCGGTGTAAAGGTGTCTCTTTACAAGGACGGTTTCCTTCATGCGAAGATGATGGTCTGCGATGATCAGATCTGTTCGTGTGGTTCTGCAAATGTCGATTTCCGCAGCTTTGAGAATAATTTCGAGGCGAATGTATTTATCTATGACGAGATGACGGCAGCCGAAATGCGCGACATCTATCTCGAGGATGAAGGGCATTCGGTATTGTTTACGGATATTCCCAAACGTATTCATCCCCGTTTCCTGAAACGTCTGGGAGAATCGCTGGCCCGTATGCTTTCGCCGCTTATGTAAACAGGGTGAAGTTCACACTGCCGTAACTGCGATGTTCGGCAAAGTGGGGATGGGCGGAGAAATCGTAATCCTTACCGTGTTCGAAAACGAACACACCACCTTCCTTCAGAAGACCTTTTTCAAAGATCAGATCTGGTATCGTCGGGAGTTCCTTCAGGGCGTAGGGAGGATCGGCGAAGATGAAGTCAAACTGCTGTTTGCACGACTTCACGAAACGGAACACGTCGCCACGCAAAGGTATGGCATCATTGGTGTCCAGTTTCTTCAGACAGTCCTGGATGAAACGGTGATGGTCTCTGTCAGCCTCTACGCTGATGACGTGACTGCAGCCTCTCGACAGCAGTTCCAGTGTGATGCTGCCTGTGCCTGAGAAGAGATCCAAGGCGGTGGCATCCTCGAAATCAATGTGGTGCGAGAGCACGTTGAAGATGTTCTCTTTGGCAAAGTCTGTCGTAGGCCGCGCCTTGAAAGAACGTGGGATATCGAAGTGCCTACCTTTATATTTTCCTGTGATAATACGCATGCTATCGTCCTTTCGTCAGCAGCGTCATCAGGTCGAAGGGCATACCCTTGATCTTCGTGGCTGGGGCTTTGTTGAATTCTATGGCAGGATCGATGATGTAGGCATTCTTCAGATAGTTGTGCAACTCTTCAAATAGCACATCCTGTTCAGGAATGTCGCCTACGATGTGCATCTCATCGTGCTCGGGTTGCAGGTTCAGCTGCTTCCAGACATAGAGCAGGAAGTAGAGGGCATCGTGCATGTCGGTGGTATCAAAGGAATTGAAGAACTTGAACCGATATTGTTGGAAGGAAAATATTTCCAGTTGTTTGTCGTGGAAGTAGCCAAAAAGCTTGTTGCGATGTCCCGTGAAACTGCGTTTGTGCAGATAATGCCAGACGGGACCCATCAGATGGATGAGGTTGACATTCTGGAAATGGTCAGTAAGTACCATCTTCAGGTCTTTGTTGATACTGAAGAGGGCTACGGCATTCGCATCGGGCAGCACGTTGTATTCGATGCTATCCATCTCCCGTTTGGGGAAAGAGTGACGGTAGAGGTCCTCGGCCTGACTCTCGACGAAGCGCTCCACAGGTACTAAGAGCACCTTTGAGTCGACCATCACCTGTACCTTTTGCTTACGGAGGATATCAGTGGTCTTGAAGGCCTCCCTCAGATTGGCTGCCATCGAGATGCCACTCTTCACCACATACGGCTCATAGATGATGGGCTCGGTGGTGTCTGTTGGGTCGCTCACTGCAAACGACAGGCTTTTCCTGCCTATACGGATAGTCTGTGTCATCATTATTATTTTATTGCCGACATCACACTGGCGATACAGGCAGCGAGTAATCCCGCAGCGAGTAATGCCAAAACGATATTGACCATTTTGTCTGAAATCTGCATATCGGCTGCAAATTTACTATTTTTTTTTGAAACAAAAGACAATTGGCTTGTTTTTTAACGACAACTAAGACAACTATGACAACATTCGACCAGGGTCGAAAAAGAAAAAGTTGTCCAAGTTGTCCAAGTTGTCGTAAAAAAATAGTATCTTTGCATCCGGAATGATACAGGACGAACTGAAATACCGTATTCTTCAGACTCTGGGCCTGCCGCCGACAAAGGAGCAGGAGCATGCGCTCAGTGTGTTCTCGGAATTCATGATGGATCGGGAAGAACGGGTGGTCATGATTCTGCGCGGTTCTGCCGGAACGGGAAAGACGACCCTCGCCGGCGCTATCGTCAGGGCGATGGCAGCGTTGCAGCAGAAAATGATGTTGCTGGCGCCTACGGGTCGTGCAGCCAAGGTGTTCTCACTATATTCCGGTCATGATGCCTATACCATCCATCGTCGTATCTACAGGCAGAAGACGGCCGCCGACTTATCGTCGTTCTCGCTCAATGAGAATCTTTATCGCGATATGCTTTTTATCGTGGATGAGGCTTCGATGATCAGTTCCACTCCTCAGGAAAATGGCATGTTCGGTTCCGGATGTCTGCTCGACGATCTGATGCAGTATGTCTATAGTGGTCAGAATTGCAGGATGCTGCTCATCGGCGACAAGGCGCAGCTGCCTCCTATAGGTGAGGAGGAGAGTCCCGCCTTGATGGCTCCTGTTCTGCGCGGCTATGATCTTGAGGTCTATGAGTGCGACCTGAATCAGGTGCTCCGTCAGAGTGAGTCGTCGGGTATCTTGTGGAACGCGACACGTATCAGAGAGATGTCGGATGGCGGCTATGTGGCATTGCCGAAAGTCCGGTTCGAGGGCTTCCCGGATATACAGATCGTCCCAGGCGACGAACTCGTTGAGACATTATCCTCCAGCTATAGTCGTGTGGGGAAGGACGAAACGATGATCGTCACCCGTAGCAATAAACGGGCTAATATCTATAATCAAGGTATCCGCAATACGATTCTCGACCGTGAAGACGAACTCTGTCGGGGAGACCTGTTGATGATTGTGAAGAACAACTATTACTGGACGGAGAATATGAAGGAGATATCCTTCCTGGCTAATGGTGACCGGGCAGTCGTGCAGCGTGTCCGGAATGTCCATGAACTCTATGGTTTCCGGTTTGCGGAGGTCACAATGCTGTTTCCCGACTATGATGACTTCGAACTGACGGCAACTGTCATTTTAGACTCCCTAACGACGGAGTCGCCAGCCCTTACACGCGAACAGCAACAACATCTCTACGAGTCGGTATTGGAGGACTATGCGTATATCACCCGTAAGGACGAACGCATGAAGAAGGTCAAGACTGATCAGTATTACAATGCCCTACAAGTGAAATTCGCCTATGCCGTCACTTGTCATAAGGCTCAGGGTGGTCAGTGGGCGCATGTCTATGTGGATCAGGGTTATATGACCGACGACATGCTAACCCTTGACTATATCCACTGGCTCTATACGGCCTTCACCCGAGCTACGGAAAAGCTTTATCTCGTCAATTGGCCCAGTAATATGTCGATGAGTCTGGGAATGCCGTAATCGTCGATGTCTTCTTCCTTGATCCAGAAATAGTCATCGGGTAGGGTAGGACGTGCGTCTGTTTCCCATAGATAGAAATCGGCGGTCAATATGCGGTGGGTCAGTACATGTTTAACGTTCTTTGCCAACAGCCTTACTCCGTCGGGGATCTTCGTTTCTCCCTCTATCAGCCAAGGCTCGTATAATCCTTGCCAGATATCGCCTTCGCCCCTACGGTGGATGGCGGTCTCACCCTGACAACGTATATATATATAAATAAGGTGGCGGGCTTTTACCTTCAGGGTCTTTAATTTTACAGGCAACTTTTCGACCTGTCCTGTGCGCAAGGCCTCGCAGCTCTCTGCCAACGGACAGATTTCGCAAGAGGCACCTTTAGGTGTGCAGACCGTAGCTCCGAAATCCATCATCGCCTGATTGAATGCTGATGCTTCCGAAGGTGGTAATAATTGTTGGGCCAGAGCCGTAAACTCTTTCTTTCCCTCGGTCGTGTTGATGGGTGTCTTGATGCCATAATGGCGGGCTAACACACGATACACGTTACCGTCGACGACTGCTGCAGGCAGTCCGAAGGCGATGCTACCGATAGCTGCTGCCGTATAATCGCCCACACCTTTCAGGCGCTTGATGTCTTCGATGGTATCAGGGAAGTGTCCTAAAGCCTTGATTTGCCTTGCCGCAAAATGCAGATTACGAGCCCGACTGTAGTAACCCAGTCCTTGCCACTCGCGCAGCACTTCATCCTCTGTAGCTGCCGCCAGGGCTTCTACGGTAGGCCATCGTCGCATGAAGCGTTCCCAATAGGCCCATCCCTGTTTTACCTGGGTTTGTTGCAGGATGATTTCCGAAAGCCAGATGGCATAGGGATCGTTGGTTTCTCGCCAAGGCAGCTCTCGTCCGTTCTGGCGGAACCAGTCTAAAATGGTCTGCGTAAAAGAGTTTTTTTCGCCCATAAAAGCAATTTTGCCTGCAAAAATACAAAAAAAGCGACAGATTTCATATAATCTCACAGATTTTTTACTATCTTTGCACCGTCAATGTGACATATTAATCATTAAAAAATAAAGTCAATGATGAAAAAGATTTTAGTTTCTTTAGTTGCGATATTGATGGCAGCGCCGTCATTCGCACAGTTCAGTAGCGGTGGTTTTGAACTCGACAAGCAGAGTTTGTATTATGGTGTCCGTTTTGGTGGAACCATTGCTTCCATCAGTGGTGACAGATCTCTGGGTAATAAAGTCGGTATCACTCTCGGTGGTGTGATTGGCCTGCGACTCTCTGAGACAACTCCTGTATTCCTGGAGTCAGGACTTTACTATACACAGCGCGGTGCCAAGGATAACGAGTGGGAGATTACGCACAACAACTTCGAGATTCCTATTTTGGTGAAATACGGCTTTAAGGTGTCAGATGATATTGCCCTTCTGCCTTTCGTTGGTCCTTATTTCGCTTATGCTATCAGTAAGGAAGAGAAGTACAAGGGTCATGATGTTAGCGCCAGCTATCCTCGTGTGAATCGTAATAATGTAGGATTCAAGCTCGGTTGTGGTGCAGAGTATCATAAGCTCTACATCGAGGCTGGTTATCAGTTTGGTGTCACAAACATTCTCGATAGTGACGATCTGAGTGCCCGTAATAATGCACTCTTTGCAAACCTCGGTATCAACTTCTAAACGATAGAATGATATGAAATGAAGAAGCCCGCCATATTGACGGGCTTCTTTCTTTATATAGATTTGATTAGTCTTACCGTGCGCTTGCTTTAGCACTGAGCGAGCTTGCCGTCAGAACCGAGTACGTTCACAATCTTGTGGATGTACATCTTCTTCATGTTCTCACGAGCGGGCTTCAGATACTGACGAGGATCGAAGTCTCCAGGATGCTCAGCCAGGTGCTTGCGGATAGCAGCAGTCATGGCCAGACGAGAGTCTGAGTCGATGTTGATCTTGCAGACAGCACTCTTAGCGGCCTTACGCAGCTGCTCCTCGGGGATACCGATAGCGGCCTCGAGCTTGCCACCGAACTGGTTGATGGTGTTCACCTCGTCCATAGGAACTGAAGAAGAACCGTGAAGAACGATAGGGAATCCGGGAAGTTTCTTCTCAATCTCAGCGAGGATGTCGAATGCCAATGGGGGCGGAACGAGCACGCCATTCACGAGTGTGCACTGCTCGGGAGTAAACTTGTGAGCACCGTGAGAAGTACCGATAGAGATAGCCAGAGAGTCGCAACCAGTACGGGTAGCGAAATCAATAACCTCCTCAGGTTTGGTGTAGTGAGACTCTGCAGAAGAAACCTCATCCTCAACACCAGCGAGTACACCGAGCTCGGCCTCAACTGTTACGTCGAACTGATGAGCATACTCTACAACCTTCTTA
>JAEEGF011113203.1_pt1 | contig 11725 bp, 8 predicted proteins | sample 9134171 | NCBI WGS metagenome assembly JAEEGF01 (sample SAMN16246542, study PRJNA631951) | gut metagenome | biome: gut microbiome; feature: rumen; material: AP-attached | host: Bos | place: Iran: Karaj | collected 2018-10 | reverse complement strand
TATAGTAATCATCCAATTGACGCTTCATCGTGTAATGAGGTGCAATCTGAGCGATGGAGTTTTTGATAACCTTGATCCAATCCTTGGAAATACCATTCTCGTCTTTCTTATAATAAAGAGGTACAATCTCATTCTCCAACAAGCTATAGATTGTAGCTGCATCAAGCTGATCCTGATAGCCTTGGTTTTGGTAAGTACGCTTCTCTGTCAATGCCCATCCGGCTCCTTCACGATAGCCCTCCAGCCACCAACCATCTTTCACACTGAGGTTCACAACACCATTCATCTCAGCTTTCTCACCTGATGTACCTGATGCTTCTAAAGGACGTGTTGGTGTGTTCATCCAAATATCTACACCGCTCACAAGGCGTCTAGCCAACAGGAAGTCATAGTCCTCGAGGAAGATAACTTTACCAATAAACTCTGGACGTTGTGAAATCTCAAAGATCTTTTTAATAAGCCCCTGGCCTGCACCATCAGCGGGGTGAGCCTTTCCTGCAAACAGGAAGATTACTGGATGCTCAGGATCATTAACAATTTTACCCAGACGATCCAAGTCTGTGAACAGCAGGTGTGCACGTTTGTAGGTAGCAAAGCGACGGCAGAAGCCAATCACCAATGCATTAGGATTGATACGCCCCATGAGCTTCACCACACGTTGAGGATCACCCTGGTTCTTCAGCCATGTCTCACGGAACTGCTGTTGGATATAATCAAATAGTTTCTTCTTCAAAACCATACGAGTTGCCCAAATCTCTTCATCTGGGCAATTGTAGATGCCATGCCAGATTTCCTCGTTCGACTGGTCGCTCAAGTGCTTTTCATCAAAGTACTTGGCATAAAGAGTACGCCACTCTGTAGCACACCATGTAGGGAAGTGTACACCATTGGTCACATAGCCCACATGGTTCTCCTGTGGGAAGTAGCCATTCCAGATGGGGGCAAACATCTTCTGGCTAACCCAACCGTGGAGCATAGACACACCATTAACTTCCTGACAGGTGTTGCAGGCAAAAGTTGACATACAGAACTTTTCGCCCTTATCATCAGGATTGGTACGACCCATACCGATAAATTCATCCCATGTGATGCCAAGTCGCTGTGGATAACCACCCATATATTTGCCGAATAAACCCTCGTCGAAATAATCATGACCAGCAGGTACAGGGGTATGAACTGTATAGAGGGAAGAAGCACGTACTAACTCCAATGCCTGATTGAAATTCAAACCATCACCCTCAATGTAATCGCACAATCGTTGCAGATTACACAAAGCTGCATGTCCTTCATTGCAATGATAAATATCCTTTTTGATGCCCAACTTTTTTAGCAACAACATACCTCCGATACCCAACAATATCTCCTGCTTCAAGCGGTTCTCCCAATCACCACCATAGAGGGCATGGGTAATAGGCTTATCAAACTCAGAGTTCATATCATTGTCGGTATCAAGCAAATATAGTTTCACACGACCCACATTAACACGCCAAACGAAAGCATGCACCTGATAGTTATTGTAAGGAACGTCAATGACCATAGGATTTCCATCTTGATCGAGCTGACGTTCGATAGGCAGACTACTAAAACTCTGTGTCTCGTAATTGGCAATCTGCTGACCCTCCATATTTAAGCTCTGGGTAAAATAACCAAAGCGATAGAGGAAACCAACAGCACACATATCTACATTAGAGTCAGAAGCTTCCTTGACATAGTCACCTGCCAGCATACCCAAACCACCACTATAAATCTTCAAGGCAGAGTGAATACCGTACTCCATACAAAAATATGCAACAGAGGGGCGCGATGTATCTGGCTTCACGTCCATATACTTGCAGAACATTTCATAAACATTCTTGATACGCTTCATCAAAGCTTTATCTTTTAGTATCTCATCCTTACGGGTAAAAGTAAGGCGCTCCAGTAACATCACTGGATTGTGCTTCACCTCGTGGTAAAGCTCAGGATCAAGGTCACGGAACAATTCGCGTGCCTCATAGTTCCATACCCACCACATGTTGTGGGCAATTTCGTCTAAACACTTCAACTCATTGGGAAGACTTGACTTGACGGTTAGGTCTTTCCATTGTGGAGTATTTACATAATCAGCTTTAATCTTCATGTGTAAAACTTTATATATGAATAACTTTGTTTATTTTTTAAATATGAAGCATACGCACGCTTGCTCTACGCAAGGCAAAGTCATATGCCTGATAATAATAGGTAATAAAGTGCTTCCATAATGCCTTCTCGGCAATATAGGCTGCCCTACGACGTGCTGCCTTAATCTGATTCTTGTCTAATGCCAAGTAGTTAAGCACGGTATCACGTACTGCATCAGCCACTTCATGGTAGTTATAGTCTGATCGATGCAATACCTCTACACCATCAGATATACCTTTTACATTGTCCATCTCCATCACCCAGCGTCCAAAACCAGCCAAATCAGTAGTAATGGTAGGAACATGGAATGCCACACTCTCCAAAGGAGTGTAACCCCATGGCTCATAATACGATGCATAGATACTGAGGTCATTACCCAGAACCAAGTCATAATAGCTTTTATTGATGATGCCGTCGTCTCCATTCAGATAGCTAGGCACAAAGATAATTTTAACCTTATCATTTCGCTCGTTGCGCATACCCAAATAGTGCATCATGCCCAATACCTTATCATCATCCATATTGTGAAGCCAGTGGGTAATGTATGGTTGGTTGAGTGGAGTATCATATTCCTCATGAGATGACAGACGTTTTTGCAGGTCAGCACGAGGCTCAGTTGTCCAACCTGGCACAGTGATAAATGCCAACACTTTACGATTCAAATCTGTACTGTAATTTAATCGATGCATGGCATCAATGAAAACATCTATCCCTTTATTTTTAAACTCATAACGACCACTAGTACCGATAATCAAAGTATCATCATCAAATTGTTCACCCAATAGGCAATTGGCCAAGCGAAGCATGCTCTTACGGGCACGTTTCATCTTACCTGTATAGGCAGTTGTCTTTGGTACGAAATCGTCTTCAAAGCCATTGACCAGCACAACATCAGCTTGTTTATCAAGTAATTCTCTGCATTCAGTATTGGTAATCTCGCTCACGGTTGTAAAGCAATCCACTGCATGAGCAGTCTGTTTTTCGATAGAGTGTTTGGACTGCATATTGAGTTCTGCAGCCATCTGGTCACCATTGTAAGCAAAGAGATAATCATAGAGAGGTTTGTTGTTGCCTGCTATAGAACGACCGATAGAGGTCGCATGTGTAGTAAATATGGTGGCTATCTCTGGCAAATTTTTCTGAAGATAAAGGGCACTCATGCCGGTCATCCATTCGTGTGCCTGGAAGATGACTTTCTCAGTAACGGAAATGTTGTAATGATAATAGCTTTCCACTACCTTAGCAGCTGCAATGGCAAACATACTACTTTCGTCGTAGTCACCGTAAGCATGAAGTGAATCAACACCATAGTCTTCCCACATATGAGCATAGATTTCATCTTTATCTGCAAAGAAAGGTATGAAATCAACCAGAATAACTATGGGCTCACCTGGGATATTCCATCGCCCTACCCTAACCCTGAGGCCATCATGCTGGATGGCATACTCACGCCAGGCAGAAAAGAGTGTAATTGATTCTATAAAGGTAGAATTTTCTTTGTCTAACCAGATATCAGGGCCTATAAAGATGATTCTGTTACGAAGGTTTTCCTGCAATGTCTTCGCTCTTGTAGAAAGTACGGTGTATATGCCACCAACTTTGTTACACACTTCCCAACTCGCCTCAAAAATATAATCTGGTTTCAGTAATTCTTCAGTCATAAACGTAGGTTCCTAAATTTAGGCTGCAAAATTACGCAAAATTCTCGATATTTCGGCATAGATAAAGGAAAAAGCCCACTTTTATGGTGCAAAACATATAATTTCGACCAAAAAGTGGGCTTTTATGCCTTACAAGGCGATGGCAATTATACCATCAATGCTGCTATCAACGCCAAAATTGCGTAGAACTCAGGAAGTGCGCAATAAATCATGGTATTCACCATTACATCATGACCCTGAGCTATACCGTTGATACCATTAGCAGCAACCTGGCCCTGACGGATCGCTGAGAACAGGCAGATAAAACCAACTGCTGCACCAACACCCAACATGAGCAGACCCTGCTGAGAAAAATCACGACCGATTGACATCAGGAAAGCAACGAAACCATACAGACCCTGTGTAGAAGGAAGTGCAGAAAGAATCATAAAGCTTGCTGACTTTGAAGGATCTTTCTTCAAACCTGCTTCTGCTGCATTACCTGCAATTGTTGTTCCATAGCAACTGCCAATACCAGACAAAGCCAACATAAGGCCAAGTCCGATGTAACCTAAAAGTACATTAACATCCATAATGATTTAATTTTTATTTGTTATTAATTTTTTTGTTATTTTATTTCTTATCGATATTTGTAAAAGGATTGTATAGCACACCAGTACCCTCATATCCTGAGTTCTTGAAGTATTCAACAAAGTTCAAACGCAACGGGTGAACAAAAGCACTGATACACGACATAGCAATGTTGAACGCATGACCCAACACCAAGATGAGGCAACAAACAACCCATCCAGGGATGCCACCAATACCTTCCTGTACCATGAGGCCCAACGAGTTAAACACGCCACCCAACATACCACCTGCTAAGCCCAAGGCATAGAGACGCATGTAAGAAAGGATATCGCCCATCAGACCTGTAGCCATGTTGTAGGTATCCCATACACCGGCACCAATGTTGACAAGAACATTGCGATGCAGATCATTCAACAGATAGATACCTATGGCAGCTACACCACCGATGCCAATCAATGCCCACTTCGAGATGTCCTGAGGTATCAAGTTGAGGAACATAAAAGTGGCAATGACAGAGCCAAAACCTATCAGTAAGAACCATCCCCATGCACCCAACGCATTCTTGAATCCAAAACGAGAAGTCTGTACCAATGCCTTGATAAGCATAGCTACAATGGTGTGTACCACACCAATACCCAAGGCCAGAATCATTTGTTTATCATAGGTACCACCAGCGACCTCTACCTTACCTGATACCATAAAGTTCTTCAAGCCTTCAGGCACCCAAGTAGCCTCGTAAATATTGATACCGAAGAAAGTGCCCAACACGGTGCCAAAGATAGCTGTGAAAATACCCAATGAGATTACTAAGTTCATAATACCCTTCATATCTGGCATCTTCTTCTTCAAAATCATACCCAATGCTATGAGTACCAGACCATAACCTGCATCACCCAAGCAAAAAGCAAAGAAAAGAGAGAAGAAAGGTGCGATGAGTGGTGTTGGATCAAACTCAGTGTATGACGGCATACCATACATACTGGTAAGCGTCTCATACAACTTCACAAACCAGTTGTTCTTCAACTTGATAGGTGGATTGTCGCCCTTCTGAGTATCACGTATCTCATAATAAACGCTACTACTGTCAAGGTATTCTTTTACAGGTTGTTCGTTCTCTACAGGAACCCAGCCTTCCATAACCATCACAGAACCTTCAGCCTGAGGTTCACCATCGAGACGTACCTTAATGAGGTCTATCTCGCCGTCTAACTCCTTATTGTATTGCACCAGGGTGTTGTAGTTGGCCACACAAAAAGCCGTCAGTTCGTCTTTAGCTGCAACTAAAGCATCCTGAATACCAGTCTTCTTGCTATCTAACTCAGTCAGACTTAAATTAGGAAGTCGCAATGGCTCAATTTCCAGTTTAACGGGTTCACGTGAAACAGTAATGAAACTCAAGCGACCCACTGCCTTATCGATAGGCACTATGTCACATAATTCCCCCCACTTAGGGTTGAATTCACGTTCTGAGCAGGCATAGAACTGAATATAATAGCCTGCCTTTTCAAGCTTTCGAATAGTCTGCCAATCGAAGTCGCCCCAAACAGACATCTCCGCTATCTCTTTATCGAGAGAAGGCAACTGCTGAGTGAGGTTGGCAATTTTGTTGTTGAGTTCTGCATATTGGTTCAACAAATCATCCACAGGCAAGTCACGATGAATGGTCTCATCAGCTTTATCCTTTATCTTGAATGACATGTCTTTTAACACCTCCTTATAAAGAGCACGTCTTGACAACGATTTTTGCAAGTCATCATTCATCAGACCTGCCTGTCTTTCCTGCACGTGAATCACGCCCAGCTCACGAATCTGGGAAAGGAAAGCCTCGTATTCCTGATGGTAAATCAAGAACGTGAGTTTTTTCATTTTACTAATCATGACTCAGCCTCCTTCCTTGCCTCCTGATGAGCCTTCATGATTTTCTGAGATGACTTTGAAAGATTTTCTTCATCTTCCATAAAACGCTTAATCTTTCTAATAGCATCTTGATAACCAGGAATCTGCACCTTCTCGAAGAGGTTCACCTTTTGGGTGGTCTTCTTACGGGCATGCTCAAGCAGATTTAACTTTGCAACAACAAATTCTCTTTCAATGGCTGTCTTGGCCAGGCCTGTCAAGAGAGTTACACCGTCGGCATACCACTTCGGCATGTTGAACATACTATATTTCTTGGTCTCAAAATCAACATTATCCAACACAGGTACACGCACACCAGCAATTTTCTTGACAGAGAGTTGCACATCCTTCACACTGACCAAGGATGCGTCGAACTCACTCCAAAGAGCAAACATGGCCTCGTAAGCTTGAATTCCTTTCTCTAACCCCTCTTCTAGCTTGACAGCATCGTCTTTGCATCGTTTTACTTCCATACGCAAAGCACTCTCCTTGTTTTTAATGATAGGAAGGGTACGCTGACGCACTTTCAGCTGCTTCTCCAACTGCTGAAGTGAGGTTTTATTATATTGAAACTTAATAGCCACTTTATTTATAGTTTAGTTAATTACTTAGGCCAATGCTTGTCAACAAATTCTTTCTTGATGTTCACCTCTTCTGGACGGAAATACTTGCCGAACAATCCCCATGTCACGTCAAGCATCTCTGTAGTATCGAGATTCACGTCAATAGCTAGCAACTTGTCAGAATAGTCTTTCGCGAACGCAAGAGTACGCTCGTCGTAGTCTGTCAGGTCGAAACCATTCTCCATCTTTGTCTTAGCATTTGCTGCATCGGCATACAATCGAACGGCTGCATTCATTACCTGCGGATGATCCTTACGTGTCTTCTTACCACTTACATTCTGTTTCAGACGTGAGAGTGAGCGGAATGGGTCCACGATAACCTTACCAATATCGCTATCACGACGCAAGAACAGCTGACCCTCAGTGATGTAACCAGTGTTATCTGGAACTGCATGGGTGATATCGCCACCTGAAAGAGTGGTCACCGCTATGATAGTGATAGAACCCCCGGTTGGGAACTGTACTGCCTTCTCGTAAATCTTTGCCAAGTCTGAATAGAGTGAACCAGGCATAGAATCCTTAGAAGGAATTTGGTCCATACGGTTTGACACGATGGCCAAAGCATCTGAGTATGAGGTCATATCAGTCAGCAACACCAATACTGCCTCGTTCTTCTCCACAGCGAAGTATTCAGCAGCTGTCAGAGCCATATCAGGAACCAGCAATCGTTCTACTGGAGGATCCTCTGTAGTATTCATAAAACTGATGATACGGTTCAATGCACCTGCATTCGAGAAAACGTTCTTGAAGAAAAGATAGTCATCGTTTGTCATACCCATACCACCCAGGATGATCTTGTCGGCCTTAGCACGCATGGCCACCAAAGCCATTACCTGATTGAAAGGCTGGTCTGGGTCAGCAAAGAACGGAATTTTCTGTCCAGATACCAATGTATTGTTCAAGTCGATACCTGCGATACCGGTAGCAATCAGTTCAGAAGGCTGTTTACGGCGAACAGGATTCACAGAAGGGCCGCCGATCTCTACCTCTACACCTTCAATTTCAGGGCCACCATCAATGGGATCGCCGAAGGCATTGAAGAAACGACCAGCCAACTGGTCGCTAACCTTTAGCGTAGGCGACTTACCGAGGAATACGATTTCAGCATTAGTAGGAATACCTTGGGTACCCTCGAACACCTGCAAAGTAACCTCGTCACCGGCAATCTTTACCACCTGGGCAAGTTTGCCATTTACCGTAGCAAGCTCATCGTAACCTACACCCTTAGCTTTCAAAGAAAGCGTAGCTTTGGTAATCTGAGTTACCTTGGTATATATCTTTTGAAATGCTTTAGTTGACATCTTACTTTTCTAGGTTTATTTTAACAATTTAGATACACTCTCACTTATGGCACGTTCCTCCAACAGTTCCAACATCTCGTTCTTGTAATCATAATACTTTTCTGATTTGAAAGGAGCGTAGTTCATCTGCTTGCCAATGTTAATCATTCGCTTGAAATAGTCCATTACTTCATTGAAGATATCGAACTTAAATTCAGTGTGGCAAATGTCAATAACAAGGTTCATGATTTCTTCCTGACGTTCCAATGGAGTCACAGCATCAATCTCGTCAAAGGCATCCTGCTGTAAGATTACAAAGTCGATCAGCTCAGCCTTCCAGAATGTTACGTGATATTCTACTGGCACGCCATCGTCACCCAAGATATTGATCTGCTCAGAAATTTCTTTACCTCGCTGCAAACGTGTCTTCAACTCGTTCACCTTATCAAGCCAGGTCGGCTCAATACGCTTTGCGATGTATTCCTGAAATTCTGGATATTCCACATACTTAGAATAAGAATCAATTGGGTTGATAGCCGGATAACGTTTACGGTCAGCACGATCCTGCTCCAATGCATAGAAGCAACGAGCTACCTTCTTGGTATTCTCTGTTACAGGTTCCTTGAGGTTACCACCTGCAGGAGATACGGTACCAATGAAAGTTATAGAACCTGTATTGCCATTATAAAGTTTCACATAACCGCAACGACCATAGAAATTTGAAATGATAGAAGACAAGTCCATAGGGAATGCATCCGGACCAGGCAATTCCTCCATACGATTTGACATCTCACGCAGAGCCTGTGCCCAACGAGAAGTAGAGTCAGCCATCAGCAACACCTTTAGACCCATACTACGATAGTACTCACCCAAAGTCATTGCTGTATAAACAGATGCCTCACGGGCAGCCACAGGCATGTTAGAGGTGTTAGCAATGATGATGGTTCGTTCCATCAGCTTACGTCCTGTATGCGGATCCACCAGCTCAGGGAACTCAGTAAAGATTTCCACTACCTCATTAGCGCGCTCACCGCAAGCCGCGATAATCACGATATCAGCCTCTGCCTGCTTGGAAATAGCGTGCTGCAGTACTGTCTTACCAGTACCAAATGGGCCTGGGATGAAGCCCGTGCCACCTTCAGTGATAGGATCCAATGTATCAATCACACGTACACCTGTTTCAAGCAGTCTGAAAGGACGAGGTTTCTCGATGTAATTCGTCATAGCCACCTTTACAGGCCATTTCTGAATCATGTTCACTTTCACCTCATTACCTTCATCATCCACCAAAACAGCAATCGTATCCTCAATGGTGTAGTCACCTTCAGCTGCGATAGTTTTAACGGTACATTCACCTTGCTGCTGGAAAGGTACCATGATTTTTAGAGGCTGATGGTTTTCTTCTACCTGACCCAGCCAGTGAGAAGCCTTAACCTTGTCACCCACCTTTGCCAATGGCACAAAATGCCATACCCTTTCCTTGTCAAGCGGATAAGTATATTGTCCGCGTTTTAAGAATACGCCCTCCATCTTGTCGAGGTCGTTTTGCAGACCATCATAATTCTTAGAGAGCATGCCCGGTCCCAATGTCACTTCAAGCATGTGACCGGTAAAATCAGCTTCGGCTCCTACTTTCAGTCCACGTGTGCTTTCAAACACCTGAACGTAAACCTGAGAGCCCACAACTTTTATCACCTCAGCCATGAGGCTGTCTCCACCAGTATGAATATAGCATATTTCATTCTGGGAAACAGGTCCGTCAACGTTGAGGGTTACCATGTTGGAGATAACTCCACTTACAGTTCCTTTTGTTGCCATATATTGTATTTTATTATTTTATTCAGAATTCACTCGGTACCCTGACTTCACCTTTCAACGAATCGATGATTTCACGGAACATCTGGTTACCTTTTTCCTTATCCAGTGATATCCAACGTTCAATAATCTCCAATTGCAGCAGGAAAACATAGAGGCGCTCAATAGAGAAATAGTCGAAGAAAGTCTTGTCTTCCATCCATTTCCATCGAAGCTGATCCAGTCTTTTTTCCCTCTCCACCAAGTCTTCCGTTTCACTAATCTTCAACAATTGATCGAAATAATCAAGCTCGGAAGTCAATCCGAAATCACGTGCGTTAGATGTTTTTAAAGCCTGACAAACTTCCGTTTCACCCACTACCAGCGGTGCAATCTGCATCTTATATTTCCTGGCAGCCAAAGCAACCAGCACATTGTTAGAATTCAGGTTGAACTCGAACCATGATGACACAAAATCATTCTTACACTGCATTGCATATTCATAATAAAGACCGGCCAGCCAATCTTCCACTAGCACTTCATTAGGGGTACCCTCCTCTTGCTGAGTCAGGTATGCCTGGACAAACTTTATCAAATAAGGTGGTAATGAGCCCGGGGAAGCAATGACTCCTTCCTCATTAAATTGCTTGAATACAGCCACAAACTGATCTGCTGTGAAATTTCCACGAGGATCAATCACCGCTTCCCTATTCTTTAGCAACTTCAAAAGGTTTACATTGTCGAACTTGAGATAATACAAATCAACCAACTTTTGGTCTTCACTCGACAATTGTGGATAAAACTCAGTCTTGAAGTCGCTAACAGTATAGTTCAGTTTATTGTCTTCCAAAGAAAGTTCAGGAAGACCTGTAACCAAATAATAATACTGACTCATAACAATAAGTATTATTTCTTGAACAGCAAATCAACCAATTGAGGACGCAAGAAATCTTTCAGGTAATTCACGAACTCTTCTTCACCAAAGTTCACCTTGTAAGATCCATCAGCAGGAGAGATAGAGAACAGTGTCTTTAAGCCATTTACCTGCTCAATCTTCACGCCCTTATCCAACAAATCCTTAGCCTGCGCAGCAAAGAACTTGGTCAGACCCTCTGCATCAGCAGTAGAGATTTTAACAGGTTCACTAGCTGTCCACTGTTTAGCCAATGACACGATAAAGGAATTCAGATAATCTTTGTTACTTGTGAAGTTCTTCACATCAGCATCAACAATTTTGTTGGTCAACAATGATGCCACTTCAGACTTTAAGGCATTGACAGCTTGACTGGCAAAAAGCTGCAACTCAGACTTAGCATTGGCCATCATCTCATCAGCCGATTTACGGGCATTACTTAATACACCATCAGCCTGTTTCTGGGCCTCTTCCATAATTTTCTTTGCCTCACCTTGAGCATTTGCAATCAGCTTTTGAGCTTCCACATTGCCCTTTTCAACGCCTTCTCGATAAATTTTATCGGTTAGCTCTTGAATTTTGTTTTCCATGATCAGTAGAAATTTTATTATTTTTATAATTATATTATCAGCAAAAAAGGCATACTACACCATCTTTGGGTGTAAATTTACTAAAAAGCTTTGACATTTTCCATTATTTGCTAAAAAAAATGTGCTATAAAACAAAAAAAACATTCTGACCCTGCTTTTCAGCAGATAAATAGAGGCATTCTAGGACATATAATGGCATAAAAAAAGGGACAGCCTCCATGCCTGAAGCACGGAAGCT
>JAEEGF010024177.1_pt1 | contig 11725 bp, 10 predicted proteins | sample 9134171 | NCBI WGS metagenome assembly JAEEGF01 (sample SAMN16246542, study PRJNA631951) | gut metagenome | biome: gut microbiome; feature: rumen; material: AP-attached | host: Bos | place: Iran: Karaj | collected 2018-10 | reverse complement strand
AATAATGCGCATTTCGTTGTTCATCCGCAACATGTCCGCTGCAATTTTTTTTGCAACGGCTTTTTTTTGCGCGTCGGCACAGCAGATTGACTGCGACCAGGCCGAAGGCTTTACGCAGCGCATTGCGGAAAGAACTGCCCAGATCGACACCGAAGACCCGGAAATCATCACCCTGCACTATATTTTCGTCAAGGAGATGCTCGACTCGGTGAAGATTTTCCAGGATGAATTTCTCCCCAACCTACATTTTTGTCCGCAGATTGACTTCTTCGCCACCCTGCATCAGAGCAAGGCGTTGGAGTACCAATTGCAGGAGATGAAGGACCGGCTGGAGGTGCAGCGCCAGCGGGTGGACACCCTTTTCTACCTCAAGGCAGTGGACGAGTTGGCCTTTCACGATACGGCGATGTGCGAATACTACCTCGACCGGTCGCTGCAATTCAACCGAGTTCAGACTGACGCCCTCATCATGCGCCTACAACTCGACTATGCACAGAAGCATTTCGACGAATGCCTCGCCACGCTGCGCATCCTCTACCATGATGCTCCCCTGAACCGCGAACAGGAGAATGCGCTGTCGGATTTCAATCTGCAATTTTACCAGGAACTCTATAATACCGGTGACGCATTGGTGAAAAACGGACATGAAGCAGATGCCTTAGCCCTGTTTGAAACTTTGGAGACCTTCTGTCACGATCTGCCTTCCTCCTATTGTAATGATGATTATTACCATGGACTTATTCGGTCAAAATCAGGAATTTACGAATCCTATCTCACCATTGCGAAAGTGGCGTGGGAACGCAAACATCCCGAACTGGCCTTCAAGTTTTTGGACTATGCCAAAGAGTATCGGCTGACCAATGAGGATGAGGTTTTAATTCCTGAGCATTTTGTAAAATTCATTGAAGAGATGGAAGCCCTGCGCCCCCGTTATTCCAATTCCGACAGGCCATGAACACTCCTCCTTTTCTTCAGAAAAAGACCTACCTGCATTCGCCGTTGTTGCACATTGCATACATAACAGTCTGTTTGACTGTGATTTATTCATTATGTCGGCTGGTGTTTTATCTGTTCAATCTCTCCCATTTTCCTGAAGCGAAAGCGGTGTATTTCTTCGATGGCATTCGATTCGACCTGTCGGCCATCATTCTCCTCAACGCGCCCTATTTCCTCCTCATGCTGCTGCCGTTCAAATTCATCGCATCTTCTAAATGTCGTATTATCAGCAATATCTACCTTGTTGTAGTCAACCTCTTGGCAGTGGCGGCCAACCTGATAGACACCTGCTACTATCCTTTCTCCATGCGCAGGATGACCTTCGACATCTTCCATTTTGCAGGTGAAACGGGAAACATCGGGGGGCTGATACCCCTTTTCCTCCGCGATTATTATTACATGATCATCATCTTTTTGGGCTTTGTACTGCTGCTGCTCGGGATGATTTATTTTTCAAAATTTATTGATTATAAAGATTTTATACTAAAAGGGAAAGCCCTTATTGCGCAGATCATCATCCGAGTGGTAGTGTTGGGCATGCTGGTTTTGGGCATCCGAGGAGGACTTCAATATCGCCCATTGTCAATCGTTTCTGCTGGCGAATATGGAGGGGTGGAATATGCAGCCCTGATTCTCAATTCGCCTTTTTCTTTAATGAACACCCTCCAGAGCGAACAACTTCCCGAACGCACCTATCTCAACGCAAAAGAATGTGATCGAGAGTTTTCTGTAAAAAGAGAAATTTTTGATAATCAATATTTTACACCACCCAAAACCGACAATGTTGTACTGATTATTTTGGAAGGAATTTCGAGTGAATACAGTTCTGTTTTGGCAGATGAGCCGAAAGATTTGGCAGGCTGCACCCCGTTTTTAGACAGTTTGGCGAGACAGAGCATCACCTTCCGGGGTATGGCCAACGGGCAGCAGTCCATCGAGGCCGTTGCGTCCATCCTGGGCGGCATACCCTCGCTGATGGAAAAGCCGTTCTGCCAGTCGCAATATGCCACCAACTACGTCAGTTATGCGCTCCCCGTGCTGAAACGGCAGGGCATGTCCACCCATTTCTTCCATGGCGGCGCCAACGGCACGATGGGCTTCGACCGGATGAGCCGCACCGCAGGGGTTGACCACTACTACGGTATGGACGAGTACCCCTACCGGCGCCGCGACTACGACGGTAGCTGGGGCATTCCTGACGTGCCATATCTGAACTATGTTGCTGAGCAGCTGAATCATACCGATGGGCACTTTTTCGCCACCCTCTACACACTCACCTCGCACCATCCGTTCAAAGTACCTGCCGACTACGACCAGAAGGTCGCCAAAGGACATTTCCCGATGCAGCACGCTGTGGCTTACACCGATGAGGCACTACGGCAGTTCTTCGCAAAAGCTTCAAAATCAGAATGGTATCCGCACACCCTATTTGTCATCACAGCCGACCACACCAACTTTGAGGGTGCCACCGACGTAGACTATCGGCGACATCGTTACTCCGTGCCGATGATTTTCTTCCACCCTGCCCAGCAGGAGGTTTTCCACTCCGATGAAATTATGCAGCAGGTCGATCTCATGCCCTCCATTTTCGGCTACTGCGGTTTCACAGGGCAGTTTGTATCATTTGGACACAACGTGTTCGACAGTTCCACCCCCCGCTTCGCCATCAACTACCTCTCGGGGACCTATCAGTTCTACATCTCGCATTATTTGATAGAGTTTAATGGGGATAAGATATTGAAAATTTGGGATTTAGAAAATGGCAACAATGAAGTCTCTCCCGACCAAGTGCTACAGATTCAGGAGTACGAAAAATTGATGAAAGCCGTCATCCAGCAATACAGCAACGGTCTTTTACACAATCAATTGAAATTCAATTAGCGAGGATTGTCCACCTCAATCCGTATGTAGGAGATGAGGCTGCCCTCTTCTAACCATTTTTTCTCGTAGAAAGTCTGGATTTCTGTTAAGAAGGGATATCCGGTCTGCGCGTACACATCCTCGATGTTGTCGGTGATGTGCCAGTTTTCTTCGGTGGCGGTTTCCAGCAGGTACTCGTACAGTAGGCGGCTGTCGGTTTTCAGGTGCAGCACGCCCTTGTCGCCCCACACATGGCGGTAGCGTTCCACAAAGTTGGGGGAGACGAGCCGGCGGCGGGCTTTCTTGGGCTGTGGGTCAGGGAAGGTGACCCAAATTTCGGAGACCTCTCCGGGGGCGAAATAGCGGTCGATATCATCGATCTGGCCGCGGATGAAAGCTGCATTGGTGAGGTTTTCGAGGGTGGCATCCTTGCAGCCGCGCCACAGGCGGGCGCCCTTGCGGTCCATGCCCACAAAGTTCTTGTCGGGGAAATTGCGTGCCATGGAAACAGTATATTCGCCACGGCCGCAACCCACCTCCACCACAATCGGATGGTCGTTATGGAAATAGTCCTGCCCCCACTTCCCTTTCAGCGGGAAAGCGTCGTTGCGGACATCATAGTTCTGGTGTTGGAAAAGATTGGTGAAAGTTTCGTTTTCTGCAAAACGCTGGAGTTTGTGTTTAGCCATATTATTGATACTTATTTACTTCTGCTAATTTTGAATATTTGCCACCGAGCTGCATGAGTTCCTCATGGGTGCCCTGTTCCACAATGCGGCCGCCGTCGAGCACGATGATCTTGTCGGCGTTGCGGACGGTGGAGAGGCGGTGGGCGATGACGAGGGTGGTGCGGTTCTGCATCACACGGTCGAGGGCCTCCTGCACGAGGCGTTCCGACTCGGTATCCATGGCGGAAGTGGCCTCATCGAGAATCAGAATCGGGGTATTGCGCAGCACGGCACGGGCGATGCTGATACGCTGGCGCTGTCCGCCCGACAGGTTGAGGCCGCGGTCACCGAGGGCGGTGTGGAGGCCTTCGGGCAGGGCGGCGATGAAATCGGCGGCGTTGGCCACGCGGGCGGCCTCCCAGATTTCCTCTTCGCTCACCTTCTCGCGACCGAAGGCAATGTTGTTAGCCACTGTATCGTTGAAAAGCACAACATCCTGACTGACAATAGAGAACAGCGAACGCAGCGAGTCCAGATCGCAATGACGGATGTCCGTTCCATCGATGGAGATGCTGCCGCTAGTCACGTCGTAGAAGCGGGGCAGCAGGTCGGCGAGGGTGGATTTGCCCGCGCCGGAAGCGCCAACCACCGCCACCATCTGTCCCTTCCCAATGGTAAGGTTGACATGTTGCAGCACTTCGGCGGAACCGTATGAAAATGACACATCGTCAATACGGATTTCCTTCTCGAAAGAGTGCAGCTTCGTGGCATCAGCCGGACTCTTAATCACCTCTTCGGCATCGAGCACCTCATAGATGCGGTCGAGCACTGCCAGTCCGCGGTGATATTTGGCCATGGCCGTCCCAATGTTCTTGGCGGGGTTGACAATCATGGCGAAGAGGGCGATGTAGGTGATGAACATGGGGGCGGTGAGCGCGGTACTGCCGCTAAGCACCAGCGAGCCACCGAACACGAGGATAATCATCACCGCAGTAACGCCAAGGAACTCGCTCATCGGGGAGGCGAGGTCGCCACGGCGGGTGACGCGCCGCGACAGGTCGGCCAAAGTCTCGTTGGTGTGGGTAAAGAGCGATTCGGCATGCCCCTGCGCATTGAATCCCTTGATGATACGAAGGCCGGCGATGGTTTCCTCCACATGGGCAAACAGCTTTCCCTGCTGCGCCTTCATCTCCTTATTCTTCTTTCTCAAAGTTCTGCTAATCAAAGAAATGATGACACCCGCTATCGGCAGCAGCACCATCACAAACAGGCTGAGTTGGTAGCTGATGGTGAAGAGGGCAACCACATAGATGAGTATGGTGAGCAAAGCGGAAATCAGGGTCTGGAAGGCGCTCAAAACCGTAAACTCCACCTCCTGAGTGTCGTTGACCGCACGTGAAATCACATCGCCTTTCTTCTGTCCGGAGAAAAACGATAAGGGCAACATCAGCACCTTATGGTACATGCGGCTGCGGAGTGTGCGGATGACATCGCTGCGCACAGGGGCTAAGATCCACTGAGTAAGGACGAGGAAGAAATTTTTAAGCAGAAAAAGCACCACCACAAAGATGATGATGGCGGTGAGCGAACGACGCGGGGCATTCAAATCGGCAAAAAGGCCGACCAACTTCATCAGCTTCTCCCCTATCACACTCAATCCGCTGAGTTCGCCTTGGAAAATCAGCTTTACCAACGGCTCGATGAGCATCATGGTGAGGATGGAGAAAAGAATGGAGATGAGGTTGACGAAAACAACAAGCAGCAATTTCCATTTGTAAGGTTTGATAATGGAAATGATCTTGTTGTTAAGCATTTACTTTGGAAATGAGGCTCAAAAAAAAGTCGGGGTGACAAGACTCGAACTTGCGGCCTCTACGTCCCGAACGTAGCGCGCTACCAACTGCGCCACACCCCGCTGTTTTGAGGCTGCAAAAATACGATTTTTTTTCATACCCCAGCATTTTACAGAAAATTTTTCTACTTTTGCAAATCTATAATTATTAAACAAATAGTACAACAACCGCGATAAAAAGGAGTTGTACGTGCAGCAAATGGCGATAAAAATGGAAGAGAAGAAGTCGAAAAAGGCGAAAAAGTTCATGGAGAAGCCCGAATATCCGGGCGGGCGGAAGGCATTAGATGCATTTGTGGCGGCGCATCTCCAATATCCGGAAGATGCCATGAAGCAGCGGATCGAAGGCATCGTGGCCGTCGCCTATCAGGTAAGCGACGAAGGCGAGGTGCAGAATGCCACCATCATCAAGGGATTGTGCCCGTCGTGCAACGAGGAGGCTTTGCGGATTGTGAATATGTTGAAATACGGCAAAGCGCACAACAGAGGTTTTCGGCTGAAGGCCAACTGCAAGCTCAACATACACTTCCGGCTGGCGCCCGCACCGCAAGCGCCCACGGTGAACATCACCTACACGACCTCCAAAACCGCACAAAAAAGTAACACTCCTCCTTCAAAAGGCGGATACACGATCACTTTAACGGTCGGTAACAACTAACCTTATTTTTCCATCTCTTCAGCGATGATACGGCAAATCTCTTCCGAGATATTCTCTACCGTATCCATGCCGTTGATGTGGCGCAGCAGACCTTTAGCGGCGTAGTAATCCTCAAGAGGCTTGGTCTGTGCGAAATAGTTGGCGATGCGCTTCTCGATGATTTCCGGAGTATCGTCGCTGCGGCCTTCGAGGCGGGCGCGGTTGAGCATACGCTTTATGATCTCCTCCTCATCGACATTCAGGTTGATAACCAACGAGATAGGGAGATTCTTGTCGTGGCCGATGCCGTCGAGCATCTCGGCCTGCTGGATGGTGCGCGGCACGCCGTCGAGGATGGAGCCAATGATTTCGGGCATCTGTTCGAGGCAATCGTGCAACATGTTGATGGTCAGCGAGTCGGGACAGAGGGCACCGCGGTTGATATACGACTGGGCCTCCACTCCGAGCGGGGTGCTGTTGGCGATATTTTTGCGGAACAGGTCGCCGGTGGAGACGTGGGCGAGGTTGAACTTCTGGGCCATGATTTTGGCCTGGGTGCCTTTGCCGGAGCCAGGGGCACCCAGCATGACGATATTGAACTTTTTCATTATGGTAATTGTTTGATTATTCCTCCACTACTTGGTAGATGTCGCGCAGGTTGCGCCCCAAACCGTCGTAATCCATCCCTCTACCCAAAATGAACTTGTTGGGAATTTCGAGCCCGATAAAATCGATGGGCAATGATTTGCGGTATGATTCGGGCTTGTAGGTAAGCGTAGCGATTTTGACATCCTTAGCGTGTGCTTCGCGCAGCATCGCCTCGATGAATTCGTAGGTATTTCCCGTGTCGATAATATCTTCGATGACCAGAACACGCTTATTTTCAATATTTTCGGTAAGACCGATAAGATTTTTCACCTTTTCGGTACTCTTAGTTCCGGCGTAGGAGCTCACCTTGACACAGCAGAGTCGGCACTGGAAATCGAGCTGTTTCAGCAGGTCGGAGCCGAAGATTACGGAGCCGTTGAGGACGAGAAGGATAACAGGGGTGTCATTCTTGTATTCTTCGTTAACTTCAGCGGCCACTCGTTCTACCGCTTTATCGATTTCATTTTCAGAAATATACTTAACAAATTTCCGATCGCCGACTGTAATGGTATTCATTGAGAATTATTTTTTAAAAGATGTGCAAAATTACAAATTTTCGAGCGAAAATTGATAAAAGGTGAAAAAAAACTCATTTTCATATTTATAATTCAAAATTATTTGCTAATTTTGCGCTTTAATTTTGCAAAAACACTGAATTGAACAACTGCACATGTTAAAGGACTATTCGTCATTCGGTCCAGCCTATCGGAACTTCAAAGTCAAGGAAGAGGTATATGTTCCAGAACCCGCAGCAGAGTTCTCAGCTGACAATCCCTTCACCAAGATGGCCGCCATCCGCGGGGAGCTCAAAGACATCCAATTTGACGGAAGCTATACATATCTTGACAAATCCCTGAAATTCAAAACATGGCATTTTCTCGTCTATCTTGCACTTTGGATAGCTGCTTTTCCCTTAAATCGGATTCGGTATGGTCTAAAGATTGAAGGCCGCGAGAAAATCCGTCAGAACCGCAAGCTCTTTGCCAACGGCTTGATGACGGTCTGCAACCATGTGTGTCGCTGGGATATGATCTGCGTGCTGCAGGCGATGCGCTACCGCAAGGCTTGGATTCCGATGTACGCCCAGCCCTTCCGCGGCAAGGATGGCTTTTTGATGAAACACATCGGCGGCATCGCCATTCCGGAAGAGCGCAGCGGCTTGCGGGCGTTCGACCAAGCGCTGGACGAACTTCACGACCAAAAGCAGTGGATCCACATCTTCCCCGAGAGTTGCAGCTGGAAATACTACTCACCGCTCCGTCCCTTCAAAACCGGCGCTTTCAACATGGCCTACCGTTATGCCCTGCCAATTCTCCCCATGGTCATCACCTTCCGCCCCCGCACGGGCTGGCGCAAACTCTTCAGCAAAGACGAGCCCTTGGTGACCATCCATGTGGGCGACCCTATCATCCCCAACCTCGACACCCCACGCAAAGAGGAGGTGGCCCGCATGCGCGACCTCGCCCACCAGTCCATGCTCGACATGGCCGGCATCGTCTCCAACCCGTGGCCATCCCATATTGATTGACATTTTTTATCATTATGAAAACCATTATAGATCCCGTACCCGTTGAACTGCTGAAAGCAGAACTCACCAAATCCAAAAAACTGGAAGACACCAACAAGGGGCATAACGAGCTGTATATCGTTACGTGGCAAGACTCCCCCAACGTGGTCACCGAAATTGGCCGACTGCGAGAACTGGCATTTCGTGAAGCCGGCGGCTCCACTGGCAACGCCATCGATTTGGATGAATACGACAAGATGGAAAAACCTTATAAGCAGCTGATTGTGTGGGACCCCGACAACGAGGCCATCATCGGAGGCTACCGTTTTCTCTTCGGCTCCGACGCCACCTTCGACAAGAAAGGACAGCCCATCATGGCCAGTTCGCACCAGTTCCGCTTCTCCCAAAAGTTCATTGATGAGTACCTGCCGCATGTCGTGGAATTGGGCCGCAATTTTGTGGCTCCCGAATACCAGAGTTCCAAGAATGGTGCAAAGTCTATTTTTGCCTTGGACAATCTGTGGGACGGTCTTGTGGCCATTATCATGAAGTATCCTAATTTGCTATATTATTTTGGAAAAATCACGGTATATCCCTCCTACGACCACATCACGCGAAATCTATTGTACCATTTCCTTTGGAAACATTTTGGCGACAAAGAGGAATTGGTTCGTCCGTGGGATGACCAAGCCATCATGCCTGATTCCGACCCGGAATTGATGAATCTGATTGTGAATAAAGAGGATATGGTGGAAGATTACAAATTGCTGAAGGCGGCGGGTAAAATGCGAGGCGTGAATTTGCCGCCCAACATGACCATTTATCTCTCCATCACCTCCCAGATGTTGATGTTCGGGACGGCAGTCAACCGCCTAATGCACAACATTGAAGACACCAGTGTGCTCATTCCCTTCGACTCCATCTATCATGATAAAAAACAACGCCACATCGGGGCCTTCCTCCGATTCTCCATGACAAGGAAACGTAAAGTGACAGTTACTGACCCGACCGAGACTGAAGACCAGATGATTGAAGACTGGCTCATCAAGCGAAACCGCAAGGTGAAGCGCATGCTGAAGAAGGTAGGACGCAATATGTAATGAACTCGCACTTTTATTTTTCAAAACATCTATACTATGCAAGAATTTACTTTTAAATTGATTGATGACAATGGCACCTATTGTGCTGTACAATACGACGGCGACGAGGCGGAGGTCACCATACCCGCCACCTACAACGGGCAGCCGGTTACCATTTTGTTCGACAACCTTTTCCGCGGTCATAAGGAGATCACTTCCGTCACCGTACCCGACACGGTGAGCGTTATTGGCGGCTTTGTGTTCGACGGCTGCGACAACCTCCGCACCCTCCATCTTTCGCCCAATGTGGAAGAGTTTTGGCAGTATGCCTTCGTGCGCTGCGGCATCGAGGAGATCGCGCTGCCTGAAAAGCTGAAGTATGTGCCACCGTTCGCCTTCAAGGACTGCAAAAACCTGCGGAAAGTGGTGTGCAACGACGGTCTGAAAGAGATCTGCTCGTGGGCATTCGAAGGTTGCGACAAGCTGACAGAACTCCAGCACGGACCGAATGTCAGCGTCAGTCCCCGCGCCTTCGAAACCATGGCCAAGGAGTTCTACAAGAATAACTAAAGGTATTGATAGGAACCCTTACCCGTTCCCACATTATTTCTTACAAAAAAAACGCTTTTCCAAATACCAATTGTAATCGCTTTGTCCAATCCAATTTTTTATCGTATTTTTGCAATTCGATTTAGAAATTGATGTAAAATGGATTTAGCAACAAAGTACGAACCGCAACTTATTGAAAACAAATGGTATAGCTTTTGGATGGAACATAAATTGTTCGCCTCCAAACCTGATGGAAGACCCGCTTATTCTGTCGTAATTCCCCCGCCGAATGTAACGGGCGTGTTGCACATGGGGCACATGCTCAACAACACCATACAGGATATTCTGGTGCGCCGCGCCCGCATGATGGGCTTCAACGCCTGCTGGGTGCCCGGCACCGACCACGCCTCCATCGCCACCGAGTCGAAGGTGGTGGCCAAACTCGCCAAAGAAGGCATCAAGAAATCGGACCTCACCCGCGAGCAGTTCCTCCAGCACGCATGGCAATGGAAAGAGGAACACGGCGGCGTGATTCTGGAACAGCTGAAAAAACTCGGCGCCTCATGCGACTGGGACCGCACCGCGTTCACCATGGACGAGGTCCGCAGCCAGTCAGTGCTGAAAGTGTTTGTTGATTTATATCGCAAGGGCTTGATTTACCGCGGACTGCGTATGGTCAATTGGGACCCGAAGGCGCAGACCGTGTTGAGCACCGAAGAGGTCATCTACCGTCAGGAGAAGAGCAAGCTCTACTACCTGCGCTACTATGTGGCCGACGCCGACGAAAACCCGGTGAAACCCACCGGCTTGGAAGGCGAAATCCTGCACAAGGACGACAAGGGCTACTACGCTGTGGTGGCCACCACCCGCCCCGAAACCATCATGGGCGACACCGCCATGTGCATCAACCCGAAGGACCCGAAGAACCAGTGGCTGCGCGGCCACAAGGTGATTGTGCCGCTCGTGGGACGCGTCGTTCCCGTCATCGAGGACCGCTATGTGGACATCGAGTTCGGTACAGGCTGCCTGAAAGTGACGCCCGCCCACGACATCAACGACTACGCCCTCGGCCAGACACACCATCTGGAGACCATCGACATCTTCAATCCCGACGGCACGCTGTCGGAGGCCGCCGGTCTCTACGTCGGCCAAGACCGCATGGACGTGCGCAAGCAGATCGTCATCGACCTGAAAGCCGCCGACCTGATGGAGAAGATCGAGGATTACGACAACAAGGTGGGCTACTCGGAACGCAACCAGGACACCGCCGTAGAGCCGCGTCTTTGCAAGCAGTGGTTCCTCTCCATGAAGCACTTCGCCGAAATCGCCCTGCCGCCCGTCCTCGAAGGCAAGATCCAATTCCACCCCAACAAATACGTGACCACCTACCGCAACTGGCTGGAGAACATCCAAGACTGGTGCATCAGCCGCCAGCTCTGGTGGGGGCACCGCATTCCGGCGTACTTCCTGCCGACGGCGGAGGACGAGGAGGAGAAGTTTGTAGTGGCGCTCACCGACGAGGAGGCGCTGGCCGAAGCCCGCAAGATCAAAGGTTACGAGAACATCACCGCCGAGCAGCTCCGTCATGATGAGGACGCCCTCGACACATGGTTCTCGTCGTGGCTGTGGCCCATCTCGCTTTTCGACGGCATCAACAACCCCGGCAACCCCGAAATCAACTACTACTACCCGACCAACGACCTCGTGACCGGCCCCGACATCATCTTCTTCTGGGTGGCCCGCATGATCATGGCCGGCGAAGAATACCTGAATGACATCCCGTTCCGCAACGTCTATTTCACCGGCATTGTGCGCGACAACCTCGGGCGCAAGATGTCGAAATCGCTCGGCAACTCGCCCGATCCCATCATGCTGATGGAGAAATACGGTTCCGACGGTGTGCGCGTGGGCATGCTGCTCTGCTCGCCC
>JAEEGF010669769.1_pt1 | contig 11726 bp, 10 predicted proteins | sample 9134171 | NCBI WGS metagenome assembly JAEEGF01 (sample SAMN16246542, study PRJNA631951) | gut metagenome | biome: gut microbiome; feature: rumen; material: AP-attached | host: Bos | place: Iran: Karaj | collected 2018-10 | reverse complement strand
AAGGTTGGGTTACCCACCTTTCTATCCGTCACGATCCTCTTCTTCATTCTTCCGTTCCAATCGTAGAAATGATACTCATTGCTCCCGAACTGGGCAACTATCCATTCTTCATTGGATGAAACAACGGTTCTGTAAAAGACAGGTGAATCGAACTGCTCCTGAATCCCATCAAGTGGAAGCGAGAATTCTTTCAATACCTTGCCTTGTGTATCGAATAAGATCACCCTATTATGGAAAGCATAAAAAACGGCAAACATAGAGCCATCCGGCCTTACCGCAGGTGTACTGATCCTGATCAAGAAATCGGCTGAGTCTTCGACATTATCTTCCCACATCGGAGTTGGGCACATTTGAGTAATATCTCCTGTTTTAGGATCGATGTAATGATAATCGAATCCTGCCCATTCTTTTGAGAATTCGCGATACAGGGAAGAATTATAGATAAAACCATCGCCAAGGGGCAGGACTATTCCTGAAGGCAACATCTTAAAAGGGATTTCAGTAACTACTTTTAGGGAAAGAGTATCTTTATCAAATGCGAATCCCTTCATTGTTCCATCACCCGAATCTAATATTTGGAAGCCATCATTCGTCGGGATTACGCCATATAAAGGGTTGATTACCTCCCCTGGACCGCGGCCTCGTGAAACTGCACGATAATACTTCCCATCGAAAGGAAGATTGAAGATCAGAAATGGATGTTCAACCTTATCTTCGTACACGACCAAATGCCCATCTGAGACTGACATAGCCCTCGGAGCAAGAAGATCACCAATCTCTCCTTCAAGTGAAAGCTGGACGTTCTCCGCCTCCGGGATACGTATGACTTTAATAGGATCTTTGTCACATGATGAAAGCATGAACACAATAACCGGAAAAAGAATTAATATTATCTTCTTCATAAAGCAGCAAATACTTTTATGGAATTCTTGAATCTATCTCATTTTGAAAAATGTTAACGAATATAACAATAAATGGGATTAATCTTTATATTTACAAGGAATAATTGAATGAACATGAAACGCTCTTATATAGGTATTTGTCTATTCTTGCTATTCTTTGCTTGCTCCTGTAAAAAGAATAGCGACAGCCTTTCATACGACACCTTTGATTCATTACCGCCTGTTTCGCTTGAAGAAGTATTCGAACCCATCACATATATTCCCCTTCAGAGTAACAATTCCTCAATCGTATCAAATGTCTTGAAAGTCTGTATGACCGAGGATTCGTTTTACATCCTGTCTGTTAATCCATACAAAATCAGCAAATTTGATCGAGACGGGAACTTCATTTCCAATATCTCGCGGGAAGGAAAGGCTGAAGGAGAATATCTGGTTTTATCTGACATTTATTACAGTGATTCAGAAAAGATGCTTTACATCGACGATGCCGTCAAGGGTATTATCAAATATAACGCTGATGGTTCCTATGATTCAACCATACCTTTGAAAGTGAGCAACAGGCAATTCTTAGTTTCCGACTCAGGTTCTATTATCATTAATAATCTCAACATGCTTGGAAAAGAGAAGTATTCTCTGATTGAGATGACCCCTGAGAAAGATACTCTTTTCTCTGTCGCCAATAATTGTAAATTCGATTGTGAGAATGTCTTCTACATCCCGACACATCCCTCTTTTAAGTTGAATAATGACGGACTGCTTTTCAACCCCGCATGCAACGACACGATCTTTTCTTATTCAACCGGGATATTAACGCCCAAGTATATAATAGATTTCCCCTACCCTGTAACTACCAGGGAATTGCATGATTTCAATAGATACATGATTGAGACTCAATTCATAATGGACTATTCCGAGGATGATAAAAACCTCTATCTTACCGTCTTCGACAGGGATTGGGATTACAAACAATATATGATGAAAAAGCACTCCGGAGAAATCCATCGCGCGCATTTTCGACTCTCAGATGACTTTAACACGGAGTTTAGCCCTCGCTGGCAATATGGAGACATTCTGATTGACGTGTTTGATCCGGCCACCCTAAATTACACCTACTATAAAGACATTACACGCGGGGATTCGCGAAAGGCATTTGACTTTTTCAAGAATCACGGCATACCAGGAATAAAAGAGGATTCGAATCCGATAATCATGCTTACCAAGGCAAAGTGATTGTCAGTTTATAAGTTGCTAGTCTAAGGTGAATCAGTTGTTCTTCTTCAATTCTTTCTTACGCTTCTTGAGAATAGCTTTGGTACGTTTGAGTTGTTCTTTGGCCTTTGAGGGATCCTTGTGATACTCCGTAGGGAGAATGGCTACTGTGTGGTATTTCCGTTGCATGGTCTCCCTTTCCTCTTCAGTGAGATAAGGGGAAACATATACTTTGTTGAACTGTCTCCCCCAGTAGGTTTCACTATTGAAATGAGCGATGCCGATGATTGTAATAATAGAGGCAAGGACCAGCGAGGTTAAACCAAAAGCAATACACCTTTTTCTTAAACGAGTATCCGCGACTTCCTTCAGGTCTCTTTCGAAACAATAGGAATGGGTGTGCTGCACCGTAACAGTGGCATCCTTCAAGGCTTCATTAACCTTGTCCTTAATGATGGGTCCGATAGCCACTGCAACCTTATACGCGAATTCCTTAACGAATGAGTCCATTTCCGGAGGAGCACAGGGAGTTGCGGCTATTTTTTGCAGTTCCGAATCGGGTATCTCGGCTTGAGGACGCTTCTTGATGGCGTCCGCCACTGAAGATAGTATGTGTCCCGATATTTCCTTGAATGTTTTCGCAGCCTCAACAAGCCCTGGCACCTGTATCAATGCATCAACGAGTTCTTTGTTTTCCATATGAATAGTTTTCTATTTTCTGTTCTTGATTTGTAGATAATGACTTAACGGTATCATTATCCTCGACCTTGTTCGCAAGTCGATGGGCGGGTATCTGCCCAGTAAGACCGCACCATTTCTCCAGCATGGCGGCAAGTTTCTCATCGGAATATGCCCTACTTGCAAGCAAAGTGTTCCCATCGACGATGAGATTAAAGTCTGCTACACCTCCGTTTGGATGAAGGATAGGCTCAATGAAATTGTTTCTGCTCAAAAGATCAAGTTCCAGATCTACTTTTGTCTCGGCTGACATCATTGCTCCGTAGATCCCGAATGCAGCGTAAACCTGGCTCATTGAGGATTCCTCCTGGGCAGTCTTCCTTTTGGAGAGTTCTTTAGCTACACTGTCCAGGTCAATTTCCACGCGAGGCTGTTCAAGTTCTTTCTTGAGAGCCTGAATCTGTTGAGTCAGTTCCGCTTTCTTATCCTTTACCTCGATATACTGACGGAGAGAATCGTGCTGGGCGTGCTTCAGTTTGTCCTGCTTGGCTTTCAGAGACTCGATCTCCTCATGGATATAAACGACCTGTTTGCGCAAGACCTGAATCTTTTCCCGGTCATACAGTTTCTTGCCTTCGAGAAGAACCTGAAGCGCCAGGCTCGCGATCAGAACCGGAAGCGGGTTGACGAAGAGCATCATCTTCGTAAAGATGCGCAGGAGTTCCTTATACGTGCGGGCCCTTCTCAGTTCTTTCTGTTTGGTCAAGAGGAGATCATAGGTGAATTTCAGTTTGCGGTACTGATCAGAAGTCTCTTCCCAGAGGTCCGCTCTTTGCGCCTTGATGTCGTCATAGAGGGAAAATGCGGCATTGCTCTGTTTCTTCAACTCGTCAATGGTCGGCCGGTAATAGCTGTGGTAGCTGTTCCAGAATTCGTTTCTCTTCTTTTTCTCCTCGTTCTGACGGGCCAGTTCTGCTTGCCTTTGGCGCTTTGCCTCCTCGGTAGCCGCCTCTTGGGCCAGCCGGGCAGCACGCCTGGCCAGGGACGCCGTCACCTGTTGACGGATCTGCTCTTCCTGGACGGATGCCTGAATCATGGCGGCCCTTTCCTCGTTGCTCCCATGAGTCATCGTGTTGCGGTAGTCATAAGACTCGCTGATCCGCCTCTGATATCCGAAGGTGGTGTCAAAGATGCGCTCGCAATCACGGTAGAAGGAATCCCGGTTGAAACCGGACTTGATGACACCGGACGATTCTCCCCGATGGTTGGTCATCGGTGAGAGTTTATACTTCCCTGTATTGTCTTTCCTGCTGACGATGATGTGGACATGGATTCCAGGCCGGAGCGAACCGTCGTCATTCTCGCGGTATTCATGGATGGTATAGAAGTAGAGAAGATCTTGATGCGTCTTGACCCCTTCTTTGTTGAACCCTTCGGCGTAGCGGTCCATCATCCTGTCGACCATGATGCCGAGGGATCTCATCTTATTCTCCCGCGTACCGCCCAGCTTGGCGGCTTCTTTTTCGGAGGGATTCAAAATAAGGGAAAAGAATTTGGCGTCTTCGACATGTAATCCAGACTTATTAGAGTCAATGGCAGAGATTACTGTCTCCAATGATACCGCCTTCCCATCTGGGTCAAAGAAGGGGATCCGTTTTTCATCCTGCCCGTTCTTTTTCTTCCATCGACTCTCATGATTCAGGTAATAGACATACGCGGCACAGCTGCCGGTATTGGGACCGCCAGCGATGCCTTGGCTCTGAATTTTGGGGTACATCGGACAGGGTGATTACTGGATACTCTTCAAGGCATCCAGGATGTCCTGAAGTTTGGAATAAATCAACTCGACCTTGGCACTCATCGGCTTGAGTATCTCTTTCTCCTGGGTCCGAAAGAAAGACACGATGGTATCCCTCGGGTTCTCCCTTTTTTCTATTTTTTCAAGCCGGTGGTTAATCTGGTTGATGGCATCAGGCAAGTCTAGTTGCTCGAACTCCTCGCGTTTCTTCCTGCTGTTCACCTTGTCCCTGTGGACTTTCTCATCCATGATAAGGGACAGGCATTTCCGCTGGGTAATACCCATCTTTTCCGCTATCTGTTTCAGGGCATCCCGAACGCTCGGATCGGCCGATATGGTCGTGGGTTTCTGGTCTTTCTTGGTCTTTTTCATGATATAAGCATTTTATAATGGTGTCAAATCGCGGTTACAAGGTAGCGAAGCGCTGTTTTTGGGCTCCCTTAAGGGCGAGAAGAATGGTACTTTGTGCCATTCCCTCTAGCTCCATCAAAAATGGACAAAGTCCTTCTATCATTACGGCAAATCATTCAAGTCACCCGTATCGTCTTTATTCGATACGGGTTCGTTACAAGGGGTGCGGAGTTCCTGAACCGGAAGTCCCTCCTCAAATGCAGAATAGGTCTTATTGGGGACCAGTACTAAGGCAACGTCACGCGGGCCATTCCGGTTCTTCCTGAGCCAGGCGAAGATGCGTCCTTCATCGTAGCGTGGCTCCAGCATTATGACAATGTCGGCATCCTGTTCAATGGATCCTGAATCACGGAGGTCAAAGAGTTCAGGCGCCCTTTTTTCGCGTGCCTGGTCCCGGTTCAGTTGGCACAATAGCACGATGGGGATTCCGAGCCGTTTGGCAACAGCCTTGAGTTCCCCCGTGATTTTTGCGATGATCTGGTATAGTTTGTTGTAGCCAGGGTTCAGTGTGTCCTGGATCAGACCGAGGTAGTCGATAAAGGCAATCTTGCAACGGCCCTGTTTGACGGCACGGGTCAAGCGGCTCACGATTTCATCAAGAGACCTGGAGAAATCATTGATATAAATAGGCAACGGGCTGAGTATATCCTCAGCCAAGGCAAATGCCTGCCATTCAATGTCGCCGTTGGCCAGTTGGTAAGGCTGCACCTCGCCTGTGGAAAAGAGGAGACGCTCACAAAGTTCAGGACAAGTCATCTCAAGAGAGAAGAGTAAAACCGGGTTGTCGGAATCCGCCGCGGTTTTGGCCAACTGGAGCATGACGGCCGTCTTTCCAACCGAAGGTCGGGCCGCCAGTATGATGAGCTGGCCGGGCTTAAAGCCCTTGTTAAGACAATCGTCCAGATAATGGAAGCCGGTCGGGATGCGGATGGTTTTGCCCTGTTCTTTAAGGGACTTGATCTTTTGGGCTTCCTCCTTGACATCGCTGATTCCATGAGCAAGTTTCTTTTCTGTCATAAGGGGCGCTTCTCCTTCAACCAGTCGGGAGAGGGTCTCCGTACTCGAGAGAATGTCTTCTTCTGTGTTCTTGGGATTCATGGCATTCTCCAGGAACGAGATGGCGGCACAATAGGCGCGTCGCCTTGCAGCCCCGGTACGAAGAAGGGCAGCATGCTGGATTACGCTGACGGTTCCGCCGGCATCGGAAAAGCCAGGGAGAATCTCGTCGAAGAAAGGCTTTCCAATTTCTGCAGCGATGGTTTGCATGTCAAAGGAAAGGCCTTTGTTGTAGTGGTCCTCTATCAACTCCCATATGCTTTGCCGGTCAGGATTCGTGAAGAAGCCCTTGTGGATAAGCTGCTGTACGTCGCCCATCATATACGGAGACTGGATAACGTCGGCTATCACCTGGCGTTCCATTCCTTCAGTCTCCGGGAATGGGATGTCCCGGATAATATATTGCGGTTTCATAGGGTTACTGTATAATCTTATTCATAAACTCATCATCACTCATCTGGTGTAATACTACCGAAGGCTCTTTGAAGCTTTTAGGATGAAAGAAGACCCTATCCTTGTCGTACGGTTCCCAAGAACGAATGTTACACTTCCAGTCGTTTATAGGCCTTCCATCCTTTCTGCGCCATCCGCTTTTCCGGTGGTATGCAAGATAGAAGTCAGTGAATCCTTCCGGATCCTTCCATCCGCGAGAGCGGACATATTCCATAACCTCGGACTGGGAAGGAGGTGAGAACTTCTCCTTCTCCTTCTCCTTCTCCTCTTTTGACAATGAGTCTTCATCTTGGAATCTAACATCTCTATCTATATCCCCCACTTTCTCCGACATCGATTTTCGCCCGTCATCGGATACTGCCGACGTCGGTATTTTGGCCATGTCGGTAAAAGGCTCGGAACCTATCAAATAGTCCCAACCACAGAACTTTCCGTTCTTATCATGGGCGCGGGTTCTTTTGAGATATCCTGTTTTCTCAAGGGCCGCTAATGATGCCCTGACCTTATCTGCCGATATGCCTAGTTTTTTCGCAAGTCCCCTGACGTTCAATTTCCATTTCTTCCCCAGGCAAAGGACCTTCACGTAGACGCCCAGCGTGAGGACATCAATCCCTTCGTTAAAGATGATGTCCTTTGCAACTTTCTGGAAGTTGTCTCGGGGCTCTATAATGGTGATATTCCCAGCCATTGCTCTGCGTATTATCTATCATCGGAACGTTGGAGGCGTTGCTGCTCCTGGAACTCGTTCGCGCAGCGTCTAGCAATCTCTCCGTCGAAAACGATCTTTTTGCCGATTCGTGAGATGATAGCTTCGTCAAGGACGCCCTCCCTCCGGAGCTTGTAGACCAGGCTGTCACAGCACTCCATGTATTGGGCGAGCGCATGTACGCCAGCTATACGTGTGCGCCTGGAGGCGATAGGAGTATCCGTCACCATTGCCGGGTTTGATTCACTGTTCGGACCGCCGTTCCCAAGCGCATACTGGATAAGGCGGTACTGTTGCTCCCCGGTCATTTGCCAGACAGGAGTGTTCAGAAGTTGCTTTACATTTGTGTCCATATGTCCTTATCGTTAAAGTTGTTTATTGGTCTAATGGAGCCAAGAACATCTGCTTGGCTGGTGCAAAGATAAACGGAATAATCCTTGTAACATATTGATAATGAGCGGAATTAGCGGAGCGGCGTGCCGTAATTCCGCCAATTCCGCTGATTCTTTCCAGACTTGTGAACTATAACGATCTTTTTGTTTTTTGAAACTAATCCTTATCTTTGCATGGAATTGCAACAGGCGTTACAGTAATGGCTGTTGCTAAAATTGATACACCATGAAGTTTTACGACAGGGAAAAGGAAATGGCGGCGCTCAAGAAGATTGAGGCACTGTCCGCCAAACATGCGCAGATGACAGTCATCACTGGCCGTCGGCGCATCGGCAAAACCACACTCATCAAAAAGTCTTTCACGGATATACCGTTCGTGTATTTCTTCGTAGGGAAGAAGAGTGAAACGCTGCTCTGTGGTGAACTAGCTGAGATCGTAAGGGAGACCCTTGGCGAAGATATAGGCTCTTTCAGTGACTTTCCCCGCCTGCTGGGAGCGATTATGGGCATTGCCAAGCATCGCAATTTTACTCTGGTGCTGGATGAATTCCAAAACCTTTCCCATGCACGTGAATCCATCTTTTCCGACATCCAGAACATATGGGACACCAACAAGGAGGACAGCCGGATCAACCTGGTGGTCTGCGGTTCCATCTACTCCAAGATGAAGAAGATATTCGATGACAAGGAAGAGCCTTTGTACGGAAGAGCCACCGCCCGATTCAAGATCCGTCCTTTTACCATCGATACCTTGAAGGAGATCATGCGTGACAACAATCCCTCCTACACTAACGAGGACCTGCTGGCCATGTACATGATTACCGGGGGCGTCGCAAAATATGTAGAACAATTGGTGACTAGAGGGGCTCTAACCAAGGACGGAATCATCCGGGACGTTCTTTCGGTAGGATCCTACTTCCTGGATGAAGGTCAGGAAATGCTCAGGGACGAATTCGGGAAGGATTATGGCAACTACTTTTCCATCCTGTCGGCTTTGGCGACGGGTGAGACATCCCGCGGGGAAATCAAGAGCTATACGGGAGTGGAAGCAGGGGGATATCTGGACAAGCTGGAAAACGATTACGGCATCATCGACCGCAGGCGCCCCTACCTGGCAGGAGAGAAGTCTAAGAACGTGGAGTACTCCATATCCGACAATTTCCTCAATTTCTGGTTCCGATTCATTTACCGCTATCGCAGTGCCGTAGAAGTCGGCAATCTGGAATGGCTCACTGCCAAGGTAATGACCGACTACGATTCATATTCCGGTCTGGTCCTGGAACGCTATTTTAGGCAGTCATTTGCCGAGACTGGTCGATACAACCTGGTTACCAACTATTGGAAGAAGAAAGACGGAAAGGACGAAATCGATCTTATTGCCGTCAATGAGGCCGAAAAGGAACTCGTCCTGGGTGAAATTAAACGCAATCCAGAAAAGATAAACCTGGCTGAGGTTAAAGAGAAGGCCAAAGGGATTGTCCTGCATCACAAGAAGTGGGGCATTCGTTACATTGGCCTGTCATTGGAGGATATGTAAGGATTCTATTGACAGTTCTGTTTGATTACACCAAATTCGGACTGAATATCATTCCGAAGTTCAATATCAATTGTGTCTTTCCCGTCATAGAGGGCACCGCCATTTTTAAATGAGCATTTGCCTCCGAACTCTTTAAGTAGCAGGTCCCCGAAATGTGCCACTGTACACTTTTTCTCATGGATAAACCCAAAGTCCTTTAATTGAGTGAAAAGTTCATAACCAAACGGTCCGTTGATTCTCTGATGGGAGGCTATCCGTTTGTTTGCTATTCGAATGACGGTCTCATATACTTCCTGGAAAGGAATACACTGACGAAGATCCTCAAACGTCCCCGTTCGCTTGCCTGTACCTTCGGTCTTTTCTTTGGAATTCGATTCTTTGTCTCCCATATCTAAGCTTTCTCCAATGTGAAGAGAAAGTACCTCAATCAGAGGATTCAACTTCAGGTTGATCTTCTGGAAAACATCTCTTTCAAATAAGGGGTAAAGATCAATCCTATATTGTCTGCATTTATCATGAATCTCCTCGCGAAGCTTATAACAGCGTAGCCATTCGGGCTTGATCTTCGTTTCGTATTCATCGTACATCTGTTTTAGATTCACATCCGTACGATCAAAGTGCTTCTTGAATTCCTCAAGACTTCCCGAGATATAGTTCCAATCTTCCTCTGTTAACATGGACTCTGGTTTCGTTCCGCAGTCGGACCGTGATCCATATGCCCTTGCAAGAGCGTGCCAGACCTTTTCGTCTTCACAAATAGTATAATACTCGTCTTCCGCCTCCTTCCTTTCTTTTCCATATCTATACTCGACTTCGGAGTCAATCACTTTCTCAATGGCCTCATACGAAAAAGAATCGTTGATAGTCTCAGCGTTGGCATTATACCAGTTAATGAACGATAACAGCTGTTGCTTCAAGGGAGTAATCAAGCGTTCATACTGCGCTTTGTTCGTTTCGGTCTCGAGAAGGGTTGGAAGGAACTCCGGCTTTGGACCAAGCACTTCTTCAAGCGTTCTATATTGTTTGCTTGCATTTTGATACACAACGGATAAATATCCGGTGTCTTTCTTATTTCCAAATTCCGATGAGAGGCTGTTGATATCCTCGAGCACCCCGATTAGGGATACGACCGTTTGTGATGCTGACATAGTTCGTTAAAGTAATGAATCGAGTTTTGTCATTTCGCTTGCTTTGATACTGTCCACAATGTCGATATACGGTTTCATGGCTTTATAGTCAGAGTGACCAGTCCACTTCATTACAACATTTGGTGGAATGCCCAGAGAAAGGCAATTCACGATGAAGGTTCGGCGGCCGGTATGAGTACCTACGAGTTCCCATTTTTCCTTGATTTCATCTTTTCGCTGATTACCTTTGTAAGTCGTGATTCGGATTTGCTCGTTGATCCCGGCGAGTTTACAGAGATCCTTCAGATGCCTGTTCATGGGCTGGTTCTGGATGACAGGGAGAACTCGGTTGTCGGCAAAGGGATAATCCTTGTACTTGCGGAGGATATCGCGAGTGACATTGTTCAACTCAATGGAGACACTATCACCCGTTTTGATTGTAGTAACCTCAATGTGGTCTTCCTTTACGTCGTTTTTTCTAAGGTTATACACGTCGGAGTGACGCAGTCCGGAAAAGCAGCAGAATAGGAACACGTCTCGGACAGCCTCAAGGCTGGGAAGGCCAGCAGGTATTTCCAGCTTTCGCAGACGTTCAAGCTCCGGCTTGGAGAGGTAGATAACTTTTCTTTGGGTGGTTTTCAGTGTCGGGCGGAAGGTCTTGAAGTCGGTGGTGGTATTATAACCACGATCCGTAGCCCATTTAAGGAACCATTTCAAGAAGCCCAGTTTCTTCTGGATAGTGGAATTCCTGAGCCCCATGACATCTTCATCGTCGTATTCGTCACGGTCTCCTTTCTTCTTCCGAGGAGAGTTAAGGACTTTCTTCTCCCGTAAGTAATGAACGAATGCAGTCAGCCCTTTTTCATCCAGATCAGAAAAGGAAACGTTCTTTTTGAATGAAACCAAGTCCTCTTTAAGCGTTGCCATCTTCTTGAATGTTCCGATGGACCAGGCATTTTTCTCACCACATTCGGTTACAAACATCTGGAAAACTTCCAACAATCCAGGATCCTTCTTTGGTAGTGCATTCTTTTCCGGTTCTTTTCCTTCCCTTATTTTCGGCTGTTTCCCATTAAGCCTCTCCTGATAACGTTCAACGACTTCGGTTAATGTAGGCCTTTCTTCGTTTACCTCATAGTATTTGAAGGCAGTCTCCATCTGATCCTTCTCTTTCCGCAGGGTATTGTTGATCTCCACATCTGTTTCTCCCTTTGGGCCCCGATATCCAGGAACAACCAATTGGTTCTCAGCATCCCAAGCCTCTTGGGATGTGATCTGGCAACCCGTCGAGAGCATTACCCTGTTGCAGTCATAGGTAACGTGCAGTTGGATTTGGTAAACAGTCCGTTTTGTACCATACGGACGCAACTTGAATGATATGTGTCTTTTTAGGATCATTTGTTACATTCTGTCCATTATTCTACTACAAAAATGTAACAAATTTGGGTAATATCCAA
>JAEEGF011234990.1_pt1 | contig 11727 bp, 4 predicted proteins | sample 9134171 | NCBI WGS metagenome assembly JAEEGF01 (sample SAMN16246542, study PRJNA631951) | gut metagenome | biome: gut microbiome; feature: rumen; material: AP-attached | host: Bos | place: Iran: Karaj | collected 2018-10 | reverse complement strand
ATGAACAGAGGTTACAGGAACTTGAAAAAATCTCTGGCTTAACCTCCGAGCAGGCAAAAGAGTATCTTTTAAAAATCGTTGAAGATGATGTTAAACACGAATCAGCTGTCATGATCAAGAACATGGAAGCTGAGGCGAAGGAAGAGGCAGATAAGAGAGCAAAGGAAATTGTTGTAAATGCAATTCAGCGTTGTGCAGCAGATCATTGCTCCGAAACCACAATATCTGTTGTCCAGCTGCCAAATGATGAGATGAAGGGTAGAATTATTGGTAGAGAAGGTAGAAACATTAGAACCCTTGAAACAATGACCGGTGTTGATCTAATTATAGATGACACTCCTGAAGCTGTAGTTATTTCAGGCTTTGATCCAATCCGCAGAGAAGTTGCTCGTATTGCTCTTGAGAAACTTATTGTAGATGGACGTATCCATCCTGCACGAATTGAGGAAATGGTTGAGAAGGCTCAGAAGGAAGTAGCTGCCAAGATCAAGGAGGAAGGTGAGAATGCTGCTATTGAGGCAGGTGTTCACGGACTTCATCCTGAAGTTGTTAAGATTCTTGGTCGTATGAAATTCAGAACCAGCTATGGTCAGAATTGCTTGAAGCATTCTGTAGAGGTAGCTCAGCTGTGCGGACTTCTGGCATCTGAACTTGGACTCGATGTAAGAGTTGCCAAGAGAGCAGGACTTTTACATGATATCGGTAAAGCCGTTGACCATGAACTTGAGGGTTCACATATTCAGCTGGGTGTTGATATCTGTAAGAAGTATAAAGAATCACAGGTTGTTATTAACGCAGTAGAGGCTCATCATGGAGACGTGGAGCCACAGTCACTTATAGCTATCCTTGTACAGGCTGCTGATACAATTTCTTCAGCAAGACCCGGTGCAAGAAGAGAGACATTAGAGACATACACATCACGATTAAAAGAACTCGAGGATATTACCAATAGCTTTAAGGGTGTTGATCATTCCTTTGCTATTCAGGCCGGTAGAGAAGTCAGAGTAATGGTAGTTCCTGAGCAGGTATCAGATGCTGATATGGTGCTTATGGCTCGAGATATTGCCAAGAAGATCGAGGATGAGATGGAATATCCCGGTCAGATCAAGGTTAATATTATCAGAGAAAGCAGAGCAACTGATTACGCTAAATAATCAAAAAAAATCAAGAGGCTGTCCTTTATGGGCAGCCTATTTTTTCGTCATGCGGACGGTTTCTTTTTAAGAGTAAACAATAATTGGATTTTCTTTAATGCAACTGCCAAGATGGTTGTCAATGCAATTTCTTCTGCAAACAGAATGAGGATATTGATATTTCCGAAGGCAGTATTTTGTCCCTGAGTGGACAAATGAAGTATTACAAAGTGGTGTATCAAAAAGTATTCATAGCTGTAAGCGCATAGAGTATTGACTATTTTCATGGGCTTTTCTGCTCTCGGAGATGAGAAAATATTTTCAAGTCCGGCAAAGAGAAGAAAGGCAAAAAGACACTGAATGGGAATCTGGTAACTGTTTATGCCCGGCAGTACTATAGGGCAGAAAACAAAGAACAGATTGACCAAGAGTCCGAGAATAAAAGTCCATTTAGGTAATTTATCAATAATAAGAGCCAAAAACATTCCAAGTATAAAGTCATATATCTTGAGTACCAGGTTAGTGTACATGGGGACTCCGTTAAAAAGAGGAATCTTTGCATATACCATGTTTATCACTATGTAGTAGATGGTGGCAATTACCAAGGTCACGTACTTGTTTTTTAACATTGCCCATCTAAGTAGCGGATAGATTATATAGATGATAATAAGGCATCCCAGGAACCATTCTCCAATACCCAGAGAACAGGTGGCAATTCCGAAGTTTTCCAGATAGGCATCCATTCCAAACAGGGTATAAATGAAGCTCCAGGGCTTTAAATCTTTCCCGGAAAATGGGTTAGCCAGCTGCAGATGACCTGTTATCACAAGAAAAGTAAAATAGCAGACATAAACTATATAAAAAGGTATGAGTATTTTGATAAATCTCTTTTTGTAAAATTCTTTAATATCAAAAGGCTTATCTTTTCCTGAGAGCATAAGCCCTGCGCCGGATAAAATGAAAAATAGTCCTACGCCAACCTTTGCGATGTGCATATTTGTGTTTTCAAATAAGAAACGCACACTTTCAATCTGCCTTATTCCGTATAAATACAAGGTGAAAACCATGTGATAGAAGACGATGGCTATCATAGAAAGAACTCTTAGAACGTTCATAAAGTTATATTTCTTTTTCATAATCTCTTCCCTTCAAAAACAGCATGTTATTATAATACACCATTGGACGCCATTTTCATAATTTAAGTAGACTTTTAATAAAGCGAGGAATATAATGTTCTATGCTTTAATCATAAAATGCATTATTGTTTTCAAAAATGTGATTTAATTATGATAAGAAATTTATTATGGGAAGGTGTTATTGAAATGAAAAAGAGATTGTTTATTTGTACGATGGCTTTGGTTGTGGGGATTTCCTGTAATCCTGTATCCGCATTAGCTGCGCCAAAGCAGATGCCTGATGGAACAGTTTTTGATCCTCAGTATTATGCGCAGATGTATCCGGATGTTGTGGCTGCTATAGGAACCGATGAGAATGCACTTTATAATCACTATGTGCAGTTTGGAAAAGCAGAGGGAAGAAAACCCTATGCTGATGCAACAGCTCCTCAGCAAGCTGCTAATCAGGCAGCTGCCGGTGTGCCTGCTGCAAGTCCTGTTACAAACAAAATTCTTGCTTTAAAGTCTTCTTATCCTGACGGAGCAACCTGGACATCTACAAGTTCATATACGACTCAAAGTACATACTCCGGTATGAGGAGTACTGCTACAGCATGTCAGGGATTCTGTTATCTGGTGCAGGATGCTGTATTTGGAAAGCAAAATTATAAGAGACATAAGACCGGTATCAGTGATTATGTAAGAAAGCAGGTTGGCAAGGGCAATTCTTACAGGATGATCCAGGGAAATTCCACTTTCCTTCCTATAAAGATGTCTTATTCCTCCAATGATCCGGAATGGGCTCAGGTTATGGCTGCTGAAAAAGATCATATGTGGATTCCGATTTATGCTGACGGAAGAAGAATCTATGATGGTACTGATGCCAAGATTAATGCTGATTTTGAAGCGATTTGGAAATCCCTGCAGGTTGGTGACATGATCTGTGATACCAATCATGCAGCGATAGTTCTGACCAAGAGCGATACGGGAGTTACTGTAGTTGAGGGAAATTATGTATTAAACGGAGCACCCGGCGCAGTAAAATGGGGCAGAACTATTTCCAAGGAAACTATGCGAGTAGCTTTATATGATGTATATTCCTGCCAGTGGTAAATAAGTATGATATCTTAGATGAAATTTCAGAAACACGCATTTACTGCGGGTTTCGTGAGAAGATGATACAAGTGGCAAATAGGCCCTGCGACGTAGTCGCTATGGAATGGCCTATTTGCTGAGTTCTTGGAATCTTTGTACAAGAACTCATAGATTCTTGGTATAAGAATCCATGAACACAATTTGGTAGGTATTGTTATTTTTTTTTCAGATAATGTGGTTTAGAGTGTGGAGAGGGTTGTTATGTGTAAAAGGTTAGTAGCATCTGTTTTATCCGGGTTAATGCTGTTTAATATGATCGGACTTCAATATGCAGGAAGCAGTGCATATGCTTTTGATGACGAAATTGTGGTTATTGAGAGTGAAGCCGACAACAATGAAGAAAGTGCTGAATCTGAAATAGATATTCAGGAGGAGAATTCTACTTTAGATGATTCTGATGAATTAGATATTTCAGAGGATCTGACTTCTGAAAACGAACAGGAAGAGGAGACTAAAGTAGAAGAGCCAAATTATCTTTCTCCTGAAGGTGCTACACTTAAATATGAGGGTACCTATAAGGAAAGCAGCTATAAGCTTTATGATAATGGGTATCTCTTAATAGAGGCTACTGGAAATTTTACATCTAATGAAAACGGTTTGTCTTCGGAAGATAAAGCACCATGGACTATAACAAAATATCCGCCTGATGAGGGAGGATTTGCCAATCTGGTAAAATACATAAAAGTAGTATCCTCCGGGGCTACAGATTTTACAGGGGCTTTCCGTAATACTACCGCAACTGAAATCGATTTATCGGAATGCGATTTTAGTGAAGCAACATCTTTAGCATTTATGTTTCAGAGAATGTTTAACTTGAGTAATATCATATGGCCTGATAATGCTGATTACCTCAAAACTTCCAAGCTGGAAAATGTCTCAGGTATGTTTTATGGCTGCCAATTATTGGAAGAAATAGACCTTAGCATCTTTGACACCTCTAATGTTACAAATATGACATCATGTTTTAGCCAATCGTTTGTAAAGAAAGTAAAATTTGGTGATACAAGAAATGTAATTGATTTTTCATATTTATTTGAGGATGATTATATTCTTGAAGCAATTGAAGGTTTGGATACAGACAGTGCAGTTGATTTGGGATATGCTTTTTCTAGATGTTTACTGCTAAAATCTTTTGACTTTTCTCAGTATAATATGGAAAACGTTGAATGCATGGCATACATGTTTGATAATTGCCAGGATTTGGAAGAAGTTATTGGATTAGAAAATGTTCATTTACCAAACATTAAATCGACACAAAGTATGTTTTCGGCCTGTACAAAACTTAAACAAGTTGTTTTGGGGGAACTTCCATTTGACGGCTTAAGATATTTTGAAGGACGCTATTACAGTGATGTATATGATTACAATAAATATTTTAAAGATGTAAAAACCGGCTGCGATAAGATGTTTTACGGCTGTTCAAGTCTTGAAACTATTGATATGTCAGGTGTAGGCTGTATTCCGTGGGGATGTTTTTATGTTTTAGAGGGAACTTCTAGTCTTAAAAAGTTTATAACACCTGTTCCGTCTAATATCTACAGCGACATAAAGTTTGATCATCCCATGTATCTGGTATCGAATGATACCTATGCAGAACCTGAGTATTCCGGAATTGAATCTGTTCTTGATTTGGAGGAGTATACACAGATTCCCAGAAAAGGTGATAAGAGCCTTACTTTTATAGGAATAGACACAGAGGAATTTAATGACGAAATAGATATTAATTATGCCGGCTGTGCTATAGCTTACACAAAGCTGCTGGATCTAGATGGCAATCCTGTTCCGGAGGGGACAACTGTTTATTACTACAGGAAAAGTGCGATTGGAGGAGCAGCAATCCCATGGCCGGTCAATGTTCAAAAAGGCGGCTATGTATTTATTTATTCTGATATTTATAAATATATTGAGGAGACTCCCGGGAATAATAAATATTCCTACAAAGCGATAGTATATCTTGCGGATGATGAATCACAATCTGACCCGTACAATAATAAGCATCCTCTAAAGGTAGTAAAGATAAATGATATCCGTGTAAAAGATTTTTCTTATTTCCAGAATTGGAAGGGGATGCTTGAACTGACATCGGATACTTCAGTTGGTGAGTATAACGTAGATGTGGGCAGTGCTCATTGGGAAGCATCACTTGCCAGCTTAACTGCAACCGGCTCTTTGGCAGCAATTATTGAGGCTCAGCACTCTGTTAACAATGGAACAAGAGAACTGTTTTTATCCCAGGCCTATGATGTAAGGGCAGGACTGGAGGGCTCAGTAGGACCCAAGTTCAAAATGAAGGGGTATGTAACTGAATTTTCAGGTGCGCTTTTTGATATTAATGCAAAAGCCAATGTTGGTGTAAAGGTAAAAAACGGACTTACAATTAAGAATTATGATCCAAAGAATAATTCTGATCAGAATAAGGAGATAGGTAAATATCTTTTTGCCTGCTATGCTCAGTCCAGCGGAAATGTTTATCTTTTGATGCTTTTTGATATTCTGGGAATTGACCTTACAAACTATAATTCTGCGCAGCTTTATTTGAAGGGAAGCACTGGGGCAGATTTAGTGAAGGCTAAATTTAAACAAGACATGGATGTAATAGGCCCGGCAGATTTACCGGGGGAAATATCAGGCAGTTTATTTGAATGGGGGGAAAAAGGATTTTTCTCCTATGATTGGATTCATAAAAAGGATAATGGCAACAGAATTTATGAAAAAAAGATAACAACAACTTCTGAGAATTCTACGAAAGCATTTAATATTAAAGGTACATTTGCCGGTATTGAATACGTTGATTTTAATGGGGCTTTAATCGATGATAAAAAAGTAAACAGCTATTTTACTGTATCGGGAGATGAAGATAGTAAAAAAATAAACAAAATAGAGTATGCCGCTCTAAAAACAGAAAAAGAAGGCAGGACAATAAAAATATCTTATTCCGGTGATGAAGCCCAAAAGCTGGTAAAAGACAATCCTAATCTGCAGACTTATTATGATTATCCTTTTTATTATGATAATTATATGCAAAATGTATTGGCTGATAAAAATGCTACAGCTGTTTTTTCAATAGTATATGAAAAAAAGAAGTCTGAAAAAGCAGATGCATCATTCGGAGTGGCCGCGGGAGCCGGGGAAAAGATAAAGGCTGAAATTGAATACTCCGATGAATTTAAGTATAAGGAATCCTACGGTGAGTACATTTACAATAAGGATACTGATGAATTTGTCTTTGCTACACAAAGTTCTTCTCAGAAAGATGCAGTTGGCCGGGAAATTAATGCCAAGATAAATGAGGCAAAAGATAAATATGGTCTGAGTGATCTTTTTGCAGAGGCTTTTGAGGCAATTAGCGCTGACATTGCGAATAATGTCAAGGATGTGGTTGATAAGGTAATTGACGGAGAGATTATAAATGATTATGCCAAGATAAAGCATGCAGTCAGTGAAAAGTTATATAAATGGAATGTCCATGTAGTTAGCATTTTAAAAGGGGAAGGAAAGGCCAAAGCTCTTGAGGAAGCCGACGAGTTTACCTCTTACCAGGTATTTACCTTTGAAGATGAATCTCTGGTCGACACAGACAAATCAGGCGCAGAAGCTGATGGTATAGCCTGTACTGTGGGAGATCCCTACAATATTTATGTTACCGATGATGATGGCAACAGTATTGATGACTGGGAAGGAAACACACTTACCTTAGAGCTTTCCTATGAAGAGGACATGCTCAAAGCTGCAGGAGCGACTCTTCTTGATGCTTCAGCTCTTTCTATTTACATGTATTCTCAGGATAAGCTTGGATATGTATGCAAGGGCGGCGTAGTAGATACCATAAATAAAACCGTCACTCTGGATATTGATGAGCCCGGACAGTATATTCTTGCACTGGATACAAAGGCGCCTTCTGTAGAAACTTTTTATGTTACAGATGACAGCCGGACACCAACCATCGTAGTTTCTCTTGATGAAATGAGTGACCTTAAGGAGTTTTCTCTTAAGCTCGATGATGTTGAACTTGTAAATATCGCAAACTTCAGTGATTATTATGTAGCGGACAAGAGAGCGATTGAGTATGAGATAACAGAGGAAAACAAGCTCTCCTATGGTATCCATAAAGCAACTGTTTATGCTGTGGATGCAATGGGAAATGAAATGAAAGAGCCTGCTGAGCTTGAAATCGTTATCCCTCTTGCGACTACAGGAATTTCCCTTAATAAAGAAGAGCTTACACTGAATAAGGGAAAGAGTGAGAAACTGACAGCTACAATTGAACCTGCTGATGCAACTTATAAAAACGTTACATGGTCATCCTCCGATGAGAGCGTTGCCACTGTTGACAAAAATGGCCTTGTAACAGCTGTGGGCGTAGGAAATGCTGTAATTTACGCAGCTGCTGAGAATTCTGACTTTACTGCCAGCTGCAAAGTGACAGTTAATGAAGCTGAAGATTATGGCGACGTATTCCCTGAAGACATTCCTGAATCAGGAATTCCTGAAGGATTATGGGGCGTAGTTATTAAGAACCCGGATTCAGCAGACGGAGAGTACTATTACACAGGAGCAGCCATTAAGCCTCAGATTCGTGTTTATGATGGCAAAAAGCTACTAAAGGAGAAAACTGATTACACAGTAAAATACTCCAACAACACTAAGGCGTTTACTTTTTCTGAGGAAGATACAGGCTTTTTTGATGCAAAGGGAAAGACGGCTGCTCCTTGTGTTACCGTAACTGGTAAGGGTAATTACAGTTCAGGAGATAAGATTTATTTCAAGATAAATCCTATTGAGATAGGTGAGGGAAATCTTAGCGTTTCTGTTAGCTCCATGGCAGTTGCCTATAACGGAAAAGCCCAGAAGCCGGTACCGGTTATTTATGTCTGCGACAAGACACTTAAGAACGGTACAGACTTTAAGACGGAGTACTACCACAAAGAAGGCTATACGGATTTTGAGAATCCCGGAAAGTCTCAGCAGACAGTTACTGCAGCCGGGGACTACATTGCCAGAATAACAGCAACAGGAAATTATACCGGCGTAAGGGAGATTAACCTTACTGTAGTGGAAGACGTTAAGAAAGTTAAGCTTGTAAGTAAGCTTTCCGTTTCTAAGGTGGCCCCTCAGAAACACAATGACGGAGTAGAAATCACGCCTGTTGTGACGGTTAAGGATGGCAAAAAGATTCTTACAGCCGGTGAGCATTACTTTGTAAGTTATGATAACAATAAAGAGGTTGGCACGGGTCATGTGATCATAACCGGCAATCCGGAAAACGGCTACAGCGGTTCAAAGAGTATTTCCTTTAAGATAACCGGTATCAGTCTTTCTGGAGCAAAGGTTGAGGGAATTTCAAAAAGTGTAGAATACACAGGAAAAGAAATCACTTTTGATAAGATAGCTGTAACTGCAAAGGGACAGTTATCCGCCCTTAAAATCTATGACCCTGAAACCGGAAAAGGCGATATAAAGATAGCTTATTTTAATAATGTTAACAGCGGTACGGCTACAGTAGTATTTACAGGAGTAAATGGCTGCGTTGGTACTTTGAAAAAGACCTTTAAGATTTTGCCCTTTGATATGAAGGCCAACAGTGGAAATAAGGTTTCCGTAAATAGAACTACAGAAGGTTCTGTCCCTTATGCAAAGGACGGAGCAAAGCCTTCCCTTACAGTTCTTTACGATGGAAAACAACTGACTGAAGGCGTGGATTACACTATAGCCTATGCAAATAATAAGAAAGCAGGTATGACCGGTAAAGCTTCCGTAAAGGGAAAAGGTAATTTCAAGAATATTCTTGGGACTATTGTAGAGTATAAGATTGATACTCAGGACATAGCTAATCTGTCAATTGCTGCTGCCGATAAGGAGTACCAGAGCAAAAAGAATATTTATAAAACCAAGGTTAGTGTTACTGATGTAGATGGTAAGCTCCTTAAACCCGGTACGGACTACGATAAAGATCCTACGTACCTCTATGCATCAGATACTGCTGTAAAACAGATAATCAGCAAAAAAGAATCTCCTGTAAGCAGAAAAGCAGGAGCTAAGGTTGAGCCTGATGATATTATTCCTGCCGGTACAGTAATCAAGGTAGTTGTTAAAGGCAAAGGAAACTATACAGGGGAAATAACCGGAACCTACAGGATAATGACCGGTAATATTTCCAAGGCAAAGCTATCAGTAACCAGTAAAGAATATACAGGAAATCTCATTACGCTTAAGGATGATGACATCACTTTAGTTGTAAGTGGCAAAAAAGTTCCTGCAGTTGATGCTACAACAGGTGAGAGAAACTGGATAATAGACGAAAAGTCTTACAGCAACAATCTTAATAAAGGTACAGCGAAGGTAACTGTTATAGGACTTGGAAATTACAGTGGAAGTAAGTCCGGTACCTTCAAGATTACTTCCAGGAAATTTACCTGGTGGAAACTTTTCGGAAAGAAGTGAAGAATTGATACTGTTTACGAGCTTTGTAGCAAGTAAGCAATAAGAACAGGCGGGCTATATGTCTGCCTGTTTTCATGTCCGCAAAATCGAGTAGAAGACAGCCTACATGATTCTTTATATGGTAAAATGAATTTATATTATTTAATGAAAAGAAAAGGATGAATATATGCTTCCTGAAAAATTTTGCGAGAGAATGAAAAATACTCTCGGAGATGAATATGAAAGTTTCCTGGAAGGCTTTGGAAATGACGATGAGAGATATCATGCTCTTCGTATAAACAGACTAAAGGCAAAAGAAGGCTTTGAAAATAATATAGAGGGGCTTTTAGAGGCCGTTCCCTGGGAAAAAAATGGATTCTATTATGATAAGGATGCTGCTCCGGGAAAGAGTCCATATCACGAGGCGGGACTGTATTATATACAGGAGCCAAGCGCCATGGCGCCGGTTCATTTCCTTGATCCAAAGCCCGGAGAGAAGATTCTTGATCTGTGCGCAGCCCCCGGTGGTAAATCAACACAGATTGCCGTGGCTATGAAGGGTGAAGGTATACTAGTTACTAACGAGATTAACAGGGACAGAGCAAAAATTCTTTCTCTTAATATAGAACGTCTTGGAATCAGAAATGCTCTTGTTTTAAATGAAACGCCCCTGCATCTTTCTGAAATCTTTGAAGGCTATTTTGACAGGATACTTGTGGATGCCCCATGTTCCGGGGAAGGAATGTTTCGCAAAAATGAGGAGGCTTTTTCTGAGTGGAGTCCTGAAAATGTGGAGCTCTGCGCCCAAAGACAGAGTCAGATCCTGGACTGCGCCTCCAAAATGCTTAAGCCCGGCGGCGTCATAGCTTATTCCACCTGCACTTTTTCTGTAGACGAAAACGAAGAAACAATATATAATTTTCTGCTTGGGCACAGTGACTTTCATGTGCTTCCTGTATCTCTGATTGATGGAATGTTGGGTGCTGTGCCGGAATGGATCAGAGATAATGGTGTTAGCAGTGAAAATGCAATGGCTTTAAAAGAAGAGGTGCGCCTTGCAATAAGACTCTGGCCCCATAAATTAAAGGGAGAAGGTCACTTTCTGTGCGTATTAAAGCGTGATGGAGAATCGGGAGATTCATCCAAATATGTTCCCGGTGGAAGAACTACGCCTGCTCCAAAGGAAATCCAAAAGCTCTTCTGGGATTTTGCAAAAGAGAGCCTGGAATTTGCCGATTTTTCCGATAAAAAGCTTCTTAGCGGAATAAGGCTTGACGGCACTTTATTTATGTTCGGGGACCAACTCTACATTTCCGATCCCCTAATGCCATCCATTAAAGGACTTAAAGTATTGAGGCCGGGGCTTCATCTTGGCACAGTCAAAAAAGACAGATTTGAGCCATCCCATGCTTTGGCCCTTGCCATAGCAAAGGAGGATGCTGTAAGTACCGTTGATTATTCCTCTGATTCTTCGGAAATAAGACAGTTCCTTAATGGACAGACTCTTAGAATAAATGTGGAACTAAAAAAAGGATGGACACTTATAACCTGCAACGGTTATAGCATCGGTTGGGCAAAGGCCGCCGGAGGCATGCTCAAAAACCATTATCCCAAAGGACTGCGGATAAACTATTAAAGCTGAGGAGATTATTTTGAAAAAACTACTGGTATATCTAAAGGATTACAAAAAAGAAACCTTTCTTGGACCTTTATTTAAACTTCTTGAGGCTTCGTTTGAACTTCTGGTTCCCCTGGTAATTGCGGCTCTCATTGATAAAGGTATAGCAGGCCGTGACAATTCTGCGGTTATCAAGATGTGCCTGTTACTTTTGCTGCTTTGCTTTGTGGGATTTATCAGCGCTATTACAGCTCAGTTTTTTGCCGCAAAAGCAGCAGCGGGTTTT
>JAEEGF011167486.1_pt1 | contig 11728 bp, 9 predicted proteins | sample 9134171 | NCBI WGS metagenome assembly JAEEGF01 (sample SAMN16246542, study PRJNA631951) | gut metagenome | biome: gut microbiome; feature: rumen; material: AP-attached | host: Bos | place: Iran: Karaj | collected 2018-10 | reverse complement strand
CCAATAAGATTGACTATCATTTTGTTCGCTCAAATATTTGAAAAAATCACGTGTCATCCAGTCATAATAGAAGTATGATTTATCATTATACTCCCAATCTTTTAAAAACCGATAAGCAAATGTGTCTATCAGAAGACCACCCATTGGGACATTACAGTTATCTTTCCAAGCACGGAGCATTCTACATAATCTCTTCAAGTTTTTATTCGTTTTATTATTCCAATTGTTAATTGTGTTTATCTCTGGTCTTGGATTAGTTGTTTTCCAACTCCCGCCATTGTGAGTGTCAGGATAACAGAAACTACCATCAGAATACTCAAAACACGGTACAACTTCAAATTCCACATCATCAGAGAACCATACCTTCACTACTTGGCCATCACCACTAATATCTGTAGATGGATAGGTTTGTTTAATAGAATCCCTCACTGCCTGCAACAAAGCTGATTGTCCATTTCCACAGTACGAATTGAATCTTGAATAATATTCCCAAGGAAGAATATACAACATATCAATATCACTTGCATGTATTGCTGTATCTCTTCCATAAGAACCTACATACAAACTGTTCAAATAGTCACTATCAATGTTTCTAAAATCTTTGTTTAATCGTTTTGTAATGTTATGATACCGAGATCTTACAGCAGAAACCGTATCATAGCTCATCCTAAGATTTTTGCAAAACGCACTGAATTTGTCACTAATACTCATACTTTTATTATTATTTCATTATTCATCAACTTCGGCAACAACCCGTCACGAGTCTGAGTGAGGGTTTGGATTTGCTGTTTGTTTCTATTTATCTTTTTGAAATGCAATGAAACATTATCGTTGAATTCAAAAATAAGTCGCTTATCTTGGGGCATTGGGTATGTAAGATCATACAGCAACGCTTTATAATCCAAATTTTTGATACCCGAGCTACCATTTTCCAAATTAAAATACTCATCTTGATCATATAAGTACTTCAAATAACAAAAAAGGAAATATAAGTTCTTTTCATCAACACGCAATAATCTACAGAAATTTGAAAACACAATCGGGTGTTGAAACAATGCTTTTACATCTTCATTGATATACGTAACACGACCTGTTGATTGGTTCTCTGTTCCTCCAGATATTTCCATTATTATATCCCCATTCAAAGGTTCTATCTTTTCAAACTTTGATTCTTTTACAAATCGAATTGGTGTTTTATTTGCTAATCCAACATTCAAATCAGCAATGTCAGTACCTCTAATACATTGAACCGCTTTTGTAAAATCTCCTTCGGGATTCTCTTTACCCCATTCACCACCAACAGTTTCAATAACAAAATCCCCCAACTTTCCTTCCTCCCACTCCTCCTTGGCCTCCACCACAAACCACTGCCTGAAGAGCGTTTCGGCCATCTGCTCCAAGGTGGCGTTCTCGTGGTGCAGAAGGTCTATCTTGTCGTCGAGAGAGGAAAGGATGGATGCGATGCGGTGTTGGATATCTAATGGAGGGATTTCTATGTCAAGGGCTTCTATATCACTAGGTTTCAATGAAGGATAGGCAGAAGTTGATGCTTCAGCAACAGAATGAAGGTATTCTGTAATTTGAGATTGTATCAAAAAGTAATACAAGAATTTTGGACAAAGCAATTCTTTATTACAAGTAATGGTTACAAAACCAGTCGAAACCACAAGATTATCTTGCGGATTTGTGATATACCCATAATGCAACTGATTAGGACGCACAGACGAATAGATTATATCATCTTGTTTCACCAACCGTTTGGCTCGACTTGGTGCTTTATCCAATTCAAATTCTTGAAATGAGTCAATGTTATTGCAAGTAATTGAGCCTGTGTCCAAATACAAAATCTTTGAATAAGGATAATCCCTGCCAATTGATTTTACATTGGTTTTTATCAATTCTCCCAACTTATATTCTTTCCACTCGGTCATTCGTAATTATTTTCTTTTTATGATAAAAAAAACAAAAAAAGGATTTATTCTTTGATTATCAATAATTTACAATTTTCTTTTATTATTATTATTATTATTTCTTTTTTTTTTTGCCATTATTTCAACTCATATTTTCTGTAAGTCCTGCCACCTGTAGTTTTAATTTCATTTCCTACCATACTATAAAGCATTTTTTGCAACTCGTTCCGTTCCACATCGGGCAAACGTTCTGCTATTTCAGAAATAAGACTTTGCGGATGATATTTCAAATCTTCTATAATCAATGCTTTTAATGCGTATGGTTCAATTGTTTTCAACGATGTTTTGATGTTTGCATTTGAATTGGCAATCAGTTTAGGGTTAATAAAATAGGTAGTACCTTTCTTTGTCCCTTTCTTGTTGATAATACCATCCTTTAACAAAGGTTCAACATAGCTCCTCAACCTTTCATCGTCTGACAGCTGAAGGTATGCTGACAATTTTGTGGATTGCATTTTCGTTGCTGTGGCAATGGCGCCAAAGGCAATAAACCCTTTCTGCGAAAGATTGTAATTGTTGAGCGTATAGTCAAGCAATGGTAGTATGTTAACATTTTGAATGTCAGAATATAAAGTAACCTTTGTTTCGTTAAATGAAGATTCGACAACAGGCGGCCTCTTTCCTTCCATTCCGTTGAGTTCATAAATCAGATCGTATCCAGAACCTTCTCCTTCCATCAATCCCAAGTCACTCATTATGGCAATGAAATAAGGATTGCGCCTATGACGTTGATGCAGTATGTTGTCTTTTGTAACACCCAAAGGCAATCCGCCTGGATTGGAAATTTCCAGTCTGTCAGGATATGCACAAATCATTATATCGCTTGAAATAGTAAAACTTTTATGTGCAAAGGAATTTAATAAAAGTTCTCTCAGTACTTTGGGATGGTAATGCCGTATCTGCTTACGGAAAAGTCCGTCAGGAAATTCAAATGAATAGCCTAATTCTGTCGCCTCTTTCTCGATTTCAAGAAGTAATTCTTTAGGGTTCAATGCATTGTCGTGCCACTCTATTTTTCTAACTTTCTGCTCCAAATGGTTGTACACTATATATTGCACGGTTATAGGAAACGAAATTCGACTTCGCTGTTTGGCATTGCCAAGCCATAAAACGCCTAAGTTAGTAACAGTTTCCCCGTCAATCATATTATAGTGTTCAAGTATTTCAATGTCGGACATTTGTTTGACATGTTGCTTGACTCTGTCGGCATTTCTAATGTCTTCTGTAAATTTCCTAATATTTTCTGCGAGCATATCCGACAAAGAAAATTTTGTAGCAAGAAGCTCCCATTGATATGCCCCCTTTTCAATTGACAACCGTTGCAAATCCTCATTTCTTACAGGTTCGCACTTGTCGGCTATACGGATATAAATTTTTCCGTCTGATGTTGTAGCTATTGATTTCAATGAAGGTGCGACACTAATTTTAAAATACACACCGCCATTCTCATGCTTAATCAATCCGGAAGAAGATAAACTTACATTGAAACAAAGACTATGAAGTCGAGAAACTGTGTCGTTTATTTCGTCCTCTGTAATTGTCTGCCCAGCCAAAGGGATCAAACTTTTGTCTTCTATGCCAATGTATAAAGTTCCTCCTTGTGCATTTGCAAAAGCAATACAAGAGACGGCTAAGTCTTTAAAACCTTTGTCTCCAGTACGGATTTTCCGAATGCTTTTGTAATCTATTATTTGATTTTCTGTATTCATACTTTATTCCATTTTTATCTTCCCCAGATTCTCCAGAATTACCTTGTTCAAACGCTCTTCCTCTTTCAGTTGCTCCTCAAACTCGGCTTTCAGGGCAGTGAAACGCTCGGCAAAGTTGAAGTCGTCTTCCTCCTCGGGCAAACCTACATAACGTCCAGGCGTGAGCACATAGTCGAGTTCTGCCACACGGCTCACCGGCACCGATGCGCAGAATCCTGCAACATCTTGATAGTCCACCGATTCGTCACGCCACAAGTGATAGGTTTGTGCAATCTCCCTAATGTCGTCATCCGACAGTTCGCGGGTGCGGCGGTTGATGAGATGTCCCTTGTTGCGTGCATCGATGAAAAGTATTTCGCCTGCGCGCTTGCTGCGGTTGCGTGTCACAAACCACAGGCAAGCTGGGATCTGGGTGTTCAGGAACAATTTTGCAGGAAGATTCACAATGCAGGCAATCAGTCCTTTGTCAATCAAAGCCTTACGGATTTCACCTTCGCCGCCAGTCTTGGAGGTCAGCGAACCTTTTGCCAGCACGAAACCTGCCTGTCCACTCGGGGCAAGGTGGTAGATGAAGTGCTGTATCCAAGCGAAGTTGGCGTTACCTGCAGGCGGCACTCCGTACTGCCATCTGGCATCGTTGCGCAACTGGTCGCCGCTCCTGTCGCTGTCGTTGAACGGCGGATTTGCCATCACGACATCGGCCTTGACATCGCGGTGCGCATCGTTGAGGAACGAACCTTCGGTGTTCCACTTCACCTGCGAAGCATCAATGCCACGGATGGCAAGGTTCATCTTGCACAGTCGCCAGGTGGTCTGGTTGCTTTCTTGCCCGTAAACCGAAATGTTTTCAATCCTGCCCTGATGCTCCTTCACAAATTTCTCGCTCTGCACAAACATACCGCCCGAACCGCAGCAAGGGTCGAGCACACGGCCTTTGTACGGCTCCAACATATTCACCAACAGTTCCACAACACTGCGCGGCGTATAGAATTGTCCGCCCTTCTTGCCTTCGGCCAAGGCAAACTCGCCGAGGAAATACTCGAAAACATGTCCTAACAAATCGGCGCTTTTGGTACTTGTGTTCTGCAAGGTGGAGTTGCCAATCAAGTCAATCAATTCGCCCAAACTAGTCGGATCGAGGTTGGGGCGGGAAAAGACTTTAGGCAGCACACCTTTCAATGATTTGTTTTCACGTTCAATCTCGTCCATCGCATCATCGATGAATTTGCCAATCTGCGGATTTTTGGCTTGTGCCACCAAATAGCTCCACCGCGCATTGGCAGGAACGTAAAAAATATTTTCGGCTGCATACTCCTCACGGTCTTCTGGGTCGGCACCATCTGCCTGTTGCTTCACCAATTCGTTGTAAAGTTGTTCAAACGAAACCGAAATGTAGCGTAGGAAAATCAATCCCAACACTACGTGCTTATATTCAGCCGCGTCAATATTCTTACGCAGTTTGTCGGCCGCCTTCCAGAGCTGTTTTTCAAGGGGTTCTTCTACAATCAATTTTGAACTCGCCATAAATACAGTTTTATCTTGCAAAGATAATAAAAATACCATCAACATCACAATAATACCATCGTACTGTCGTTATCCAATCAACCGTTAAAAAACAAAACAACATGAATGCAAAATTGTTTCATGGCGGCATCGTTATGCCCTGCCTAATCCTTCTGTTCCTCACCCGCCTTCATGCGCAAGTGGCGCTCCAACCGTTGCACTTCACCCGTGCCTTACATGATTTTCCAGCCGCACGCTGCATGCTGTCCGACCCATTCCTAAACGCTTCATTCCGCAACGATTTCTGCACGAAAGAAATGATGTTCAAGGAGTTGGAATTCGATTTCATCCATCAGCAGGATGCGCTTCTGACCACCATAACGCACTATGGCTATGGCGGTTTTGGCGAACTGGCCGTGCATCTCGGTTACGGCCGGCGTTTCGGCAACAAAGTGGGAGTGGCGTTGCGCGGGGTGTATTTGCTCAACCACGCCAAACACTACGCGCCAAGGCACTCCTTCACCGTGGATTTCTCCATCTGTTACAAAATAACAGACAAAATTTGCCTGTCAGTTGTCCTTTTTAATCCCATCCGAATGAAATACGGCATCACAGGAGAAGAGGTGATTCCCATGAAATTCGGGCTGCAAGGAGATTTCCAACCCTCCGAAAAAATCTTGCTATCGCTGTACGGCAGCAAAACACTGCCCGGGGAATTCGACATCGGCGCACGCCTCCATTTCCAACCGGACAAGCATTTGATTTTATCTGGTATAGCATCCACAACAAACTGTGGAATAGGTGTTTACATTCCGTGGAAAGGGTTTTTATTCAGTGCCCAATGCCAGTGGTATTACCGAATAAGCGTATCGCCGCAGTGCGGAGTGGGATATTATTTCAAAAAGGAATGAGTTCTCACATTTTCATAATAACAAAAAAACAGTCAATGATATAGAAGATGACCCAACATAATTGGTCTATTGATTTGGATTCCGCCGTTCACTATGTTCACGGCGGAATGGTGCACGCACTGAAGTGTTTTTGGGAAAGATGGGCGGCATTAGAGGGCATTCCAAACACAGCACCAACTTTCTGCCGCCCATCTTTCCCTCCTTCACCTGGGTGGCCGCGCACCATTCCGCGAGATGCGCAAGCGTGAGCGGAATCTATTAATACAAAACTATATGGTATAAAATAATCACAATCTAAATGACATTTCTCTACTATGAAAACAAAAACACTATTTTTCATCACTTTATTATTCCATCCTATATGGGACCTATGTGCTCAAACCGACAGCAACATGTATAACATCCCCTCAATGGACATCATCGAAAACAATCTGGAAGAAACTTTGGACGATGAAAACATATCCGCGGACGATTTATTGGAAGAACTGGAAGCATTGGGCACAAGCAAGCCCAACCTTAACAAATTGGATTATGAAGTAGCTGTAAGGGTATTAGAACTATCTGATTATCAATATTATCAATTGCAACTCTATTTGGAGAATTACGGGGCTTTGGCGAGCATTTACGAGTTGGACGGCATGGACGGTTTCGGGCAGAAGGAGCGAGAGCGGCTGGAGCGACTTGTGGTTGTGGCTCCAGCACCTGAAGGTTCATCCTTTTTCAAAGATTTTTTCAAGAAGGGCAAATCCAAGCTTCTGGTACGATACCAGCAGATACTGGAACGACAGGCGGGATATGACACCTCCCGTGCCACGCATTATGACGGGTCGCCCATCCGTGCGATGTTTCGATACTCCTTTGAGACGCAAAACAAGTTTTCATTGAAGATTTCGGGCGAGAAGGATCCTGGAGAGCAGTTTTTCAGGGGAAAACAGCGATACGGATTCGATTTCTATTCAGGATCGGCATCCATCAAAGACATCGGGATACTAAAACATGCTGTGATAGGCGATTACCGACTCAACTTCGGGCAGGGGCTCGTGCTGGGCTCGTCGCTGCTGTCGGGGAAAGGCGGAGGAGTGGAATCGGTGCGCAGGTTCACCACGGGCATCCGGGCCATCGCGCCCACCAGCGAGGGCGACTTCCTCCGGGGCACGGCCGTGAACCTGGGGCACGCCAACGCCCAAGGCACCCTCTTCGCAGGCCGCTCCTTCGGCAGCACCAACAATGCGCTGGGCGCAGACTTCTCCTTCCGGCGCAAACTGTTCCGCGTCGGCGCACGGTTTGCGGCCTACAGCCGCACCGACACCAGTGGCACATCCCTCGCCGAACGGTTCACATCAAGCTGGAAACCAACCGGTTTCAATGTGGGCGCAGATTACCAGGCCATCCTGTTCAAACACCTGATATTCGGAGAGTTGGCGTTCAACCAAGACGGAGCGCTCGGGCTTTTGCAAGCCGCTGCATTCAACATCACCCCCATCCTGAAAATCGCTGCCATCTTCCGCCATTATGGCAAACGCTATACCAACCCTTTGGGGCACGCCTTCGGCAGCAACTCCCAAAACGCCGGCGAGACGGGACTCTATCTGACCGGCAGCTACATCCTGTCGCGGCGCATCACACTGGACTTTTTCGCCGACTACTACCGCCTTACCACACTCACCTACCGCACCGACGCCCCGATTCAGGGATTGGACTTGGGCATTTCGGGGCTGATCAACCTCCACCGAAACAGCAACTTGCAACTAAAGTACACTTTCCGCGACAAACCGGAAAACAACGGTGAATCAACTTATTACAAAGAGATAAAGGAGCACCGGAGGCACAAACTGCGCCTCATTTGGTCGAATACTCCCCTACCGAACCTGAAGCTGAAAACCGAACTGGATTGGATTCGGAACCAATACCCCATGAGCCGTGAACACTATACCGGATTGTTGCTGTATCAGGACATCGGCATAACTTTCAACAAGCCCGACATTGCCTTGCATGCGCGCGTAGCATACTTTGACACAGACCGTTACGATGAGCGTTTATATGCGTACGAAAACGATGTGTATTACGCTTTCAGCATCGGCTCCTACTATTACAAAGGGGTTCGGGGCTATTTTGTCGTACGCTACAAATACAAGTGGCTGAGTATTTGGTTGCGGTTAGCACACACCTATTACATTGACCGACAAATCATTAGCAGTGGCCTCACGCAAATTGACAAGCCGCACAAAACGGAAGTGAAGGTACAGGTGATGTGTAATTGGTAATCAAAAGATATCCGAATGAGTTCCCGTGTCCAACAACATTATCTTTTGATTATTGTCTTGTTCCCAGACCAATAACCAATCAGATTCAATGTGACACTCCCAAATGTTTTTATTAGGAAATCCTGATAGTTTATGAGGTCGATAAGATGCATGGAGAGAACCATTTTCTGCAAGCAGATTCAACACGACACGCAGGGCTTCCATCGGATAGCCCCGTTTCAAACACCGCTTAAACGCTTTTTCAAAGCGATGGGTGGTAACAATTTCGTACCTCATAAGGACAGAGCATCAAACATTTGATCAGGACTATCCCACTCTGTCACTCTTCCCGCCTTCACATCATCCAATGCCTTTTCAATACCGCTTTTCTTGCGGCGGTGGGTCACCATCTCCACGCCTTTCATGGAGCGGAACAATTTACGCAACATGGGCAGCAAACTCTCATCGGTGACTTTCAGCGTAATTTCTGTCATAATGTTGGAACTCCAATTCTTCCAGGCCGCTGGGGCCAAATGATTCAACAATTTCATAAACTTTGTTTTTTTAGGTTAATAATATCAAGTTTGCATGGCAAACTTTACGCTTGCAAAAATAGTAAAAAAGGCAATTATTCACATAATCACACAGAAGAAAAACCGATAAAACAGAAATATTATTATCGCCTCAGCGCCGCAATCAGCCCTTCCAATTTGAGCAGGTCGAGGGCGGTCACCGAAGATCCTGTAACGGCCAGCCAGCGGAGCGGGCGTTTCACCACGCGCAGGCACAAGCCCACCAAACCTGCCATTCGGACACGCTTGCACCGGGTATAAGTCTGCAGCAGGCGGCTTTCACGCACGAAACTGTCGGGCAACTTGCCCGCCTTGTACAAAGCGGCCAGATTGCCCATAGCGCTTTCCACCTTACGCAAATAATCGGCGTTGGAATCTATGCCGTCATGGTAAAGCTCATTGTCTATATGCTCAACCGTTATCTCTTTGCGGCGTAACTGGTCACCGAAAACCGTATCCTCAAAACAGTAGGTAGTAAACCATTCATCAAAACTGACTTCATCGAATACCGATTTGGAAATCAGCATATTAAATGGAGTAAAGGATTTGTACGGGGCGATGTTTCGGATAGCGGCTGTTTTCTGCTCGCGGGCAAGCCCGTACTTCCAGCGCAAACGAAAAGCAGGATCGGGAGTCATTTCCCGGTATGCCACGCCGCCTAAAACCACAAACGGTTTGTCAAGCTGCTGATGGAAACGAAGATACTGCACATATTGGGATATGAAATTAGCGTTTTTCATGCCCGCATCCCCGTCAATAAAGAGCAAATAGGGATAGTTTGCCGCTGCCGCCAGATGGTTGCGCACATTGGAAAGGCCTTTATTCACATAATTCTGGAAATAAGCAACTTCCGGTTCCGACAACAACGCATGATTCTCCACGCAAACACTCCGGTCGGTCGAGGCGTCATCCTCAATCAGAATCTCAAACGGAATGTTCAACTGGCGCGCCTGATGCAGCAGATCACGCACCAAGGGCTGCACGACAACATTATATGTTGACAACAGTATGGAGAGCATTATACACCTGAATCTATCAGCTTACCATCCTCAATACAGATAGTTCTGGACGGGAATTTGTCAATCATCGAGAAATTGTGGGTGGCCATCAGGATAGTGGTACCCGATTTGTTGATATTGTGGAACACCTGGAAAATCTCCTCCGCCGTGATGGGGTCAAGGTTACCCGTCGGCTCATCGGCCAGGATAACTTCAGGTTTGTTGAGCAAAGCGCGCGCAATGCACACACGCTGCTGCTCGCCTCCGGAAAGTTGGGAAGGCAGCTTGAAATCCTTTGTGGCAAGTCCCACCAAATCAAGCACTTCCTCACACCGGTTCAGCATAGCAGTCTTGTCTTTCCATTGCGTGGCGCGCAACACAAACATCAGATTTTGGATGATGGTCATATCGCTCATCAGCTGGTAATCCTGAAACACCATACCGATTTTCTTGCGGAGTTCCGGTATCTTCTTCTCTTTCAAGGTCAACAGGTCATAACCAATGAAAGACGCCTCCTCACCTGTAGGTCTGATTTCAGCAATCAGAGACTTCAGGATAGATGATTTGCCGCTACCGGTTTTGCCAATCAGATAGACAAACTCACCGGGTTTCACAGAAAAGGAGATGTCTTTCAAAACGAGCAATTTCTTTTGGAAAATGCTCACATTCTTCATGCGAATGACATCCTCGACGGTTTTGGCGGGAGTTTCGCTTGAAGCGGGTTCGGTCGCAAGGACTTCCTGTTGCGGTTCTTCGGCCACCACTTGGCTTTGAACCTCTTGTTCGGGATTAGGCATCGATGTTGGCATATGTTGCGTTTTGTTCAATAAATTCACGACGAGGAGGCACTTCATCGCCCATCAGCATGGCAAACACGCGGTCGGCTTCGGCGGCGTTCTCAATGGTCACCTGGCGAAGTGTTCGGCTGTTCGGATCCATCGTGGTGCTCCACAGCTGTTCCTCGTTCATCTCACCCAAACCTTTGTAACGCTGCACATGCACTTTGGCATCCTCGTTGTCGCCAGCGGCCTCAGCGGTAAACTGCGTGCGCTGCTCTTCCGACCAGGCGTATTTCTGGTATTTGCCTTTCTTGATCAAATACAACGGCGGTGTGGCGATATAGACATGGCCATTCTCAATCAGTTCGCGCATGTAACGGAAGAAGAAGGTCAGAATCAGCGCGGCAATATGGCTGCCGTCCACATCGGCATCGGTCATGATTATCACCTTGTGGTAACGGAGTTTGGAGATATTCAGCGCCTTGCTGTCCTCTTCGGTACCAATGGTCACGCCGAGTGCCGTATAGATGTTTTTGATCTCTTCGCTTTCAAAGATGCGATGCTGCATGGCTTTCTCCACATTCAGGATCTTACCGCGCAACGGCAGGATTGCCTGGAAATGGCTGTCGCGGCCCTGCTTGGCCGTTCCGCCTGCAGAGTCACCCTCCACGAGGAAAAGCTCGCACTTGGAGGCGTCTTTCGAGGAGCAGTCTGACAGTTTACCCGGCAGTCCGGATCCGCTGAAGGCGGTCTTGCGCTGCACCATCTCGCGGGCCTTGCGGGCGGCATGACGCGCCTGGGCGGCCAGCACCACCTTATCCACTATATCCTTCGCATCCTTCGGATTTTCCTCCAAGTAGTTGGTCAGCATCTCGCCCACCATCTGGTTCACGATACCGGACACCTCGCTGTTGCCGAGCTTGGTTTTCGTCTGGCCCTCGAACTGCGGCTCAGCCACCTTCACGGAAATGATGGCGGTAAGGCCTTCGCGGAAGTCATCACCCGAAATCTCCATCTTGTCCTTGGCCAACTTGTCAAGCATC
>JAEEGF011970554.1_pt1 | contig 11729 bp, 9 predicted proteins | sample 9134171 | NCBI WGS metagenome assembly JAEEGF01 (sample SAMN16246542, study PRJNA631951) | gut metagenome | biome: gut microbiome; feature: rumen; material: AP-attached | host: Bos | place: Iran: Karaj | collected 2018-10 | reverse complement strand
TCGGTCAGGAAATCCTTAATTACGACAATGCCTACTATGCCACGGTATATACGAATGCCAACGATGCAATGGAACCCGCTTATTCGCAGTTGGCTGAGTTTACCCGTTTGGTCAACGAGGCAGATCAAATCCGCACGGATCTCGATGCCCGTTATGCCGCCTTTGCTAAAGCTGAAGCGTACTTCCTGGATAAGGCCCTGTGTCTGCCTTCCCGTGTGTACAGCTCATGGCAGCTAAGCTGCATCAACTTCAACAGCAAAATTCAGGTTCTCTACGGCGTTCAGGAAACCCGTTACGTCGACTGGGAGACTCAGGAAGAACCTTACACTGCTGAAGAATACGCTCTGCTTATCAACAAATAATTTTCTTTCTCATTTCTCCAACCGCCGCGCGTTATGCGCGGCGGTTTTTGTTTTCCAGTCTTATTGTTGACAGGAAAGCCATGCGGCCGATATAATGCACTAAGATGGAAATAAAAAGGAGAATAAAGTCATGATTAGTGAGCAGTTTATAGAATGCAATTACGACATAGTCGTTATCGGCGGAGGTATGTCCGGAATCTGTGCCGCTCTTGCTGCCGCTCGGCATGGTGCTCATACGGCACTTATACAATCCCGCCCTGTATTGGGAGGAAATGCAAGCTCTGAAATTCGTATGCATATTGCAGGTGCCAGCTGCCATTTCGGTAAAAAGAACCTTTGGGAAACCGGTATCCTGATGGAGCTGATGCTTGAAAACAAAAGCCGCAACACTTATTTTTCTTATCCGATCTGGGATATGGTTCTTTGGGAAAAGGTACGCTATCAGGAAAACCTGGATCTATTTCTCAATACAACTCTGGATTCTGTAGAAACAAAAGATGCCCGCATTACAGCCGCCATCTGCAGACAGTCGACAACTGAAAAAGCATTCCGTTTTTACGCAAAAATATTTGTTGATGCAACCGGAAATGGTACTCTTGGTTATTTTGCCGGCGCTGAATGGCGCATGGGCAGTGAAGGTCGCGAAGAGTTTAACGAGCCAGATGCGCCTGCTCAGCCTAACAACAATACCATGGGCAACAGCATTATGTTCATTGCCTCCGACAAGGGTGAGGAAGTGAAATTCAAGAAGCCTTCCTGGGCTCATACCTTCACCGAGGAAGATCTCAAGCTGCGTCCTCACGGCACTTACACTTGGTATCATGGCGAAGACGGCATAACCGAGGAAGATGTGCCAGAATCCGGCTACTGGTGGATCGAGCTTGGCGGTGATACAGGCAATATCATTGAGAATGCCGAAAAAGTCACCGAGGAACTATATAAAGTCGTATACGGCATATGGGATCATCTCAAGAATGCAGGCGATCATGGTGCGGCCAATTACGAGCTTGACTGGGTAGGAATTGTTCCAGGCATCCGCGAAAGTCGCAGGTTGGTGGGTGATTACCTGGTCACAGAAACCGATGTACTTGAAAATCGGATCTTTGAGGATGCCGTTGCCTACGGCGGCTGGCCGATGGATGAACATGCTCCGCACGGCGTATATGATAAAGATGTCAATCCGACAAGATTTATTAACTTTCCAGGCGCCTATACCCTGCCATACCGCAGTTATTATTCAAAAAACATCAGCAATCTGATGATGGCCGGCCGTGATATCAGCGTAACCAAAATGGCATTGGGATCCTCCCGTGTGATGGGCACATGCGCAGTGGGTGGTCAGGCTGTAGGCACCGCTGCGGCCATGGCCGTTCATTATGGATGTTCACCTCGTGAAATTGGAAGCAGAATCCATGAACTTCAGCAAACGCTTCTGAAAGACGACTGTTATATCCCTGGTTTCCGCAATGAGGACCCGGACGACTTTGCTCCGTCTGCAAATATCACAGCTACAAGTCATACTCCCGGTAATGAGCCTGGAAAAATCGTCAGCGGCGTTGCTCGCGTTGTAAACGAAGAAAGTAACTGCTGGGAATCGGAAACGCTGGAAAAAGGCCCGCAGACAATTATGCTTGCCTTTAGCCCCAGAGAGCCAAATCAGATCCGCATCACATTCGACCCTAACCTCAGTCGTGAAATCATGATGTCTATGACTCGGACGGTGCAGGAGCGCGAAGTCAAGTATATGCCACTGGAACTGGTACGTGACTTTACTGTCAAAGTCTTCCGCAACGGAGAAGTCATCTATCAACAGCAGGTGAAGGAAAACAACCAGCGTCTGTGCGTGTATAATCTGGATGCTCCCTTAACTGCTGATAAAGTAGCGGTCGAAGTTCAAGCCACTTATGGATGTCCATCCGCACGTATCTTTGAGATACGTCTCTACTAAAGCTATAGGAGGCATCACCATGACAGCTGAAGAACTGTGGAAGAAAACAGGTCTTTCAGGTTCATATGAAGCCTGGTCGTTTGGCGGCGACCCTGATGGGCTTGCGGCATTGGTCGCCGCCGGAATAAAGACTGCCACCAGTTCAGCCTATGATATATATGCGATCGATGGTGAGCCTCTTCCGCATGTAGGTGAATACAGCGTGATCATCAATTCTGCAGGCAAAGCAGTGTGTGTCATCCGCACATCGGCAGTATACGTAGTACCATTTGACCGTGTCAGTTCCCGTCATGCTTTTCTGGAAGGCGAAGGTGACCGCTCTTTGGCTTATTGGCAGGGTGTGCACCGTGCTTTTTTTACCGGTGAAATGTCTGCGGCTGGTCTTTTGTTCAGCGAACAGATGCAGGTAGTCTGCGAAGAATTTACACTCATTCTACGGGCAGAGAATATGTAAGGAAAAAGCCTTGTGCTTTCCTTTCATTCTCCATTCTTCTTTTTTTGCGCCAATACGTCAAAAAAACGCACAAAAAGCATGAATTTTACGTGAATTTTACCCGGTTTTGCAGTTGCCAAGGCCTTGAAAATCCGCTATAATATTATGTCGGACGCAATGCGTTCGTTAGTTCGCGTGCGTCCGCGCATGGAACAGATCAATTCTCTAAGGGAGGAATATCATGAAGAAGTACGTGTACCTGTTCACCGAAGGCAACGCCAAGATGCGCGAGTTGCTGGGCGGCAAAGGCGCCAACCTGGCTGAAATGACCAACATCGGCCTGCCCGTGCCCCAGGGCTTCACCATCTCTACCGAAGCCTGCACCCAGTACTACGAAGATGGCCGCAAGATCAATGACGAGATCATGGCCGAAATCATGGCCAACGTCGAAAAGATGGAGCAGATCAACGGCAAGAAGTTCGGCGATCTGACCAACCCGCTGCTGGTCTCCGTCCGCTCCGGTGCCCGCGCCTCCATGCCTGGCATGATGGATACCATCCTGAACCTGGGCCTGAACGATGACGTCGTTGCCGCGATGATCAAGGGCAACCCCGATCCCAAGTTCGAGCGCTTTGTGTATGACTGCTATCGCCGTTTCATTCAGATGTTCTCTGACGTCGTAATGGAAGTCGGCAAGAAGTATTTCGAGCAGCTGATCGACGCCATGAAGGAAAAGAAGGGCGTCACCTTTGATACCGAACTGACCGCCGCCGATCTGTGCGAGCTGGCTCAGCAGTTCAAAGCCGAGTACAAGAAGCAGCTGGGCACTGACTTCCCGTCTGATCCCAAGGTGCAGCTGTATGAAGCTATCCGCGCTGTATTCCGCAGCTGGGACAACCCCCGTGCCAACGTATACCGCATGGACCATGACATCCCCTACAGCTGGGGTACTGCCGTTAACGTAATGCCCATGGTATTCGGCAACCTGAACGACAACAGCGGCACCGGCGTGGCCTTCACCCGTAACCCCGCTACCGGCGAAAAGGTTCTGATGGGTGAATTCCTGACCAACGCCCAGGGCGAAGACGTAGTAGCTGGCGTTCGTACGCCCATGCCCATCACTGAGATGGAAAAGCTGTTCCCCGATGCTTATAAGCAGTTCGTAGAAGTCTGCAGCATTCTGGAGAACCATTACCGCGACATGCAGGACATGGAGTTCACCGTCGAAAACGGCAAGCTCTTCATGCTGCAGTGCCGCAGCGGCAAGCGCACTGCGCAGGCCGCCATCAAGATTGCCTGTGACCTGATCGACGAAGGCATGATCAGCGAAGAAGAAGCGCTGATGCAGATTGACGCCAAGAGTCTGGATATGCTGCTGCATCCCACCTTTGACGCCAAGGCCCTGAAGGCTGCCAAGCCCATCGGTAAGGGTATCGCTGCCAGCCCCGGCGCCGCCGCTGGCCATATCGTCTTCACTGCTGAAGATGCTGTGGAACATGGCAAGAAGGGCGAAAAGGTCGTTCTGGTACGTCTCGAGACCAGCCCCGAAGATATCGAAGGCATGAAGTACAGCCAGGGTATCCTCACCGTTCGCGGTGGTCAGACCAGCCATGCGGCTGTTGTGGCCCGCGGCATGGGTACCTGCTGCGTCTCTGGTTGCGGCGATATCAAGATGGACGAAGAGAACAAGTGCTTCACCCTGGCCGGTAAGACCTATCGTGAAGGCGACGTTATGTCTCTGGATGGCAGCACCGGCAACATTTACGGTGAACTGATCCCCACCGTGCCCGCCGATCCCAACAGCGGCTACTTCGGCCGTATCATGGAGCTGTCTGACAAGTATAAGACCATGGCCGTCCGTACCAATGCCGATACTCCCAAGGACGCCCGTCAGGCTGCTGCTTTCGGCGCTCAGGGCATCGGTCTGTGCCGTACCGAGCATATGTTCTTCGATCCCGACCGTATCGGCGCTTTCCGTGAAATGATCTGCGCTGAGACCGTGGAAGAGCGCGAAGCCGCTCTGGCCAAGATCGAGCCCATGCAGCAGGCTGACTTTGAAGGCCTGTTCGAGGCTCTTGGCGGCCAGCCCGTCTGCATCCGCTTCCTGGATCCTCCGCTGCATGAGTTCGTGCCCACTGATGAGGCTGACATCGAAGCACTGGCCAAGGCTCAGGGCAAGAGCGTGGCCTACATCAAGCAGGTTATTGCTGATCTGCACGAGTTCAACCCCATGATGGGTCACCGTGGATGCCGTCTGACCGTGACCTACCCCGAAATCGCCGTTATGCAGACCAACGCCATCATCAAGGCCGCTCTGGCTGTCAAGGCACGTCATGCCGACTGGAACGTTGTTCCTGAAATCATGATCCCGCTCGTCGGCGAGCTGAAGGAGTATAAGTTCGTTAAGAACATCGTCGTCAAGACTGCTGATGAACTGGTCGCTGCCAGCGGCGTAGAGCTCAAGTACGAAGTCGGTACCATGATCGAGATCCCGCGTGCCGCTCTGACTGCTGATGCCATCGCCAAGGAAGCAGACTTCTTCTGCTTCGGCACCAACGACCTGACCCAGATGACCTTCGGCTTCAGCCGTGACGACGCTGGCAAGTTCCTGCCCAGCTACTACGCCAACAAGATCTATGAGAGCGATCCCTTCGCACGTCTGGACACTGTCGGCGTTGGCAAGCTGATGCGTATGGCTGTTACCATGGGACATGAGAACAATGCCAACATCCACTGCGGTATCTGCGGCGAGCATGGTGGCGATCCGTCCTCCATCGAGTTCTGCAACCAGATTGGTCTGAACTACGTCTCCTGCAGCCCGTTCCGTGTACCGATCGCTCGTCTGGCTGCCGCTCAGGCTGCCATCAAGGCAAAGAAATAAGACTTAACTGAATCTTAGATCTACCAAACAAGCCCCTGTTTCCGGCTCAAACTGGAAACGGGGGCTTTTCTATACAGCATTACATTTATTGAGTAGAAGATATCCTAGAATTTATTCTATTCCTGGCATCAGGCGAAGCAAAGACCAGTTCGCCATTTCAATCGTACCCTCAAAAACATTGTACTTTGGATTAGCAATCACTATCCAGTATCCGGTGAGCATTCTTTCTTCATTGCCGAATTCAATGATAATGCTGGTTTCGCCGCCGGAATACAGATTAATCGTTCCTGTTTCATCCGCACCTATGGCCACTACCGGATTCAGCACTTCCTGAATCTTCAGAAGCAGCATGCAGTCTCCGCATTCGCCCTTTGCATCCAGCCATTCCTGAACTGTCACGAATCTAACTTCTTCACTCAGGGCAGGACATAAAAGAACAACAATCATGAGAACAACGGTGAAAAAAAGAGCTGCTGTCTTCTTCATTGATAGTAATCCTCCTTCTTGTATTATACGATTTGTTCATACGCTGGCATCCAGCATCATCTTAAACTATTCTTTTTTATTCTGCAAGCACTAATCTATTAGCAGAGAAAATAGGTTGCCCAAAGACGCCCTCATTCATCATTAATAATTCTGTAACACAACGCTAACTAAGACTTGCAAAAACTGCATGAAATAGTTATGCCAAGATATAGCACCGCATGCTTTTTCGTGATAATATATATATTGTAGATTGTCAAGCAATACTCACTTGTAATATCGTGGACATTATGAAAGCGTCCACGAGTTAAAACCGGTATCCGAGAAGACATTGGAAGATGTGGAATCTATTATATGATTTCAGCAATCAGCCTTTGCATCTCTCACATAAAAACACATTTGCATAGGATGTGATTATTTGAAAAAAAGCGTAATGATCCTGGGAAACGCATTGATCATATTGATTATCCTAGGTTTAACTGTATTCTATGTAAGCAGTGAACACAACAGGATATTTTCTGCCCAAACAGAAGCATTTGAAAACATGACGGTGGCCATGGAAAGCGTGACTACCAATTATCTTTTGGGTGAGCAGCAGATCTGCAATAGCTGGGCTACCTACATTGATATAAACTCCATGAGCGCTGAGGAAGCGATAGATTTCGTCCGGAAATCTATTTCCGTACCTGATGTTACAGCCCACATTTTGTTTGAAGAAGACCAAGGCCTGGCTGGATTATCCACTACAGCCAGAAATGCGGGATCAGATGATTTTTCGGTCTCCTACAGCAATATTTCCGCTTTCAGCAGAGGATTTGAGTATCTACGGGAAGAGAGCGACATGGTCAATGTGACCCGGGCATATACCAACCCCGTCAATGCCATTCAATCTATCGCCTTTTGTTGCCCTATTACACTGAACAACACGCAGACAGGCCTGCCCCAATCTGCAGTGCTTCTTCGTGTTGTTCCGGTATCGTCTTTTGAGAAGAAATGGGTTTTCCCGACAGATGAATATAAGGCTGCTGAAATCTCATTAATCGATTCTGCAGGAGACTATATTATCAAAGGCCATTCGTTTAAAAATTCGAATTTTTATGAATTTTATCAGTCTTATAACAGTGCTACTCCCGCTATGCTGGAAAATATGAAAAACAGCATATCAGGAGAACCCGGTATACTTGAGATCACAAATTCTATGAAACAACGCTGTTTCATAGCTCATGCGCGCGTTAATTCAACAGATGACTGGACAATCGTAACAATGATTCCAGCAGCAGAACTTGATCACTTGGATATCAACTGGACCTTGGCAGGAATCATTGCTGCGGGTTTGTTGCTTCTGCTGGTTTTCAATCTGACAGCTATGATAAGCTTCAACCGCCAATTGAAGGCCGCTGTCGCATCTGCCGATCGTGCAAATCAGGCTAAAACGGAATTTCTTTCTACAATGTCCCATGATATCCGTACTCCGATGAATGCGATCATCGGGCTCACAACCATTGCAAGCAAGAACGTAGAAGACACTTCTGCCGTGCGCGAAAATCTGCACAAGATCAGTCTAGCAAGCAATCATCTGCTGACACTGATCAACGACATTCTGGACATTTCAAAGGTGGAAAGCGGCAAACTGAATTTAAGCCCTGTCTCCTTCTCTATTGTGGAATGCGCTGAAAATCTGGTCAATATTTCTCAGCCCATGGTAAAAGAAAAGAACATTGATTTCAATTTCCGTATCAATCGCTTTGAGCATGAGTACCTTTATGCAGATCAGCTGCGGCTCAATCAGATCTTTATCAATCTGCTTTCCAACGCAATAAAATATACTGAACCTGGCGGACGAGTTTGTATAGAACTGCGTGAAGAACCTGGCTTAACAGAAAAAACAATACGCCTGATCTATATTGTTTCTGATACAGGTATTGGAATGACTCCTGAATTTTTGGCCCGAATGTATCAGCCGTTCTCACGGCAGACTGATAGCCGAGTAAATTCTATTCAAGGAACCGGCCTTGGTCTGGCTATTACCAAGCAGATGATCGATCTAATGCATGGCACCATTGATTGTCAAAGCGAAGTAGGAAAAGGAACCACTTTTACGATAACGCTAGATATTCCAATTGTTGAAAAGTCGTCAGACAGAATGTATTTGCCACCTATCAAGGCTCTGCTTGCAGATGATGATGAAATTCTACTAGAAACCACCAAAGATACTCTACTTTCAATTGGAGTTGAAACCGATACTGCACATAACGGCACAGAAGCCATAGATATGGCAACAACCCGGAAAGATTACCAACTCATTATTCTGGACTGGAAAATGCCGGACATGAACGGAATTGAAACTGCCCGACAGATTCGGAGCAAGATCGGCAACAATGTTCCTATCATTCTGATTTCTGCTTATGATTCGTCCGATTTGGAAGATTCTGCTAAAGAAGCAGGTGTCAGCGGTTTTATCAGCAAGCCACTGTTCCGGTCCACGCTATATAACAAGCTCAACGAAGTCCTGGGAAATGAAAGCACACAGATCCGTCAAGAAGAGAACAACACAGATATAGCAGGGATGCATATCCTGGTTGCAGAAGACAATGACATCAACTGGGAAATCATCTCCATGTTATTGCAAATGCAGGGTATAGAAACTGAACGGGCAGAGAATGGCAAGCTTGCATTGGAACGCATAGCCAACGCTCCGCATGGCGCTTTTGATCTGGTCTTTATGGATATCCAGATGCCGGTTATGAATGGTATTGAAGCCACAAAAGCAATTCGGGCACTGGACGATTCTTGGGCATCTCATATCCCAATCATTGCCATGACAGCAGATGCATTCTCTGAAAATGTTTCTGAATGCCTGGCTGCAGGAATGAATGGTCATATTGCAAAGCCTGTTGACATGAAATTGGTTCTGAAAGAAATTCAAAAAATCAAGGAGGAAGCAAAGGGATGAAAAGGGCGAAAAAATGGCTGGTTCTGAGCTCAATGTTCCTGGCATTAGTTTTATGTCTTACGGCATGCAGCGCTAAAGACGCAACAAATACGCAAATAAGCAATACTGGTTTCAAGCCTAAGCTTGATTCTAAAACGGCCTGTTCAATTACAGTCGTAGGTCACTATAATAATTTTGAGGCTCTGGAAACAGAATTCAACCGTTTTGCTCAGTACTATCCCAACGTACAATTAAACTACACATTTATGGATGGTTACAGCAAAGCTTCTAGTGGAATTCTGTCTACAGCATTGTCCAGCAATGAAGCTCCAGACATTTTTTTCACCTACCCTTGGATGGGTGATTGGCCCGATGGCGCCAATATTTTCGAATCATCAGAAAATCTTGCCGATCCCGCACTTGGCATTGATCTCTCCTGTATTCGACCCAATCTGCTCACTAAAGACGAAGCAGGCGCCATTCTCAGTGTGCCAGTTTATACTACAACTTATGGAATGTTGGTAAACGAAGATCTGTTCACTAAAGAAAAAATAGCCATTCCTCAAACCTATGCACAACTTCTTTCCGCCTGTGAAGCCTTTAAAAAAGCAGGTTACGCCAATCCAATCATGGGTTATAACAAAGGCAGCGATCTGCTTTATCCCCTGTTTTATCCCTTCTTCTGTGCCCAAGTCCAGGGAAATGAAACAGTGCTCAGTGCAATGAACGCTATGAAACCTGAAGCTGGGGAATATATGCGCAGCACTCTTGAACTAACTGCTGATTTTGTGGGGCATGGCTATATTAATCTCGAAAACTGCAATGAACTAAAAGACAACTATGATGCAGTGATTCTGCGCTTCTTCGAAGGCGATGTGCCAATGATGCTGGCTACAGGTAACACTGTTTCCGGAACCGAAAAACGGGAAGCTAAGTCTGAAGCCTTCACCGCCCATCCATTCAAATATAGTTTTCACCCTGTTCCTTCCACCGAAAAAGGCGGCTACTTTATCAATGCTATATCCATTGGCTTCGGAGTCAATAAGAACAGCAAAAATCTGACTATGGCCAATGAATTCATGCGTTTCCTGACCAGCACAAGCGAGCTGAATCAAATGGCTATGGCCAAACGCATGGTAACTCCATGTGTAGATATGTCCTTGGACAGTGTGTATGCACCGTTCGGAAAGCTCGATGCGCAGCAGTTAATCAATACATCGGAACTCGGTCTGTCTGATGCGGCCTCCTCGCAAGTCAGCAAGGCCGGCTGGCAGGTAAGCAATGGATATATGACTGTTGATGAAGCAGTTGCCGCATACGGAAACATCCAATAACACATTCAATTGCGATAAAACGGCTATTATTCATATCAGATTAACAAAAACCGCGGCTATGAGTCAAATTCACAGACGCGGTTTTTACATTGAAAAACGGCCACACCAGGCTCATTGAGCGATGTGACCGTTTTCTGTTTTCCGTTTACTCGACCGTGTAGGGCAGCAGCGCGATGGCACGGGCGCGCTTGATGGCCTCGGACAACTGACGCTGATGCTTTGCGCAGGTGCCGGTCATACGGCGGGGCATGATCTTGCCGCGCTCGTTGACATAGCGGCGCAGGCGGTTCACGTCCTTATAGTCGATGTAAGCGATCTTATTTACGCAGAAATCACACACCTTGCGGCGGGGTTTATGGCCGCGCGGGCGCATTTTTCTTTCGCCACGATCTTCAGACATTGAATCTTGATCCTCCTATTCTCGTTATTCTGATCAGAAGGGCAGTTCGTCGTCGTCCACCTGAACAAAGCCATTGCTTTGCGGGGCGACGGGAGCAGCCTGCGGACGCGGAGTGGCGGGGACTTCTCCGCCTTCGCCGCGAGGCGACAGGAACTCCACATCGTCTGCCGTGACTTCCAGGGTGGCGCGGGTCGTGCCGTCATTGCCAGTATAGGTGCTGACGGACACGCTACCAGTAACCGCAACTTTGCGGCCCTTGGCCAGATACCTGGAGCAATTCTCGCCCAAGCCGCGCCAAGCCGTTACGCGGAAGAAATCCGCTTCGGGTTGGCCAGCTTCCGCATTGCGGATGCGGCGATTTACTGCCACGGTGAACGAACAAACGGAAATGCCATCACGGACAGTGCGCAATTCGGGGTCGCGCGTCAGGTTCCCAACTATGAAAACCTTATTCATGCTTTTCCCTCCTTGCTTTACTCTTCCGTAGGTTCAGCGACGGGCGCTTCTTCAGCAGCTTCCAGCGCTTCGGCAGCAGGAATTTCCTCTTCGGCCTCGGGCGCCTTGCGCTCGGGACGAGGCTTCACGTTGCTGCGCTTCTCCTCCACCTTTACGATCAGGTAACGAAGGATAGACTCGGCGATCTGCATGGTACGCTCGATCTCACGGGGCAGAGTAGCCTCGGATTCGAAGTTAACCAATACATAGTAGCCTTCGGTCTTGTAGTTGATGGGATAGGCCAGACGGCGCTTGCCCCATTCATCCACCTTCAGCACCTTACCGCCTTCCTGTTCGATCATGCCGTTGAAGCGGTCGATAACCACCTTGCGAGCATCATCATCCAGTGCGGTGTCAATGACGTAGACCAGTTCGTACTTGTTCATACTTTCACCTCCTCATGGACATATGGCGCCGCGGCATCACGCGGCGCAAGGATGTGCCAATAAAGGATTATACAG
>JAEEGF010579286.1_pt1 | contig 11729 bp, 10 predicted proteins | sample 9134171 | NCBI WGS metagenome assembly JAEEGF01 (sample SAMN16246542, study PRJNA631951) | gut metagenome | biome: gut microbiome; feature: rumen; material: AP-attached | host: Bos | place: Iran: Karaj | collected 2018-10 | reverse complement strand
AAGGTAGACAAGACCTACAAGCGCCTGCGGATGCAGACGTTCCTGGCAGCCACCTTTGGCTATGCCCTGTACTATGTGTGCCGCCTGTCTATGGGCGTGATGAAGCAGCCGCTCATTGATGCCGGCCTGCTGAATGCCACGCAGCTGGGTATCATTGGCGCCTGCCTGTACTGGGCCTATGCCATCTGCAAGCTCTTCAGCGGCTTCCTGGCCGACAGCTCCAACATCAAACGCTTTATGGCCCTGGGCCTGGTGGTGTCCGTGCTTATGAACTTTGTTATGGGCATCCTGGGCGTGAGTGCACTCAATGGCGGAATTGCCAATTCGGGCCTCTTTATTGCGTTTGCCATTTGCTGGGCCATCAACGGCGGTGCCCAGTCTATGGGTGCTCCGCCGGCCATCATTTCGCTGTCCAGATGGTATCCGCTTCGCATACGCGGTACGTACTACGGCTTCTTCAGCAGCTCGCACAACATTGGCGAAGGTCTCTCCTTTGTGTTTGTGGGTATGCTGGTGGCCGCTCTGGGCTGGAAGTGGGGCTTCTTTGGCGCCGCCCTGGCCGGCGTGGTGGGTATAGCCATCATCCTCATCTTTATGCACAATTCTCCCGAGTCCAAGGGCCTTCCGCCTATTGAGATTCTCTCCGGAGAGGCCGAAGAAAAGCAGGACCTTACCCCCGAGCAGAAGCGGGCCCAGACCAAGCGTATGCAGGCTGCCGTGATCAAGAATCCCGGCGTGTGGATTCTGGCCGGCGCCAGCGCCTTCATGTATATGAGCCGCTATGCCATTAACGAATGGGGTACCATCTTCCTCCAGGAGGCCAAGGGCTATGACCTGGCGGGAGCCGCTGCCATCATTGGCATCAACCCCATCTTCGGTATCATAGGCACGGTGGTATCCGGCTGGCTGAGTGATGTCCTGTTCCGTGGCGACCGTCGCTATCCTGCCCTGGTGGCCGGTGTGCTGGAAGCCGTTGCCCTGGCCCTGTTCCTGTTTGGCGGACCGGCCAAATGGGTAAACATCCTGGCCATGATCCTGTTTGGTATTGCCATTGGCGTCCTGATTTGTTTCGTGGGCGGTCTTATGGCCGTTGATCTGGTGCCCCGTGAGGCTACCGGTGCAGCCCTGGGTATTATGGGCCTGGCCTCCTATGCGGCGGCCGGTTTGCAGAACGTGATCACGGGTGCCCTCCTGGATAACAACATTGTGGATGGCGTGCACGACTTTACCTATGCCGGCTGGTTCTGGCTGGCATCGGCCGTCATATCCTTCGTGCTTCCTATCTTCAACTGGAAACGGAAACAACAGACAATTGAGTAATATATGTTTACTAAAAATTTAAACCGATTCTTCTGCCTCCTGGCGCTGAGTGTTCTGTTCCTGGGTCAAGTGGCCCGGGCCCAGGCCCCGTCCGGCGAGGGCTGGCAGTGCGTCACCGTTAACGACGGCATTACTTACTATTCATTTACCGGCGTAGAGCCGGTCTCCGGATCCCCCCAGCGGATTTATGTGACCGACTGGGATATGTCCAACAAAGACTATGCATTGCGTTTCGTCTGGTCCGGAGAAAGGTGCGCCACCTCAGAAATCTTCCGTCGGGAGAATGCCGTGGTGGCCCTCAATGCCGCCTATGAGCCGGAATCGATAGTCCTCAAAATGGGAGGAACTTATCATTCCTGCATGCCCAAGGACGTGGTGATGAAAACCCCCGTCCCCAACTGGAAGAGCGAGGCGGCCGTGTACACCGACGCCACCGGGCAGAAGATTCGTATCGGTTTTGACGGAAAGGACAAGACCATCGCTGAGCAGCGTGAGTTTTATGCGAACTCCACCTGGGACAACATCTACACCAGTGCCCCTATGCTCATTGACGACTACAATCCTGTGGGCGCCTTCTTCGTAGACAGTACCCTCACGGCCGCCCAGCTGGCCGAGTATAACTACGAGGATCCCATCCGTCACCAGGGTGTTCGCCATCCCCGTACGGCGGTGGCCATCACCGGGGACAATCACTTTATCATGGTAGCCGTGGACGGCCGCCGTCCGGGCGTGAGCGAGGGAATGTCGGCCCGCGAGCTGACGCGTTTCATTGAGAAAAACTTCCATCCTCGCTATGCTTTGAATATGGACGGTGGCGGTTCCACCACCATGTGCGTCCGCGGTTTGGGTAACCCTGAAACCCATGTGGTTAACGCCCCCTTCAGCAACAAGGCTGCAGAAAAGGGAGTAGAGCGCAAGCTGGTGTCGTTCTTCGCCATTGTGGAGACGCCCAAGGAGCCCGTGACCGATGTGAGGGAAAAGGTAAAGGCCGACTGGAACAAGTCGTCCGGTCTGGACTGCGTGCTGGACTGGGGCCCCAAGCCGGGCAGCCCCACCCCCAAGGGTTATGAGGCCACTTACATCAGCCATTACGGCCGCCACGGTTCCCGCTTTGCCTATACGGCCAAAGCCTATACCGTGCTGCTGGATATGCTTCGCGAGGGGGCTCAGAAGGACAACCTTACCCCTTACGGCCAAACTATGCTGGACCAGCTGGAGCCCTTCTGGAAAGCAGTGGAATACCGCGTGGGCGATTTGACGGAACTGGGCTGGCAGCAGCATCAGCAGATTGCCAAGACTATGGTTCAGAGCTTCCCCAAGGCCTTTGTCAAGGGAAGCCGCGTGGACGCCTGTTCTTCGGCCTCCGTGCGCTCCATCATCTCTATGACTTCCTGCGTTTCCAGCATCTCCCGTGAGGCCCCCGTGGCCGACGTGTATGCCCACCAGGGCAAGCTGGATATTCAGGCCACCCGTCCCAACGAAGCCAAGAACCCGTTTGTATACAAGGGCCCCGTGACGGTGTTCCCTTATTCCGAGACTTCGGAGGAGTTCTTCCTTCGCCATTTCCCTCAGTACCCCGAGGTGCTGGGCCGTCTGTTCAAGGACACGGATGTGGCCCTGACCGGCCGTAACGCTCACGACGTATTCTTTAACCTCTATATGTTTGTTGCCGGTATGAACAGCCTGCCGCAGGATCTTCGCCTGGACGTGAAGGATTTCTTCACCCCCGAAGAATACGCCATCCTCTGGGAGACCGACAACTACGAGCGTTTCCGCGAGTACCTGCCTTACCGTACTTCCTGCTCGTCCATCGTGGATGATATGGTGGCCAAGGCCGATGCCCGCCTCTCTTCCCGCGAGAGAGGAGCCGACCTCCGTTTTGGCCACGACCACATTATGATGGCCCTCATGATGATCATGGACATTGACGACTTCAACAAGTACCCGTCCAATGCCGACGACCTGGTGCAGGTGTTCCAGACCTACCGTTCGGCTATGGCTACCAACCTGCAGATGGTATTTTATACGCCTGTCAAGGGCCGTGCCGGCGATACGCTGGTGAAGGTGCTTCACAATGGTGAAGAGGTGCGTTTGGGTTCCCTTCGGCCCTTTGACGGCGCGTATTATAAATGGGCCGATGTCAGAGATTATCTGCAAAAACGAGTATCTTTGTTTGTTGACCGGTAAAGATGAAAAGACTGATTCCCATAGTGCTGCTGCTGGGCTTGCTCTCCTGCGAGCCCAGCCGGCATACGATGACCCTGATTACGTATAACGTAGGTGCCTTCTCCAAGTATATGGATAACAGTACTTCGGAGGTGGCTAAACTCATTCTGGACAACGACGCCACTTTTGTGGCCCTGAACGAGCTGGACAGCTGCAACCGCCGTCACGGCAATTACCAGCTGGCCGACCTGGCCGCCGCGCTGGGGGACTGGTCCTACCAGTTTGCTTCGGCCTTCCCTTATGCCGGAGGCGGTTATGGGAACGGCGTGGTGACTTCCAGGCACATCGATGACGGATACGGCATCCTCCTTCCCAAGGGCGATGGCTCCGAGCAGCGCAGCGTGGCCGTTGTGGAAACTTCGGCCTGTGTCTTTGCCTCCGTCCATCTGGACCACAAGGGACAGACCGCCGCGCTGGATCAGATGGCGCAGGTCAATGAGTGGTTCACCACCAAGTACGCAGGGTATTCCAAGCCGGTTTTCCTTTGCGGAGACTTCAACGTAACGCCGGACAGCGATGTCATAGAGCTGGCCGAAAGATGCTGGACACAGCTCTCCGGAGTGGATTACACCCATTCCACCACCCGTCCCCGGCACTGCATCGACTATGTCTTTGCCCTCAAGGTGGCCGCTCCGGTGAAAGTCCTGGAAAGCGTTGTGCTTACGGAAGGAACGGCGGAACTGTCTGACCATTTTCCTGTAAAAGTTACCGTGGAGTATTAAGGGAAAATGTGTATCTTTGCAAGATAGTAAAGATACATAGCATGAGACCCTTATACCTTACAAATACCCTTTCCCGCAACAAGGAACTTTTCAAGCCCATTCACGAGGGCCACGTAGGAATGTACGTGTGCGGCCCCACCGTGTATGGCGATGCCCATCTAGGTCACGCCCGTCCCGGCGTGACCTATGACGTTTTGTTCCGTCTGCTCAAATACCTGGGATACAAGGTGCGTTATGTCCGCAACATCACGGACGTGGGACACCTGGAGCACGACGCCGACGAAGGAGAGGACAAGATTGCCAAGAAAGCCCGCCTGGAGCAGCTGGAGCCTATGGAGGTGGTCCAGTACTACACGGAGCGTTACCACGAGGCTATGCGCCTTCTCAACGTGCAGTCGCCGTCCATCGAGCCCCGTGCTTCGGCCCATATCATAGAGCAGATTGAGGCCATCAAGAAGATCCTGGCGGCCGGTTACGCCTACGAGAGCAACGGCTCCATCTATTTTGACGTCCAGAAGTACAACCAGGACCACCATTATGGTGTTCTTTCGGGCCGAAATTTGGACGACACCCTGGAAGGCACCCGCAGCCTGGACGGCCAGAGCGACAAGCGCGCCCCGTTTGACTTTGCCCTTTGGAAGAAGGCCGAACCTGAGCACATTATGCGCTGGCCCAGTCCCTGGGGAGACGGTTTCCCCGGCTGGCATCTGGAGTGCAGCGTGATGGGAGAGAAGTACCTGGGTGAGGAGTTTGACATCCACGGAGGCGGTATGGACTTGATGTTCCCGCACCACGAGTGCGAGATTGCCCAGAACGTGGCCTCCCGCGGTACGCAGGGCGTGCACTACTGGGTGCACAACAATATGATCACCATCAACGGACAGAAGATGGGCAAGAGCCTGGGCAACTTCATTACGCTGCCCCAGCTCTTTGCCGGAGACCATCCCAAGCTGGAGAAGGCCTACACCCCTATGACCATCCGTTTCTTCATCCTGCAGGCCCACTATCGCAGCACGCTGGACTTCTCCAACGAAGCCCTGCAGGCCGCAGAGAAAGGTTTGGGCCGATTGATGCAGGCCTGGCGTGCCCTGCCGGAGGCCTCTGTCATACCGAGCGAAGCGAGTGTATCTCCTGCCGTCAAAGAAATCATCGAAGCCGTCCTGGACGCCCTCTGCGACGACCTCAATACCCCTATCGCCATCGCCCATCTCTTCGATGCGGTGAAGCTCATCAATGCCGGCGGTCTGTCCCAGGCCGATGCCGCCGCCCTGCGCCAGCTCTTTGACGAGGTGGTGGGCGGTGTCCTGGGTCTCAAGGACGAGGAAGCCGGCGCCTCCAACAAGGCCCAGAAGGCCCTGGAAGGCGTGATGCAGCTGGTGCTGGAAAACCGCAAGAAGGCCCGCGAAGAAAAGAACTGGGCCGAGAGCGACCACATCCGCGACCTCCTGGCCTCTTACGGCATCACGGTCAAGGATACCAAGGATGGTGCCACCTGGACATTGGAATAATATGAAGTTTATCTCCTGGAATGTGAACGGCCTGAGGGCTGTGGCCGGCAAGGGTTTTGCCGATGTCTTTGCAGACCTGGACGCCGATTTTGTCTGCCTGCAGGAAACCAAGCTGCAGGCCGGTCAGCTGGATCTGGAGTTCCTGGGCTATGAGTCTTACTGGAACTACGCCGAGAAGAAAGGCTACTCCGGCACGGCCGTCTATACCAAACATACTCCGCTGAGCGTGAAGTATGGCCTGGGCCTGGAAGAACACGACCAGGAGGGGAGAGTGATTACCCTGGAGTACGAGAAGTTCTTCCTGGTATGTGTCTATGTTCCCAATTCCCAAGACGGGCTGCGCCGGCTGGATTACCGCATGCAGTGGGAGGATGCCTTCCGGGCTTATCTGTCGGCCCTTCCCAAGCCGGTGATTATGTGCGGAGACCTCAATGTGGCCCACGAGGAGATAGACCTCAAGAACCCTTCCACCAACCATTTCAACGCCGGTTTCACGGATGAGGAACGCGGCAAGTTTACGGAACTGCTGGCCGCCGGATTTGTGGACAGCTGGCGTTTCCAGCATCCCGGAGAGGCCAAGTACTCCTGGTGGAGCTACCGAATGAATGCCCGGGAGCGGAACGTGGGGTGGCGCATAGACTATTTTGTGGTGTCGGAATCCCTTAAGGACAGCATCGTCTCCACCGACATCCATAACGAAATTTTCGGGTCAGACCATTGCCCCGTAGAACTCATAGCGAACTTATGATCTCTTTTACCTGCGATTACAACGAAGGCGCCCATCCGGCTATCCTGGAGCGCCTTGTGGCCACCAATTTCATACAGCAGCCCGGGTATGGGGCAGATAGTTTCACGGCTTCGGCCAAAGCCCGCATCCGCGAAGCGGTGGGCTGCCCCCAGGCGGAGGTGTTCCTCCTCACCGGCGGTACCCAGACCAATTCCACCGTCATTGCCACCATGCTCAGGGACTACCAGGGCGTTGTGGCGGCCCAGACCGGCCACATTGCCGTGCACGAAGCCGGCGCTGTGGAATACACCGGCCACAAGGTACTGACGCTGCCGCAGCGGGAAGGCAAAATGTCGGCCCAGGATCTTAAGAACTATCTGAAAGGATATTACGCCGACGGTTCCTACGACCATATGGTCTTCCCCGGTATGGTGTATATTTCCTTCCCTACGGAGTACGGTACGCTCTATTCCAAGAAGGAACTCACGGATATTTACGCAGTGTGTCAGGAATACTCCCTGCCGCTGTTTGTGGACGGTGCCCGTCTGGGTTACGGCCTTATGAGCCCCGCCTGCGACATCACCATTAAGGATTTGGCCAGGCTCTGCGACGTCTTCACCATCGGCGGTACCAAGGTAGGCGCCCTCTGCGGCGAGGCCGTGGTTTTCCCTTCCGGAAAGGCTCCGGAGCACTTCTTTACCATGGTGAAACAGCACGGTGCCCTGGTGGCCAAAGGCCGCCTGCTGGGCGTCCAGTTTGACACCCTGTTCACGGACGGACTGTACTTCAAGATTGCCCAGGGCGCCATTGACCTGGCTATGCAGTTGAAGAAACTGTTCCTGGACAAGGGTTACGAACTCTTTCTGGATTCTCCTACCAATCAGCAATTCATCATCCTTACCCCCGCAGCGGCCAAAGCCCTGGAGGGAAAGGTGGCTTACGAAGTTTGGGAAACGCTCCCCGACGGCCGTAAGGTGGTGCGCTTTGCCACCAGCTGGGCCACCACGCCCGAGCAGATTTCGCAGCTTTCTGCCCTTCTGCCCTAGAACGGCAGGTCGTCGGACGGCTCGGCGGCCGGGAGCGGGCCCTGATAGGCCGGAGCAGCAGCCTGGGGCTGCGGAGCCGGAGCGGCCTGAGGGGCTGCGGGCTGCTGGGCATAACCGCCCTGGTAGCCACCCTGCTGGTTCTGGTCTCCGTCCGGGCGCTTGCCCAGGAGCTGGAGGGTATCCACTACCACTTCCGTAGTATAACGCTTGTTGCCGGTCTGGTCTGTCCACTGGCGGGTGCGGAGACGGCCTTCCACAAAGATCTGAGAGCCTTTGTGGATGTATTTTTCTGCCACGTCGGCATTGTTACGCCACAAAACGAGGTTGTGCCATTCGGTGTTTTCGCGGATTTCTCCGTTGCGGTCACGGTAGCGCTCCGAGGTAGCAAGCGGGAAAGAAGCCACCTTGGTGTTGCCGGAGGGATTCTGAGGATTGGATTCAAGGTAACGTACTTCAGGGTCTTTTCCAACGTTACCGATAAGCATGACTTTGTTCAGTGACATAATTATATTGCGTTTAAAAGGTTTTCCATATTGGGCTTTTCTCCGGTGAAGAGCTCGTATCCGGCCGCAGCCTGCCACAGGAGCCAACGCTGTCCCGGGATGTAAGCTTTACAGGGAAGGCCGGAAAGCGCGGGCTTTTTGTACTCGGCTTCCAGCACCACCGCTGCTGCAAAATTCAGGCCCGGAGGCACGGGGGCACCGCCCGGAAGCGTATAAAAAATTCCATCGGGCCGACAGGCCTCCAAACCCTCCCAGGGGGCGGTTTGGCAGCCAAAATGAGCAGCCAGCGCTGCGGCCTTTTCCTCCGATCTCCCAGTGACCCGGACGCGGCAGCCCAGTTTCTGGGCGGCGACGATGGCAGCACGGGCCGCACCGCCCGTTCCCACCACCAGGACGTCGGTCACCGGCAGGCCGCATTCCTTCACGGCCAGGACGATGCCGTCCACGTCGGTATTGTATCCGAACAGCCTATCGGCCTTCTTTACTACCAGATTGACGGCGCCGGTTCGGCGGGCTTCCTCGGACCGTTCATCCACCTTTGCAAAGGCATCCTGCTTGAAGGGAGCCGTGACATTGATGCCGTCATAATCGGCCAAAAAAACCTTCCAAGCGTCTTCAAACTGCTCGCGGTCCACCAGGTCGTACAGGTAGCGGCCGTCGTAAGCGGCGGCAAACAGGCGGGGGCTCAGGGACCCCGCTACCGGATGACCGATGAGCGCAAACTTCATTTCTTGCGGAAAAAGCTTTCGTGGATGTAGGAGACCAGACCGCAGACCGCCTGGGTGAGGACCTGGGACTCGTGGTTGAGGACGGCAAACGCCATGCAGGCGTCCTTGGGGATGCCCCAGAGCACCTGGAGCGCACCGCTCACCATTCCGTGATAGATGCCGAAGCCACCCGGGATGGGGACCATCGTACTGATGCTGCCCACCAGGGATATGAACAGGGCATCCACCAGGGTGAGGGAACTGAAGGCCGGCATATCCTTGAGGGCCTGCACGACGCAGGCGCTCATAAACCAGTAGAGCGTCCAGATGAGGACGGTATACAGCAGGAAGAGCCAGCCGTTTTTCATCCGGCGGAAGGAACCCAGTCCTTCTCCGATGCCCTTGATGAAGATCCAGACGCGGCCCCAGAATCCGCCCCGCTTCCTGAGGTACCAGCACAGGCCCACCACAAGGGCCAGGAGCAGGAGCAGGCCGGGGATGGCGAGGCTCATAACGGTGCCTCCCCAGGAGAAATTGTCCGTGAAGAAGGCTCCGAAATCGTCCCATTTCAGCACCAGCACAACGCCGGTGATGAAAGCCACGAACAGCATATCCCAGACACGCTCGGTCACGATGGAGCCCAGGGCTTTATCGGCCGAAAGGACGCGCTTTCCTCCTTCATCCTTGGAAGAGTTCTTGACCACATAGGCCAGGCGGACCACTTCTCCCACGCGGGGAAGGAAGAGATTGACCGCGCTGCAGATGTTGTAGGCGTTGAAGCAGGTCAGGATGGACGTCTTGGAATCCAGGGGGATCAGGAGCATCCTCCAGCGGAGTCCGCGGATGAAAAGGGACAGGATGCCCAGGGCGATGGACAGCAGCACCCACTCCCACTTGCACTGTTCCAGGGCCAGCATAAACTGGGTCCAGTCTATGCTGCGGAAGCAAAAATAGACCAGGACCACCGCCACGGCCGCCCAAAACAGGTATTGAAGGGTATTCTTGGTTTTCTTGTCCATCTGTAGACAAAGGTAATGGAAAATTGTCAAATAATGGCTAAATTTGTGAGTTAAACCTCATTTGTATGAAATCCATTCTTGGCATCGGCAATGCCCTTACCGACATTCTGGCCGTTCTCCCGGACGACACCCTCCTTCGCAAATTCCACCTCCCGCTGGGCAGTATGCAGCACGTAGATATGGAAACCGGAGACCGCATCTGGGAAGACCTCAAGCATTACGGTGTCAAGTACGTCCCGGGTGGCAGCGCCGCCAATACCATCACCTGCACGGCCATCTTCGGAATGCCCTCCGGCTATGTGGGCAAGATAGGAAACGACGATCTGGGCAACCTCTTCAAAAGCTCCATGGAGCAGTTTGGCGTGAAGGCCCAGATGCTCTATGGCACCAAGTCCAGCGGCCGATGCATGGTTTTCATCACGGGCGCCAACGCAGAGCGCACGTTCGCAGACTATATGGGCGCCACCCTGGAAATGGGCCCCGACGACCTGGATCCTTCCTTCTTCGAAGGGTACGACTATTTCCACATCGAGGGCTATCTGGTGCAGAACCAGGAACTCATCTCCAAGGCCGCCCGCCTGGCCAAGGCCGCCGGCTGCACCATCTCCATCGATATGGCCTCCTACAACGTGGTGGAGTCCAACAACACCTTCTTCCACAACCTGGTGGAGAACTACGTAGACATCGTCTTTGCCAACGAGACGGAAGCCAAGGCTTTCACCAAAAAAGAGCCCCAGGAAGCCATTGTGGAACTGGCCAACCTCTGCCAGATAGCCGTGGTGAAGGTGGGAAAGGCCGGCTCCATGATCAAGTCCGGCAACGAGTACCACTTCATTGAGCCCTGGCCCGCCAAGCCCATCGACGCCACCGGCGCCGGAGACACCTATGCCGCCGGCTTCCTCTATGCCCATTCCCTGGGCCTTCCGCTCAAAGTCTGCGGTGAAATTGGTTCCATCATTGCCGCCAAGGTGGTGGAAGTGATCGGCACCAAGATTGACATTCCCCGCTGGAGAGATGCCAAAGAAGAAATCCGCGCCCTCATTGCCGCCAACACCCCTGCCTACACCGACCGATGAAAAAGTATCTCTGGGTTCTCCTTATTTCTATGCTGCCGCTGGTGGAAATCCGCGGCGCCGTTCCCTACGCCGTGGGAATGGACCTGCCCCTGGTCCCCTCCATCATAGTGGCCATTATCGGCAATATGATTCCCGTCCCCTTCATATTCCTCTTTGCCCGCCGCATCCTGGAATGGGGCAAGGACAAGAAGGTCATCGGCCCGTTCTTTACCTGGTGCCTGCAGAAAGGCGAGAAGGGGGGCCGAAAACTGGAAGAGAAGGCCGGAAAAGGCCTCTACTGGGCCCTGTTCCTGTTTGTAGGCATTCCCGTTCCCGGTACCGGCGCCTGGACCGGCATGCTGGCAGCCAGTATTCTGGATATGGATTTCAAGAAAAGCACCATCGCGGCCCTCGGCGGTGTGCTCCTGGCTGGTGCCATCATGCTGGCCGCCTCCCTGGGCGTCTTCGGCGCCATTGATCTGGTGAAATAAACCCTTTGGGCCTGGAACGATATCTTTTGGGGAAAGATGCGAAAAAAATCCGTATCTTTGTAAGTTATTAGAAAAAGCAGAATATGGCATACGCAGAATTTAACGAGCAGGAGCTCGGAAGAAGAGAGTCGCTGAATAAACTTCGTGAGCTGGGAATCAATCCGTACCCGGCCCCGATGTACCCCGTCAATACCACCACCGTAGAAATTGCAGAAGGCTACAAACCCGAGGAAGGCAACTTCCAGGAGGTATGCATCGCCGGCCGCATTATGAGCCGCCGCATTATGGGCGCCGCTTCCTTTATGGAACTGCAGGACCACGCCGGCCGCATTCAGGTGTATGTGAAGAGGGATGAGATTTGCCCCGAAGAGGACAAGACCCTGTACAACACCGTTTTCAAGAAAC
>JAEEGF012053349.1_pt1 | contig 11730 bp, 10 predicted proteins | sample 9134171 | NCBI WGS metagenome assembly JAEEGF01 (sample SAMN16246542, study PRJNA631951) | gut metagenome | biome: gut microbiome; feature: rumen; material: AP-attached | host: Bos | place: Iran: Karaj | collected 2018-10 | reverse complement strand
TAGAAGGAAGGTAGAAGGAAAGTAGAATGAAAGTAGAGGTAAAGTAGAAGGAGCATAGAGTCTAAATACCTGATATACTTTAATTTACACAAAATTAGTAGAAGCAAATGCCGATTTATTAATTTCGTTCTCTTATAGACGCACGAGACTGCCGCCTATTAATCATCCATAAATATAAATTTCAATTCCCCTTTTTTCCATTCTTTCAAAATCATTTCTGCGTTAAAACTATGAATCCCGTAGCTGCCATTCGCTATTTCATAAACATGCTCACAGAGTCAGACTTTTGTGAGCACAAATTATTAATCTACATGCTTTAGCAGGAACTTCCCTGTTGCAATTTTACTAACGATATTATCATAGGATAAGACTATCCCCAAGTTTATATGTTTATATTTATCCTAAAATCCGCAGATAATTTTTCAATGGTCTATTTTTGCCGTCATTTGAGACATGCCTGTCTGTTTTTTTGCCATACAAGCGCGTAATCCGACGGGACATGAACTAGTTCCCCCTTACCCCGTAAGGTCGAGAGGCTTAGACCAAAGCATCAGCGAAGGAAAGTTAGCCTATCCGTGTTCCCAAATAATTGTCTGTCATGTCCCAGTCGTTGGTCAATATACAGCGGTATGTGTACTCGCCGTCGAAGATTATAAGAGAAGAAATCTGCAAGGAGCTTAATTTCTTTTAACACGCGGGCGCGCGGAAATCCAAAAAATAAGTGTAATTTTGCAGCCGAAAAAAACGAAACCATTAAAAAAAACGATATGAAAAGACAACAAAACATGCTATTTTTCCTCCTGCTGCTCATGATGACCGCGCAGACGGCGTTGGCGCAGGTGACACAGTACAAGTACCATATTACAGCGACTTTTACTAAAGACGACAGCTGGGATGACGATGGTTACTTTACCAATGAAGACATGATGCTTGTAAGTGGTATGGGTCAATGTAATTTCGGCTATGACCACTTGTTTAACCCTGGCACCATTGATATTACCTACTATGGTTATTACAAAAGAGATGACATAGAGGTCGGGGATGAAGAAGGCGATCCTGCAACACTCTATGGATTCGAATATAACATCGATGGTTCAAAGAATGGCGTCACCCTTCAGCAGCATGATTTCTCGGTGAAGCTGAACAATTATGTCACCATCAATTTCCAGTACAAGGGTACCGTCACCAGCTACACCATCTCCTACGAGACCGACCTGAGCGGGCGCAAGCTCGATGGCAAGCCCACGCAGAAGGGGCTGTATATCCACAACGGTAAAAAGGTAGTGGTCAAATAAATTAATGAAAAATTCATGTTTAATTCATGGTAATTATATGTTGAAAGAAAAATATGAAACCAGCTCAGATATTTCAGCAGTACATCTGGATCATCAACACACTCAGGGCCTACCGACGGCAGACACTTGAGGAGTTGAACCAGAAGTGGCAGGACGACCAGGTGGCCGACGGCAACCCGTTGCAGCGGTCGTCGTTCAACCGACATCGCGATGCCATCCTCGATATGTTCGGCATCATCATCGACTGCGACAAGAAGACCTACAAGTATTATATCAGCAACGAAGACGTGCTGTGTGACGACAGCATCGAGCGGTGGCTGTTCTCCACGCTCACCGTGCATGGCATGCTGGCCGACAGCGCCGCCGTGAAGGAGCGTCTGGCGCTGGAGAACGCGCCTGCCGGCGAACAGTATCTCGACATCATCATTCGCGCCATCCGCACGAACCGTCGGCTGCGTATTGGTTACAAGAAGTTTCAGGCAGAGGGCTACGAGAAAGTGGTCTGCCCCTACGCCTTGAAGCTGTTCCGCCAGCGCTGGTACCTGCTGGCGCTGAACGACGAGGACCAGATGCGCATCTATGCGCTCGACCGTATTACGATGCTGGAACTGACTGACGAGCCCTTCGAGATGCCTGAGGATTTCTCGCCACAAGCCTATTTCTCAGAATACTTTGGCGTGCTGACCGACGACACGCCCATGGCCCACGTCATCGTCCGTGCCCACAAGTGGATGCCCAACTACCTGCGCACACTGCCCTTGCATCACTCCCAGCGCGAGCTCACGTCGACAGAGGACTACACCGATTTCTCGTTCGACATCCGTCCCACGACCGATTTCCTGGGCGAGCTGCTCCGGCATAGTGATGGCATCGAAGTGCTGGAACCGCCGGAACTGCGTGAAAAGATGCGGCAAATGATAGCCGATACTCTTAAAAGATATTAAAACTCTGAGGGGTGTCCTGACTTTTGGGACACCCCTTGTTGTATCTTTGCAGCCGTGAATCAAAAATTTTTAAGCTTATGAGTGGAATATATCTTGCATTTGTGTTAGTAGTAGTCGTTGTGAACCTGGCTGGCGGCTATGTAGAGAGTTTAACTAATGAAAAGTGATAACCCCATTAAATGATCAACGAAAATGACTAAGGATCAGAAAGAAGAATTGAAGACCTGGCATGATCAGGCCAGAAGCGGCGTGAGACGCAAAATGGATTGTATGAAAGAGGCTTTTGATGAGATGACGGCCTATGACCGCGTGTTGGAAGCTATGGATGAGCTGATTTCGGATCATGACGACCTGAGTGACAAGGTGGAGAGTCAGCAGTCGGAGATTGACGAGTTGAACGAGCAGCTGGAACAGAAAGACACGGTGATAGCCAACCTGCGCCAGCAGCTGTTGGAAGTGAAGGAGCAAAGGCTGGCATCGGAGACGAGACTCTCGGAACTGAGTAAACTATCGGCAGGCGTAGCCAAAAAGTCGTCGCAGGACGACATGATTAAGGCTATGCGCAGCTACCTGAACATATCGAAGCGCAAGACGCTGAGCAAGCGTGAGGCTGCCAAGATGGTGTTCACAGAATTGTTCAGCAGCGCAAAAATGGACCTGCCTGAGGACATTGCAGAATTGCTGGAGCATCTGGACGACGAGCAGTCGGAGCCGAAGGTGGTGAACGTGACAGGGAACTACAACGACATCCACGATAACAGCAGTGTGGATATGAACGAAACGAAAGAATAGACGACGATGGCAGGAAATACGGTATATGTGCAGGGGTCGTATGTCGACGTGCACGACAATGATGTGGTGAACCTCTCGATAGACAAGGCTGGGCAGGTTCGTGTGGAGCAGACGCAGGGTGATGCTGAAAGTAAAGGGATTGACAGGGATTTGTTGACACAGGCCATAGAGAACTGTCAGGCCTACTTCTGGGGTAACAGTGCGTATGCTGTGGTGTTCTGCATCTGTCGTGACGACTTGGATATGGAACCCAACAAGTCATCCTTCGAGACGATGGTGGAGAGTTTGCCGTATAGCAAACAACGGTCGTACACTTGTCCTGAGAATACGATTGCCGCTGCTTTCGCCAATAATCCTATATATTATGACAATATCAATAATTGGGATGGCAAAAACCCCATGGCGCGCATCATAAAACTGCGCGACGAACTGCGAAGGCAGATCAAGTTTCAGAAATAGTTTTAGAGTTTTATTATTTTCTTTATAGGTGTCTAAAGGTGCTTTAGGCACCTTTTTTTTATGTTTACTTTTGCAGCGTGAATCAGTCACAAGCGATCTTTGACTTACTGCTACAACGACCCCACCGGTAGGCCGGAGGAAATTACATGAAACACACACACCTTGGTAATCTGATACCACGGAACACACACACGAACATTATTTATTAATAAAACACACATTTATATCATGAAAGTAATTGCATTATACACACACGTCGGAAACGACAATCAACAAATGATGACGTCGCTCGAAATTGCCGAGCTGACAGGTAAACAACATTTTCATGTCATGGAGGCCATCCGTAAGATGGAGCCGGCATGGAAGAAAGTAGCCGCATCGAATTTTCGATTGGGCTCTTACAAAGACTCCAACGGACAGCTCCGTCCCTGCTACCAGCTCACCAAGACGGAGTGCCTGTACATCGCCACGAAGTTCAACGACGAGGCACGTGCCAAGCTGGTGCTACGGTGGGAAGAGCTTGAACGAGCTAACGCTCTCAATGAAAAATTAAAAATGGAAAATGAAAGATGCCTGCCCAGCCCGAAGGAGATTCTCAGGATGGCGGACGAGATCATCGGCGAGGGCCTGCGCCTGCTGAACGAACCCGCCGAGGACACGCTGACGGCAACGCAGGTGGCCAAGACGTTCAACATGTCGGTATGGAACTTCAACCAGGTGCTGCGCGACATGGGCATCCAGTATCGCAAGGGCGGCCACTGGAACCTGTCGGACGACCTGCAGGGGCGCGGCTTCACCGCCCTGCGCACGCACGTGTCCTATTCTCTGAAGGGTGAGAAGAAGATTCGCACCTATATGACGTGGACCATCAGTGGTCTGCGCTATCTGAACTCAAAACTCGGCTACCCGAATTTCTAATACTATGAGCGTACACATGATTTATTACAAGGATGGGGCGAAGATGATGCGCCCCGTCCTGACGAGAGAAGAGTATTTGGCGCTGCGTGGCAGCAGGGAGCAGCAGAGGACGCTGCAGGCTGTCAGGCAGGGCGATGAGAAGCAGAAATCACGACTGCTGCAGATGAACTATTCGTGTCTGCCCAATGAGGACGGCTCGCTGAAGGGCGCCACGCGGATGAGCACCACCGTGGGTATGGACATCGACCATATCGCGGCTGAGGAGATGCCGAAGGTGAAAGAGCGCATCCTCGCAAAGCAACAGGAGCTGGGATTGCAGATGATGGAAGAGAGTGCCCGTAAAGCTGGCTATCACCTCGTTTTCAAGCGTCGCCCAGAGCTGAGTCAGGAGGAGAACCTGAAATGGGCCAGCGAGCTGCTCGGGGTGCAATACGACGAGGGTGCCAAGGATATTACAAGAGTATTCTTCACCACCACAGAGCATGAGCTGATTTATCTGGACGATGGGATTTTTGCGATTGAGGCAGCGGCAGACATATCTCGCACCACCGCACCACCGCACCACCGCACCACCGATTCCCCGCAAGCGTTCAAAGGCATCCCCTACTCCTCTATTATCGCTGAGTGGTGGCATCGGAATGGTGGTGAGCCAGCCGAGGGTGAGCGTAACGTGAAGCTGCATAAGCTGGCCGTCAATCTACGGGCTATCTGCGACAACAAGCGGGAGGTGCTGATGCAGGTGATGCCCCGGTTCGGACTCTCTGACGCTGAACTTCGCAGCGTGGTTGACTCTGCTTGCAAGGAGACTCCCAAGGGTATTTCGAAGATGATGCAGAAGATTGTGGATGACTTAGCCTCCCCCGACCCATCCGAAGGAGGGGAGGACGAAGAAAATCAGGCATTCCAACATCCCCTCCTTCGGAGGGGCTTGGGGAGGCTCCTACCCATCGGCCTTCGTGAATCCCTCGTTGGTGTGCCTGTCTCAATGCACATGCCTGTTCTCTGTGGTGTCCTGCCCATTGCAGCGGCATACGCTGACCAGGTTCAGATTGAGTATTGTGACGGCAATTTGCAGCACCTGGGGCTGATGTCAATCATCCGAGGTGAGCAGGCCAGCAACAAGTCGGTGGTGAAGAACGCCATCGATGTCTGGAAGCGTCAGTTTGACGAAGAGGATGCCTTGGCACGCAAACGCGAAGAGGAATGGAAGGAGCGCAAGAAAGGTCGCAAAGCCAACGAGAAGGCTCCCGAAGACCCGAAGGTTTTGATAAGAATGGTGCCTGTAACAGTCAGCTGTTCTACGCTTCTGAAGCGTTTCAAGAATGCCAACGGACATTGCATCTATTCCTTTGGAGAGGAATTGGACACCCTCCGAAAAACCAACGGTGCCGGCTCATGGAGTTCGAAGTACGACATCTACCGACTCTCGTTTGACCAGGGTGAGTGGGGACAGGACTACAACTCCGACCAAGCGGAATCAGGCATGGTGAAAGTGGCCTATAACTGGACGATGCTCGGCACCAACGGAGCCATGCGAAAGTGCTTCAAGTCGGACAATATCGAGAATGGCCTTTCCTCTCGAATATTGGTGGCTGAGATGCCTGACAGCAGCTTCTCGAAGATGCCCAAGTTTGGCCGTCGCTCAGCAGAGGATGAAGCCAAGATTCAAGAGGCTGTGACCAGACTCCGTAGCTTTAGCGGTCTCATTGACACGCCTCGTTTGCGCAAGGCTATCGAGGAATGGGTGGAGCAGAAACGCGTCGAAGCTGCCAAAGACATCGACCACGTGAAGGACACCTATCGTAAACGTGCTGCCGTCATTGGCTTCCGTTGTGGCGTCATCTTCCATCTGCTGGAAGATCGGGGGAAGGGTACCCCCGCACTCCCGAAAGAAAGTAAAAGTTGCATTGCTTTCGCTATCACCATGGCTGAGTATTGCCTTCAGCAGCAGATGAAAGCCTTTGGCGAGGCACTGGAGAGTCAGTTTGTGGATGCTCGTGACGAATGCGCCCGATATGGCTGCAATCACTCTGTCTTCGACCAGCTGGCACCATCTTTCACGATGGACGATCTTCGTGCTTTGAAGCGAGGTTTCTGTAGCGAGGCTGGTCTCAGGAAAATCATCTCCCGCTGGTATCGCGACCAATGGATTGAGAAGACGGACAAGACGCATTGGAGTAAAACCACACAAAGGATCTGACCCCTTGTGTGAATTTGTGACATTAGACTTTGTGACATTAAGCACTTTGTAAAAATGTAAAAATGTAAAAATGTAAATGGAATTAGTATTGACACGCATAGCAAAGCGCATGACCTACACGATAGGTAGGCTTGCCATAATAGAAAGAGTAGACGATGAGTATTTGGCAGGAGAACGTGAGGTGTACTTCTGCGACACGCTGGAGCCGACGGCCCTGGAACTGAAGACCACGGTTTCGAAGGACGCTGTACTCCGCTCGCCCACCAAGGTGCAGAGCTTAAAGCCCTTCGCCATCCCTGAAGGCCGCTACGCCGTAGTTATCACCTACTCGCCGAAGTTCAAGCAGTGGCTCCCCCTGCTCCTTGGCGGCCCCGACTTCAGCCGGCTCTTCAAGGGCATCCGCATTCACGCCGGCAACACGGCGAAGGACACGCAGGGTTGCATACTCGTTGGCCGTAATCAAATCGTCGGCCAAGTGCTGGAGTCGCGCAAGTGGCTCTACGAGCTGAAGATGAAGATTGTCGAGGCCAAGGACCGCGGCGAGTCCGTCTGGCTGACCATCAGGTGACGACCGCTGGAGTTCGGACAGCAAAAAAGAATCAGGCACTTCGTGATCACCACGAGGTGCCTGAGCTATTATCAGTAGTTTGGTAATTTGTTTGTCTTATTTGCGGAGCATCTTGACGCCGTTCTGGATCACTACGCCCTTGTAGTTCTCAGAAACCTTCTGACCAGCGAGGTTGTAGATAGCGCCGTTGTTCTCAACATTTGCATTCACGGTCTCGATGCCGGTAGAAACCTCGGGCAGGGCATCGTTGATGGTGATAGCTATAACAGTGATACCCTTTGACTGAGTGAGAGTCAGGTCACCATTTGCGGCAACAGTAATCTCTGCTTCAACTGTAACTGCCTTTTTACCGTCTTCCGTTTCTTCAAATGGTGCTTCAATTTTGTCAGGAGTACCATTTGATACAGTAAAGGTACGAACCTCAGAAGTATTTGCGGTCTTGCATCTGATTCTAACGACGTCGTTTTTAGCCAGATCCTTGATTCTGTAAGCACCATCGGTTGCGTTCAATATGATGCTCTTGCCAACATCTACGCGAACGTTACCTTCTTTGATTTTAGCACCGCCAACACAAAGACCTGAACCAAATTCAAATCCGATAGTGCCAAGATCTACATAAGTGCCTGCTTCAATCTCAGTGCCATAAGAGTAACGGCCAGCGGTAGATCCATCTTCTGCCCATCCGTCACCGAACATATCAGCGGTTGTGGTTGTGAAGTCCCATGTTTTAGCAGGTGTAGGATCCTTTACCTCCTCACCACTTTCGCCACCTTCGCGAGTAATAGAGGCGATATTAAAGCCACCTTTTGTTTCCTGAATGGTAACGTCACCAGCAGCAGTAGCAGTGAACTTGAAGTCAACGAAATTGGCTGGATCCGTTTGCTTATCACCAGCATCAGCAGGATTATTGGCATCAGCCGTACAATTCTCAATTGCAGAAAATACTGCTGCAGTACTACCCTTAGTAGCTACCTTGATGGTAATAACCTCACGGGCTTTGGCATTTTTCACGACAATACGGGAATTCTTACCGTTTACGTTAATGTTATTTGGCCACAGCTGGAAAATATTGGTTTTTTCTCCTCCATCCTTATAATGGAATTCTACATCTTTTCCGGTTAACACAAGCGGAGACCAGTTTACCTTGTCCTTCTTGATATAGTTGAAAACTTCAACGGTAGTCTTATCGGCATCGCTATTGTTAATCTTGACATCATAAGTACCTGTTGAGAAGTCTGCGGCATCAAACGTAAAGTCAGATGTCTTCAAGCCAGACAGGTCAATTGTTGTCTGTGCATTCACACCGAGTGCCATAGCGGCGAGGGCAATAAGGGTAAAAATTTTCTTCATAAGCGTTTGTTCTTTTTTATTGTTAGTAAATATTTTGGTGCAAATATACGGCAATATTCCGAGACTTGCAAGTTTTTGTACAAGAAAAAGCACGCAAAGGTTTACGGGCTCTGTGAGGGTCAGAGCACCGTGATTTCGCCACTGCCGTAGCAGCGATGATGGTGCTCGTCGTAGATGACGCAGAACTGTCCTGGCGCCACGCCGTGAATGGGCGCAGCAGCATGCACCATGTATTGTCCGCCGTTGATCAGTTCCAGTTGTGCGGGCAGGAACTCCGGGGTGTGGCGAATCTTGATGGTGACGTCAGCCACTCGGGAGGCCTGTTCTTTCGCAGAGCCAATGGGCAGCTGACCGTTGATGCTGTGGAAGTCGCGGATGGGGAAATGCTGCTGGTATGCCGTTGCGGGGTCGTAGCCGTGGGAGACGTAGATGATGTTCTGCTGGATGTCCTTCTTCACCACAAACCAAGGGCCGCCACCCAAGCCAAGGCCCTTGCGCTGGCCGATAGTGTGGAACCAGTGGCCCTGATGACGGCCAATCAGCTTGCCCGTCTCCAGCTCGACGACGTCGCCCGTCATCTCGCCCAGATAGCGGCGCAGGTAGTCGTTGTAGTTGATTTTGCCGAGGAAACAGATGCCTTGCGAGTCGCGCCGATGGGCGGGTGCCAGGTGTTCGCGCTCGGCAATCTCACGCACCTCGTCCTTCATCATGTGGCCGATGGGGAACAGGGCTTTCGCAAGTTGCCAGTCGTAGATCTGAGCCAAGAAGTCCGTCTGGTCCTTGACGGGATCGGGGCTGGTGCAAAGCCATTTCAAGGTGTCGGCGGGAGAACCGCCGACCACACTATCCTCGTTCCTCCTTCCTCGTTCATCGTTCCTCGTTCCTCGTTCCTCTATCTCCGTGGTGGCATAGTGGCCGGTGGCGATGAGGTCGTAGTCGTGGCCGCGCTTCTCGTGGAAGGCGCCAAACTTGATGAGACGGTTGCACATCACGTCAGGATTGGGGGTCATCCCCGCGCGTACCTTATCCATCGTATACTTCGTCACCTGGTCCCAGTATTCACGATGACAGTCGATGACGTCGAGCGTGCAGCCGTACTTATGGCTGACGGCCGTGGCCATCTCCAGGTCTTCTTCCGAGGAGCAATCCCATTCCTCTTCCTCCTCGGGGCCTATCTTGATGTAGAAGCAGTCGGGATGCAATCCCTGACGCACCAGTTCGTAGAGCACGACGCTGGAGTCTACACCGCCGCTGAGCAATACTGCTATGCGCTTGTTCTCGATCTCCTGAATGTTCATCTCATCAACGTATCATCTGATTGTGTGTGCAAAGGTACGAAGTTCGATGTTCAAAGTTCAAAGTTCAAAGTTAAATGACGTTAATTCTTGGGGGATTGACGCTGTTACATCGAAAAGTGTACATACCTTTGCAAATGAAGATGACAATGTCCAAAGGCATGAAGACTGACCTGCTGGCATATATCCGCGAAGGGCGCGACATGACTCAAGGAGAGAAACTCAGGCTGATTGTCAGTCTGAGTATCCCTTCCATTCTGGCACAGATATCGGCCACGGTGATGTTCTTTATCGATGCATCGATGGTGGGACACCTGGGGGCAAAAGCATCAGCAGCCATCGGACTTGTAGAAACCACGGGATGGCTGATGGGAGGATTGGCCTCGGCAGCCAACATGGGATTTTCCGTGCAGGTGGCTCATGCCATCGGCGCCAACGACTTCGGGCGTGCCCGCAAGGTGCTGCGACAATCCATTATGTGCTGTCTGCTGTGGAGCCTGCTGATGTCCGTCATCTGCATTGCCATCAGCTATCCCCTGCCCTATTGGCTTGGCGGCAGCGAGGAGATAGCGCACGATGCCTCGCTCTATTTTGCCATCATCGGCTTCTGCGGCATCTTCTTCCAGATGGAAGGTCTGGCGGGTTCGATGCTGAAATGCTCAGGCAACATGAAGGTGCCCTCGATGCTGAACATCCTGATGTGTGTGATGGACGTCGCCTTCAACTACCTATTTATATATATACTGAAGCTCGGCGTGATGGGTGCTGCCATCGGAACGGGAGTGGCCATGCTGATAACGGCATGCCTGATGTTCTATTTCCTCATATACCGCTCCGACATGCTTAGCTTGAAAGGCCATTCGGGGTCGTTCAAGCCCAGAAGCGACGTGGTGATGAACGCCTTCAAAATCGGTGCGCCAATGGGATTGCAGCATCTGCTGATGGGCTCGGCGCAGGTGGTGAGCACACTCATCGTGGCGCCCCTGGGCACCATCGCCATTGCTGCCCACTCGTTGGGAATCACCGTCGAAAGCCTCTGTTACATGCCCGGATTCGGTATTGCAGAAGCGGCCACCACATTGGTCGGACAAGGCTACGGAGCCGGCAAGCGACTGCTGACACGCTCGTTTGCGCGCATGTCGGTGGCCCTGGGCATTGCTGTGATGACGGCGATGGGTGCGCTGATGTTTGTGTTTGCACCGGAGTTGATGTCGCTGATGACGCCCGTGGCCGACATCATCCAAACGGGTACGGCTTGTCTGCGCATAGAAGCCTTCGCAGAACCGATGTTCGCAGCAGCCATCGTCTGTAACGGCATATTCATAGGTACTGGCGACACGCTGAAACCTGCCGTGATGACGCTGCTGTCCATGTGGGGCGTACGACTGACACTGGCTGCGCTGCTGGCTGTTAGCTATGGCCTGCCTGGTGTATGGACGGCTATGGCCATCGAACTCACCTTACGAGGCATCATCTTCCTGGCACGCTTGTTCCATGGGGGATGGATGAGGGAGTTGAGAGTTGAGAGTTAAGAGTTAAGAGTTAGGCAAAAAAAAGATGCAGCATGGAGGAGAACGCTCCCAGATGCTGCAGCTTACTACTATCAATAACTAAAAACCAATTCTATGAAAATGCGTCTCACGACGTCGATGTTATCCAAACCAATCTTTACTTACCTTAATCGTTCTAACACTATAGAAGACTTTTTCCTGAAAATTTTTACCTTAATACTAATTCCTTCTTGAAGACGATGCAAAGGTACGAACTATTTCCGAACCATCCATCATCTTTTTGCGATTTTCTGCAAAAAAGGGGCATATTCTTGATGCAAATCAAGCGTTTGTGTGCGAACACACCGGATTTGTGTCCGAACACAGCACTTTTTCCACCATATTTGTCAGCTCCACAA